>ERZ894194.910-NODE-910-length-19484-cov-7.861444_pt1 | contig 19484 bp, 15 predicted proteins | sample MGYA00380283_ERZ894194 | MGnify/ENA primary metagenome ERZ894194 (study PRJEB32331, sample SAMN06328448) | human gut metagenome | biome: human gut microbiome; feature: stool | host: Homo sapiens | collected 2013-02-13 ... | reverse complement strand
GTCAAGCCCTTGCGGCTTGACGCGCTACTGATCGTACAATCCGCGGTGCAGCCGGGACAGAAAATCTGGCCCGGCCTGCCTAGCGGCGAGCGATCTCTTCCCAGATAACTTACTTTGCTTCGTTTTTTGATTCATGGATGTGGCTCAATTTTTGGTTTATTTTTAGCGCCGAGTGGCTCAGTTTAAAACATCCGAATCTGGCTCACTTCAATGTGGTCGCTAACACAGATCTTCACTGGTGAGAGCTGCCCCACCTCTTTGTTCCATCTGATCGAGAACATACGATTCAATGACTGAATCAAATTCTGACGGGGCTTTTTTCTTTTGTGTCATAGGGTTTCCTTTTGCGGGCAGCGCCCGCTCAGTTTAATGAAAATCCTTAGACACAGATTTTTTTACATACTCGCGGAAATACATCAGGGCTGTTGGTTAAGCCAACACAAAGCCGGATATAAAACTGCAAACCATTCTCGATTCACAATTTTCTCATTGGCAAGCGGGAGGTGTTCATATAGGAACTATGCACGCAGCATCGGGGCGCTCGGATTCTTACATTGGGACAGGTACAAATAATTAAGAAAATTCACACCGCAAAATTCACCCAAAAAATCCAAATTAGGAGTCTACACTGAGCGCATTTTACAGCTAAAGGTAGCAAACGCCCTCTCATTTAAGGTATCTGCCACTTGATCTGACCTACTAGGAAATGGGGATAGATCAACACCATCCCCATTTGTCTTGCTATCTGAAGGTTAACTTTTTTAACCCCATAGCCAAATCTCGACGATCCCCGTTAATTCCAAGTGCTTTTGGGGTGACGGCATCGGGTAGTTCAAAAACAATTGTCAAGTCCTTTTCCTGGGGTAAAGGAATAACAATCTGTTTCGTTGGTTCAGTGACAACACCATTGAAAACCAATTTATCATTGACAAAAACCTTTAGTGCTTGATTATGGGAAGGGGTTACCAAAAAATTAGCATCGACAATCATCTCAGTCATGAAGTCATCAGATACTTGTATCAGATTCATTGAGGCCTTTTTTCCCAAAGACCAAGTTCCCCTGATTTCTGCTGCATTCCAACCAGAATCAAGCATAAAACGACCATCATTTTGTCCTGATTGACCGAAGGTGTATTCCAGATCCCTTCTCACTTGAAAATCTTCGACAGAGATTTGGCAATCGGGAAATCCAATTGTTTTTATCTCCTGATTTAAAACCTCGGAACGAGTTATCATGCCAGTTTTAGCAGCATATTTAGCACCCGACCACAATCTATTTTTCAACTCACTACAAGAATTACCGTACTTGTAAGATGCTTGAGGCGGCAAGAATCCTGAATACCCATTTATGGTTTTAAAACCGCCCAGAATTGAAGCCCACATTGCATCCAACTCAGAAATATAAGGAGGATATTTGGAACTCTGAGCTATGAAAAGCACTTCCCCTTTCGAAACATCCGCGGTGGCAGTTTGGACTTCTTTTAATCGATCCTCCCATGACGCTTTCGTTGAGGTTGGAAAATTTAAAGCATAGATCTCAATGCCAAATAGCACCAAAATAATGCTCAAAATAATAGTACCCAACTTTGCACGAGACCCTAAGATCCGATCCACTGCATAGGCGATACAGAGTGTAATCGGTAAAATCATGATCAAAATAATTCGAGCTATCGCCCTCGTTGAGCTAAATAATGGAAATTGTGCAATAAAGTAATAAAGTGATTTTCCTGCAACCGAAAATGTCACTACGAACAAGATCAATAATGCAAACAAACATAGTTTGATCATTTTGGTCTGTTCTGACTCTGTCTCTCCCCGATAAAGAAAGTAGCCACAACAAACAAAAAGGACCAAGGGAACCACGCCAATAAAAATTTGATGTTCCCAACGTAGTGGGATAGTTGGATTCAGATATTGAGTAAGACTTCCATAAAGATTGGATGCGTCCATCATGAAATAGCTCGACAATCGCGGAAGCATCATCGCCAGCTCATCCCATGAACGATCAAAGCTATAAATCGCTTTAATCGCAATGTAGGGGTAAAACAATATGAGAGCTAAAGCAAACGATAGGCCTATGAGAGACAAGTTAAAACGATATTGTTCCCTAAATGATGTCCAAACCTTCACAATTGTTGACTTCAAACATTTCTGACGGCACAATTGACAGCAGTACGCAGCAAACAAAGCCAATAACAGTAAAATTAAAAATATACCAATATAAATTCCAACCCAAAGTTGCAAGACGACTGTCAGCGCACATTTAGAAAGCGATCGGAAATCTGACGTCTTAATGAAGTCAAGACAAAAGAGCAACGCCGCGGGACACAAGAAGCGGTAATGCAACTGTACATGACCCATCTGGCAGAGTTCTGGCAAATTGAAAGTAAAAAATACCGCCCCGACAATCGCCCCGGCCTCCTTGAACTGCAACCGTTTTAGAACATAATAAGCTCCAATAAAATTCGCTACAAAACCAATGTAGTACCAAATCTGAAACGATACAAAGGGCTCCAGACCGCAAAGTCTAGGCAATAGGTAAAAAGGCGAAGAACCCCACAGATTATCCGAAAAGCCTAAAACATATGGGAAAGGCCAGAAAAATGGTAAATGAATTAAGGATTCGCTTCTTCCGAAGAAGTACTGATAAACATTTTCTAAAAACAAATTGTTGAGACGGCTGTCCCCAAGATCACCTGGAATTAACTCAAAACCTTCAAATTTAAGGGCCATCAGTACCATAAATGCAGTAAGGGCGACAAAGGCTGGCACAAAGTTCATTAAACTACGATTCATTTCCCTATCCCACTATTTTTTGACCGAGCATTGATAATCAAAATTCTCATTACTTTGACTATGTCGGAAGGGATCAGTTAAATCGTCTGTATATTCACCCATCAAAAGGCGATGTTTTGGTAAAAGATGTAGACGAAACCATCGACTAAAACGAACCAATCGTTCACCTTTGGGCGTTAACGCTATACAACCGGCATGATCTACAACCGTCCCCGACTCTAACTGCTCTGTTAAACGAACATCAACCAGACGGTGTTCAACCATGTATTCCTTCGTAAAAACATCATCAAAGCGATCTTTTTTAATCCCTCCTCCACGCTGATCAATCTTTTCCAAAATGTAAAAAGACAAAGAGCGATCCAAAACGGTTGGCACACTGATCGCAAAGGAATATCCTGCAATCACACAAATAAAAGAAATCAAAAATTTTTCAAAAGCGTTAAAACTTGAGAAAAACGGCATCCAGTAAAGGATTCCTGCTGTGACAATAGTCGCCAAAAGTCCATCGAAAATCGCTGCGTAAAAAACGACATTGACCGTAAAAAATTGAATGTGCAAGAAATAAATTAGCCCCAGGAGGACAATAAAAAGACATCCAGAGACTAGAAGTTTTGAGAATTTACTTATCATTTGAAAACAAAGTATTTATTGGATAAATAGGAAATTGCTACCTGCAAGACCGTCGCAAGAATAAACCCGATCTCCCACGGCAAATGCCAACAGTCGCTCCAAACAAAAAGGACTAAAGCGTGCAAGCATGCTGTTGTACCATAAACGCCGATAAACTTACCGACTTGAATGCCCACGTGCCCCAATGCATTAGGGAAAACAAAGTAGCGAGAACCTAAAAAAGACGCCGTAATCCCAATACAAGATGCAAGGGCACTTGCGAACCACGCCATGCCTTGGGGTAAAAGCCCGATAAAAAGCGATAGCGTCACAAAATTTATAGCTGTAGCTACAAAGCCATTGATGAGGTAACGAACAAACTGTGATCGGATAATCAGGTCAACTTTCATGCTTGGTCTCATCGATCCGATCGATAAAGGCTTTGTAGTCAATATCCGTCGTCACCGTACCGCTTCGAATAACGCCCGTGAGCATAAGCATCATGAGTACTAGCGCTCCAGTTTGAATAAGAATAACCGCAAGGATCCCCAACGCCATCGAAAACCACCCTGGCGTTGCAAAACCTGCTAATTTGAGTCCTACAGCTAAAACGCTTCCCAAGAGCGCAATAGCAGCAATCCCTGCACTCGCAATCCCCGTTCGAACCAAAACATCTTCCGCAAAAATCATTAGTCCTTTAAAGCCATGTAAAACGAGCCCCACAAAATTCATTTTAGACCGCCCCGCATAACGAGAACCGCGATCAATCGGGAGCTCTCGAATACGAAGCTTTGAAGCCAGAACTGAGGCTGCAACGTGAATTGAAAGCTCTTGCATCGAAACTAAGCGTTTTGCCGCCTTGGGTGTCATTACCATAAAGTTTCCAAAGGAAATCTTTCGACCCGTCAAAAGTGAAAACACACGTTTATAGCACTGATAGAAAGCCTTAAACTTCAATGTTTCCACTCGACTTTTTCGTGTGGCGACCACCACGTCGACTCCATCGTTTAATTCATGAAAAAGTTCTTCGATCGAAGAAGGTCGGTCCTCTCCGTCAGAATCCATCAACACAATTTTTTGATCAGGTTGGGCCATAGCCGAAGCGACACAAAGTCCGATCGAGAGCGCACGTTGATGCCCAACATTGCGTTTTAAAAACACAACCTTTCCTTGAATCCCAACTTCTTCCAGAACATCTAACCTCATGGGAGCTTTAACCGAACCATCATCCACAGCGATCACAAAAACATGATCGCTGTATCCGGTTTTCAAGTCCGAAAAAAGTTGCTTAGCAGCCACCACGTCCTCATAAACGGGGGTGACTACATAAAATAATTCTTTCTGCATTATTGGCCTTTAATCAGTTCTGCGAAATAAGGAATCGTTTTCTCTAAACCCTCACGCAATTGCACGGTCGGTTGCCACTGAAGTACTTCTTGCGCTTTTGTAATATCAGGGCGACGAACTTTAGGATCATCTGCGGGTAACGGACGTTGACAAACTCCCCCCATACTCTTTGTCAGTTCAATCACGAGATCAGCCAACTGTTTGATCGTAAACTCCGAGGGATTGCCAAGATTCACGGGACCCATATAGGTATCGGGCGTTGCCATCATCTTGATAAACCCATCAATGAGATCGGTGGCATAACAAAAACTCCGGGTTTGCTGCCCCTCACCAAAAATCGTCAAGGGTTCATTTCGTAAGGCTTGGACAATAAAATTAGAGACCACACGACCATCAGAAGGATGCATGCGGGGTCCGTAGGTATTAAAAATACGAACAAGCTTCGTGTCTACGCCATAGATACGTCGGTAGTCCGCAAAAAGCGTTTCAGCACAACGTTTACCTTCGTCGTAGCAGCTTCGAATCCCGATAGTATTTACGTTTCCCCAGTAACTTTCAGGCTGTGGGTGAACATGGGGATCGCCATACACTTCGCTGGTTGAAGCTTGAAGGATTTTAGCCTTAGTGCGCCGTGCAAGCTCCAGAAGATTTAACGCCCCGATAACACTCGTTTTAAGCGTTTCAATAGGATAACGCTGGTAATGAACGGGAGACGCCGGACAGGCTAAGTTATAAATTTCATCGACATAAACAGATAACGGCTCTGTGATGTCGTGTCGAATAAAAGTAAAACGTGCATCGTTCTTAAAAGCCGAAACATTCGACTCCGAGCCACAGTAGAGATTATCTACACTGATAACTGTGCAATCGTCATTGAGCAAACGCTCACAAAGATGGCTCCCAAGAAACCCCGCGCCCCCAGTTACAAGAACGCGCTTTTTATCAAATTGGTAATGTTGTGACATATTAATTGTTGTGATAGACGTCGCGAGTTAATACCTTTTCTTTAACATCTGTAAGTTGTTGATCGAAACGATTAGCACAAATCACTTGGCTACGTCTCTTAAAGTCGACAAGGTCGTTAACCACTTCAACACCGTCAAAGGTTGATTGAGTCCAAGTTGGTTCATAAATAATGACTTCCACACTTTCGTGCTTTTTAAGCCGTTTTAAAATTTCTTGCATGGCTGAAGCTCGGAAATTATCCGATCCTGTCTTCATGATTAGGCGATATAGTCCCACAACCTTCGGGCTTTTTGCAAGAATTTGATTTACAACCCAATCTAAGCGCGTCACGTTAGAATCCACGATGGCTTTGATGAGGTTTTGCGGCACATTTTGATAGTTCGCTAATAACTGCTTAGTGTCTTTGGGCAAGCAGTAGCCCCCATAACCAAAAGACGGATTACAATAATGTGTGCCGATGCGTGGATCCAAAGAAATGCCATCGAGGATTTCTTTGGTATTAAAACCGTGAGTTTGAGCAAACGTATCAATTTCATTGATATAGGCCACACGCATAGCAAGGTAAGTATTGGCAAAAAGTTTGATAGACTCAGCTTCTGACGGACCAGTCAACACCACGGAAATTTTTTCGTCCCATGCAGCTTCTTGGTAAAGCCGTGCAACATCCCGAGCCCGATCACTACGTTCACCAATGACGATACGTGATGGATGGAGATTATCATATAAAGCTCTCCCTTCTCGAAGAAACTCGGGCATAAAAACGACATTGTCGTAACCTCTATCAATTTGAGATTGAATGAAGCCCACAGGAATCGTGGACTTAACGATAATGAGAGGCTTAGAAGAAGTTAGATCTGCTTTCGATCGGTGGGAGGCATTGACGAAATCGATCACACTTTGAACTGAAGATGTATCAAAATAATGTGTATTTTCGTCATAATTTGTCGGTGTTGCAATAATTACGTAATCCGCATCTAATGCAACGTCACGATCCAGTGTTGCCGCTAAGTTCAAATCCGATTTTTGCAAAAATTCCGAAATCTCTTTATCAACGATAGGTGAGATTCGTCGATTAACTTTCTCAACGCGCGATGCATCAATGTCGACCGCAGTGACACGATGATGTTGAGCCAGCAAAACAGCATTCGACAGACCTACATAGCCCAAGCCGAATACAACAATATGTTTTTTTGACATAAATGACTCCAATAAAATTTTATGGGTAGAGAATAGACCACACTACGAGACTCTAATTTTTCACCTCAATTCTCACATAGGCGTTCCTGAAAAGAAAGTTCGGCTGCTTGATTGCATGAACACACCTACACAAGAGATAGAAATTCGAGCACTTTTCGAGGTCCATCCACTTGTACAACTCGAGTATTATTTATTTTCATCAACTCAGATGCAAGTTCATAATCATTTCCACCAGGGAATGTTCTGTCCCCCAAAAAAACGATTTCTTCGTCTGGATAATCTTTTCTAAGTTGAATCGCAATCTGTCCTTTACCACGCCCCTGTGGCGTGATATCAATAGAGATCGATCCTCCAATAGTGACTTCAAGCTGAGGATACTTTTTGAGCAAAACAGCTTGTATATGCAATCTCTCTTTTTCAATATCATCCCATGCTTTATAACGTTCTCTTTCAGTATAAGGGCAATCTCGCCCTAACACGGAAAAGTTAATCATACCAACTCGGCGCTCAATAGAATTATTGAAAAGTGGGCCTGGGTATTTGGTCTTATTGCGAAAATTTTCGAGGTCCGCGATTAGACCTTTAGGTTCAACAAATTCATTTTGCCGAACGAGGCAACCTTGACGCATCAAAACGTTACCCATGGAACAATACACTCCGGTAAATGCATTGATTACATAACTAGGCAACTGTTCGCACACCTTTTTGTAGTCCGAACCTGTTGCAATAAAACTTGTGTGATTTTTTTGCCACTCATGAAACCGCGGAGCGAAACACTCCGTCATCGGAAGACGAGCAGGAGTCAAGGTTCCATCCATATCAAAAACATATACTGTCATTTCCTTTTGCCCTACGTAATTTCATTAATATTTTTGGCCTACTTAAGTCGCGCACAAGCCGCCGCACCACGAAATTATAAAATCCACCGAAAGAACACAGACGATGGATTCTGAGGGACTCCTCAATCAGTTAGCCGATTGATGGATATTTCACCCTGTGAGATTCAGACCGAGTTTGCCATTTTAACAAATCCTAAAAACCTAACACACTCCCGAGCTTCATTAGACCTGCGGATTGCAACTTGGCACGGCATTACTTTTTTGTTATGCATGTTAGTAGCGGCTTTTGACAACTCGTTTGAATGTAACATAAAAATTGATTAAGGGTATTTTCGAATCAAATGTGGTGCGCTTGGCTTGAATTGTCAACTATTAACGTGAAGTAAAAATAGTTAACAAACTGCCGCGTAGCGGACTTGCTCAATTTCAAAAATCCGTTTGATACGGCAAGCGCTACGCGCCATTTTCTTCATAAATTGCTCCGTACGTGCCTTTAACTCATCAATAGCTTTTGAGGCTCGACTTCGGATATCTGTCTTCAAAGCACGATTGACATATTCATCCGGTTTGATTTCCGGACTATAGGGCGGTAAGAAAAACAGTTCGATCCGATCCTTATGGGTCTCTGCCCATGCGTTAACTGCTTTACTTTTGTGTGCTTTGAGATTGTCGACAATCAAGAAGATTTTTTTAGGTTCATCCTCAATCATCGATTCCAGAAATTCGATAAAGCTAAATTGGTCCATCGATTTGTCTTGAACCTTGAATCGCAATAGGCCTTGATTGGAGATGGCAGAAACCATTGTGGCCGTTTTCCAACGACCGTCATGGCATCGAAGCACCGGTGTTTGCCCCTTAGGGGCATAACCCGTCACCCAATTGGTGTCATGTTTAACCGCCGTCTCGTCGGCCCAATAGACGATGGCGTTTTCTTTCTTGGCCCTTAGGGCAATCGTCGGATATTCCGTTTCTTTCCATTGCTTAACACGTTCTTCGTCCTGTTCAATCGCTCTAAGCGCAGGACGCTGAACACTCATTCCCCATGAGCGTAGATACACACCAACCGTCGATAAAGACAAATCCATCTGGCACTCACGTTTGATAAGTGCCTTGACAGCTCGACGAGTCCACAAGGCAAAGTCGAACTTTAATTGCTTGGGGTTTTTCTCAATGATTAAGGCGCGGATTTTCTTTTCTTGTTCGGCACTCAGTTTGGCTCCAACACGCTTGGGACGACCACGCTGTCCTCCCTGGGTAGCGGACTGTTCGTCTGTAGCGGCTGCGTGGCGAAACCATTTGTAGACCGTACCACGAACCACGCCCAATGCTTGGGCGATTTCAACCACACGATAGCCTTCACGACGCAAGGCAAAACCACGTTCGCGAAGGACCTCGAGTTTTTCTGGACTATGTCTGCGGGCATCGGTTGCTTTCATAGCCCCAATTGTATCATATTGTTAACTATTTTTCAATCTGGTTAATAAAAATAAGGTGCCCGAGTATCCTGAAGGCGAAAGAATTACTAGATGTACATCCTTAGTCTCCAGGAAGGTTAAAAAAAATATTTCCCTATTCTTGAACTTTAACTTATCAGTGTACTTTAATAAAATGAATAGCCCTAATAAAAAAGAAATTTTGCGACAAAAAATAGCCGATAGTGGTAAAACACCCAAAAGGTATACATTTCTTGTTAAATTGACAAGAAGAGTACTCTGGCCGTTTATGAGACCGTACTTTTACGCATTATCTGACAACCTCTTAGATATAGAGGCTCGATTGATAGATATGGAGGCAAGATTACTAGATATAGAAGCAAGATTGATAGATATGGAAGATAAAATCAAAGTTAGTGGCATAGATACAGGAAATGGTATCACCGACATTAACTGCTTAAGAACAGATTTAGTCTCTTTGAAAAATAGATTGTCAATTCTTGATGAGTAAAAGCAGAATGTTAGTTTTGCACGTCAGCCCAACATATTATTCCCCTGAATCTGTGATTGGAGGTGGGGAAAGGTATCTTCTATACATGATTAAAGCTCTAAATAAAGAGGCTACTAATTCATCGTTAAAGCTACAGAATGAAATTTTATCCTTCTCTGATACAGAAAGTGGAGATTATTGCGTTCAAGAAAATCTGTATCATATAATCGAAGGTAAACCATGGGATACAAGTACAATTGATTTAGAGTCTTTATGTAAGTATCTTCGTTTAGCTGATGTTATTATTGTTCACCAGTGCTTTTGTCCTGTCGGGTTATTAGTAGCTAGCCATGCTCAATTATTAAAAAAATATGTTATTGGGATGGATCACGGCGGAGGTGATCACCCTATTGTTAGTCACTCCCCAGAAAGTAAATTAATTTTTAATCTATTTTTAGCTCAATCAGATTATAGTGCAGCTGCTTTTCGTAATTCTAAGGTCCCAACACTAATTACATATGGTCCTGTTGACACCGACTATTTTACTTGTTCTTCGGATACTCCACGTGAAAGAGGTTTAGTTTTATCAGTTGGTAGAATTCTCCCACATAAAGGCTTTGATCGAATCATCTCTGCACTTCCTAGAGATTTACACATAGTAATTGCAGGTAACAATAAAGATCAAAAATATTTGGAATATCTAAAAAATATAGCTTCTAAACGAAATATATCAATCAAAATTCTGGAGGAGTTAACTGATTCTGACATTAGGCTTTATATGCAAAAAGCTTCGCTTTATGTACATGCATCAACGCACATAGATTACTGTGGGAACATACATACTAAGCCTGAATTATTGGGATTAGCTCCTTTAGAAGCGCTTGCATGTGGTACACCGACTTTCGTCAGTGATGCGGGATCTTTAGCTGAACTAGGAAAAATTGATGGTTGTTATGTTTTCCACTCCGATAAAGAGTTAATTGAATTATTTGAGCATTTTATTTTGAAAAAATTATCTATTCCTTCTCCAGAAAAAATTCATTTATCTGTAGATAAATATTATGGGCTAACTTCTTTTGGTCGTTTAATAATTAATCATTTACGGGATGCGCTTAATAAATGAAGATATTACTATTAAGTAACATTTTTCCACCAGGATTCATCGGCGGATATGAACTAGGGGCATACGACGTTGCTAAGGGTTTAGTGGCCAAAGGGCACTATGTAAAGGTTTTGACTTCAGATTATTTTAATGATGAAGAACCAATGTCAGATTCCCATTTCTGTGTTGAACGAAATCTAAATTTTTCATCTCCCCTACAACATCAATTAGCTCCTGTAGACAATTACTCTGCTATCTATTACGACTTCAATAATATCAGGAAAATAGGTACCGCTCTAAGGACTTTTAAACCTAATGTTGTGTTGGCTTTTAATCTAAATGGACTTGGAGTTTTTTCTATTCTACATCTTCTACAAAGTATACAAATACCAACAGTGGTTTATTTAATGGATAATATCTTCTCCGGTATTGATGCTAACTCAGGTTTTCATAGAAAATTCGAAAGATATTTTGGACATTTCTCGCCAACTGAAACAACAAGTTTTATCGCCATGTCAACTATTGTTGCCCGAGAAGTTGAAAAAGCTATTAAAACTCAATTAAATAAAGTCACTTTTATCCCTGGTTGGGTGGATTTTAGTTTATTTAAAAATACACCTAATACGCAAATAAATCCTGAAAGGCGTTTTGTATTTAGTTCCCGTATTGCTCCTCATAAAGGCATCCATATCCTACTAGATGCAGTTCAAATCTTAAGTCAGAAAGGCATTAGTAACTTCACAGTAGATGTTTATGGAGATGGCGATGTTATAGAACTTATTCAAAAAATCCATCTTCTAAAACTTCAACATCTCATTAGGTTCCGTGGATGTGTAAGCAAAACTGAAATGATAAATAAACTTTCAGAATATGATTCCCTCCTCTTTCCAACTTGGGAAAGAGAACCTTTTGGTTTTATTGCTAGTGAAGCAGCCGCAGCTGGAACTATTCCAATTATTACTTCTAGTATTGGAGCGGCTGAATGGTTTTTAAATGGATTCGATTGTATAAAGATTATTCGTTCACCTACAAGTTTAGCTAACTCTATAACTGAGCTAATCAAAATGGATAATTATCAATTAGCCAGTCTAAAACATAATGCTCAAATTACCGCAAGAAAGTATTTTGATTTTTCTCATTGGCTCAATATTATAGAAGCAGAATGTTTACAACAGTCTACAAAAATATGCTATTCAAAAAGTGAGAATAATATTAAAAAACATGAAAGTGCATTATTTTGTTTAAATTCTCTTTTTAACGTTGATTAGTTATCAAATTATAGGGGCAGCATGTTTGAGAATCGCGGTCAAAGTGCGTGATAAATTCCATCCGCATCTCCAATCTTAAATAACCGTCCGCTGGAATTTAGCGTTGTTTGGGACAGGTGGGGATGCGGACGAAATAACCGTAAAAACTCAGTTTTTAGATTTTTGTCCACAGCCATGCCATTTAATGTCTATTTTCTACCTTCATTTAACAATCGCATTCCATAAATTAGTTGCAGACTGTTGCCAGCTCAAAGCCTCAATACCATTTGAAGCAACTAAATAACCTGGGGTTGTTATAGCATTTTTCATATGATCTGCAAGTTGCTTCGCATTCTTGAAATAAATAGCATGTTCTCCAGCTAATTCTCGAAATACAGGTATATCCCTTAACATTAGAGGTAAACCGTAATGAGCTGCTTCAACCAGTGGTAAACCGAATCCTTCGTACATTGAAGTAAAAACAAAACAGTTTGAGGTATTGTAAAGCTTTTCAAGCTCTTCATCAGAACAATTACTGTGCCAAAATAGCTTTCCATTACAATATTGCTTATCACTAAGCTTCTTCACAATAGCTTCACACTTCCAACCCTTTTTACCCACAATATGAATTTCAAAATCAAGATTCTTGTCTCGTAATATTGAAAAAGCATCTAACAACAATGCATAATCTTTTCTAGGTTCAATAGTAGAGACAGTCAAAAATTTAAATCGAGATTTGGTATTCTTCTCTTTTCCAATAGTAGGTAATCCAACCTGATCAACCTCAAAATTGCAACCTAAATGAAACCATTTATATTGCACATCTTGGCTATATAATTTTTCATTCTTACACCAAGAAATAACTTCTTGAGTTACAGCGTTAGATGGGCTTACTATAACTTTAGCTTCTTGAGCAGCAAATCGTAAATAATCTGTCAAGAGCTGAACTGCTCCTGTACCAGCAATGTTTTGAGGGTATAAAACAAACCCAATATCGTGGATACAATAAACTAAAATCACGCCCCTATCAGACCAAAATTTTATAAGCTTTTTACTAGCATTCAATTCATTAGCTACTAGATCAATAGCGATGTAGTAATCCCCACACACGGGCTCAACAATTTCCTTTTCTATCCACTTCCCATCCTCTAATACAACCCTTCGATATGTTGAATTTTCACAGTGAGCAACATAGACAACATCATGATTTTTATAAAAATTACCATATTGAGAAACTAGTGCACCTACTACACGCTGAATGCCAGTGTGAGCAGTTGTTCGGCAAAAATTACTTACATCAAAATAAATCGTTGGAATAAATTGTTTCCTTAATGCAATTGATAAATTGATTCGTTCATCTTTAGTACGCCGGAATTTTCCAAAGTTTTCTAAAGTAAATTTGTAATTTTTACACTCTTTGTTATTTTGTTTACTGTTATAAAGAGCTTGTATTAACTTTTTAGCACATTCTTCCCACGAAAAACGCTTACCCTGTTCTTCACAATATTTAGACAAAAGAAGTTTGAACTCGTTATCTGTTAATACGTTACTAAGTATATTAGTCAAAGTGTTTTTATCATGGGGATTAAATAGTCCTTGATCAAAATCATATATTTCAAGATGGGCAGGGATCCGAGAACATATACAACGTCCCTTGTTTTGAAATATCTCTATTATAGGTAAACCTAGACCTTCGTTTTCTGAAGGAAAAACACAGACAGAAGCGTTTTGGATAAACCATGCCAAATCTTCTTCTGATAAAAAATCAAGGAACAATATGTTTTTTTCTTTAAACTGATTTAGTAGTTTTTGTTTCTGAATTTTGTTTGACCCACATGCAATTATTAGATATGTCTTCTCTAAAATAGATGTGGGTAATGCAAGGAAGGCAGAAATCAAAGTCTGGACATTTTTACGCTCATCCAATCCACCAAAGTAGAAAATAAAATCAGAGTCAATTCGCTCCACCCGAGATACTTTGTTTGCAGGATTTTGACTTTTTACTGCTTTACCTGAGCCATAAATTGTCACACAATTATCTACATTTAAAATTGAACGAGTTTTTTTCTCGGTATCTTTTGAATTACAAATATAAAAATCTGCTAAACGAGCTTGTTCTAGGCAGGTTTTATAGCAAATACAAGTCCTCGAGGAGGGTAAAAATTTCGATTTATCAATATAAGGAATTAAATCATGAGAAATCAGCGCAACTTTTGTGTAATTTTGTAATTTTGATACTGGAGGAAGAATTACATTTTCAGTACTAAGACTTTCAAAGATAGAGGGTATGACCAACCAATCAACTTTTTCGTTAGCCACTCGAGCTACATAAAGCTCTTCTGAATCTTCATAGCAATTGGAACCATAATCGTCGAAATTTAGTACTCCTGCAGAGTAAAAATAAATAATTTGTTTTTTATCAATTACTTCCAATAGAACACTTAACGTCTCATCTAAACTTTCAACAGATACAGAACCATTGAGCAAGACCTTTAAATCCAGATTAGAAATTTTCTTTAAACCACTTAACAATCCTAAAAGATAACTACCAATTCCTCGTTTAAGAGAAGTAGTTTGTAAGCACTGACCATCAACAAGAATCCTCATTTTAGCGTCTCCTCAAGGCTCATAATTTTTTTATACAAGATTTCTGTTTGAGGGGTATTTTCATACAAATGAGATTGCCTAACACCATGGGTAGGTTTTGCAAAACTTATAACAAAAACAGCCGTGTATAGTTTTTTCCTAATCAATTCAGGCAAGTGATCATAGAAGAACTTTACTATACGTACTAGGCTTTTATGTCTCTTTATCCTGTTGAAGCAAAATTGTAAAAATTTTGCTAGCACTAACTTAAGTTTTAGCATTTTCTTAACATATCACATAGGTTATTTAATACAATCGACCATATATTGTCGTAAACAATCTGTTGGATTTTACACACTTATTAAGCAATGATCTAACCACTTTTAGTAGTATCAATCTAAGGAACTGTGTGCCCCTTTGTCTAGGGTAGGCGATAAAATCTTTAACGCCTAATAACAGCCTGCGGCTGCCTCTAATTTATTTTTATATCTCGTTGATATACGTTCATCAAGGAGTATAGGGCTCAGTTAACTGTGTAAACACATACTGCAATAGCGAACTGTACACGCTCACAAAAAGAAATATCACCCATCAGAGACCGGGCTTAAAACAACGCTCTGGAGCCTTGATTTTAGTGACAAAATTACCTCCTTTATTAAACCCAAATTTTCCATTAGCCGGATTGGACAATGATTTTGTTAGGGTCGAAGAGTTCTGAAAGCCACTTTCTCCTTCTGCCTTTACATACAAAATCAGTCTATCCGGCTCTTCATTTTTATTCGATAAGTATCGGGCAGGCACCACTAAAATATGCTGCAAAATATATTGCATGCGATGCTTTTTCCTCAAATGTAAACAGGTTCTGCGAAACAGGCTGGCTAGGTTTGCCGTCAACATAGCTAAGGTTAGTGCCACTTCCGTTGCCCAATAATCCTTCATCACAAAGCTGTTTAATCCAAAATCTTCCTTCAGGGCCTTGATCTGATTTTCACAGTTGGCTCTTAATCGATACACCCGCCAAATCGTCGCCGCATCGTATTTCATGTTAGTGACCAAAGCACTGTAACGATAATGTTCAAAATCCCAGTCATCCTCAAACAGGCTTAAACTTTTGCCAATGGCTTGCTCTCGGATGTCTTTATCCTGACGAATAAAAATCACTCGATAAGCTTTATCCCAAGACGACGCCTTGTAACGGGCCTCAGAAATTGCGATGCCATCGGTCACGTCACACCAGTCATGAACTTGACCAATCGTGCGTTGAATCACCTGAGTCATTTTGGCGGCAATGATGAAATCGGCTCTCTGTTTCTCACACCAATCAATGACTTTAGGCCAGAGAAAACCACTGTCAGCACGTAGCAATCCGATGCGCCTGGCGCCCAAGTGCGACTTGATTTGCTCCAAGAATCCTTCGATGTTATTGGCTGTGTGAGAATTTCCCGGACGCAACCAAAAATTGACTATCAGGTTGGGTTCTGTGAGAAAGGCTAACAAAGGATGATGACTTTTTCTACCGTGGTACCGAGGGTTATAACCCACCTCAGCGCCTTGCTGATGGCCGAAACGAGTGTTAGCAGTCGAATCCACATCCAAAGTGAGGCAATCAGAAATTCGAGCTTGGTCAGCGCACCAACTGTAAACCTCAGTCATCAATACGGCACTTTGATTAGATGTAGTAAATCGTTGAAAAAAGCGACTGAAAGCCTTTTGTTCCGGCATCTTAGACCAATCACAAATCTGAGGGATCACCTTATCAGTGCGTAACGTATTGATGTGACAGAATCGATTGGCCCCGCAAAGAACGTTGGTGACGAATTGCTCGACAAGCAAACAGGGGTCGTAACCGCGATTAGATTGAGGCTGAGGCAAGGACCATCGAGCGAGCTGATTTCTAAAGTGAAGAGCTTTCAAAAATTGCGCCCAAAGAGCCAATCCACCCCAAGCCGAAACATTGTCAGCGTTGGAAAAGCTAATTTGATAGTCCGACTTGGTCATAGTCAGCCTCCAAAGGCGCTTTTAACAAAAATTTCTTACGTAATATCAATAAATTAGAGCGTTTATTTCTAATGGAATCCCATTAGAAAAATGATACTTCAAAAGTCCCCTTTAGGTCTAATGGAAAATTTGGGTTAAAAGAATAATCAGATTTTATTACATTAAGACACTAGTGTCCAAATAGAACTTTAAAAATGCAGTCAAATCCTGTGGAATTTATTACGCATTCGCACCACGTTTCTTAAACACTCGGACAGTCGGTGCGAATAATTAAGAAAATTCATCCTGTTCGTCTCCGGTAGGGAAATAACGGACAGAAAAATGGCGGTTTTCTTTGTAGATTTTAAGTTAGCACACTAAAAATCAAGAAACCGCCATGGACACTTATTTTAACGAATCCGCCAACCAAAATGCTCCCATCAGCTTTTTCGCTCAGCTTTTAAAGTACCTTCCTCAAGACTGGATACGGCAAGAAGATAAACGGATCAGTCCACAGAGTAATGCTTGTAAATTTTCTTTGTGGGATCAAATAGTTTCTCTGCTGTTTTGCCATCTCGCCGGCTGTGATTCGCTAAGAGAAATTGAAGACGGTTTAGTTTCAGCTGTCGGAAAACTTCAACACTTATCGGCTAAAGCCATGGGGCGAACAACACTGGCTTATGCCAATGAACACCGGTCTTACCAAGCAACCCAAAGACTGTATTTTCATTTATTGCTGACCTATAAAGGGCTCTTTAAAGGTCATTTAGATCAAGACTATGTGCAATTGTTGGCGGACACATGGAACTGGGCCACAACGGTCAAAGAAATTAAACCAATTTAGCGGACAAAGGTCATTTGAGTTTAAGGCCACTCTTTTTTCTCGTTACCTTGCTCAAAGGCTCAATTTTAGCTAACCTGAGTCAAATCGGATTGGAGGTAGGCAGTTATTCTGCCTACCGTCCTTCCACACCACCCACCGTACGGATCCGTAGTGGGCGGTTATTAATAACATCCCTGATCACGCTTCTTATATACGTCACCAAGACAGACCCATCCCATTTCTCGAAGAAATCGATTGGTTAGTGTCGTTGCCAAAATCCAGCTGTTAGCTATGTGCCAATACGACTTTCGAGTGTTTGCATGTTGCCAGGCTTTCGATGGAGATAGACCTAACTTCTTCAACGCACTATATTTCGTACCGACCTTTTTCCATTGCTTCCAATAGATCTGCCGTATCCGACGTCTCAACCACTGATCAGTGTCTCTAACAAATATTGTCATATCACTTTTTAGAAAATAGTTTACCCAGCCTCGTACAAACTCCGAAAGCTGTTTTCTGAAGGCTTCCAGACTCTGCCCTCGACTTCGGCTCGTTATTTCCTTCAAGCGTTTGACACATTTGTCTTTTGATTTCTGGTGCGGTTTAGCTTTGATTTTCCCTTCCTTAGTCGCGTAGAAACCAAATCCAAGAAATTTCACATCAGTATTACCAATGTATCGGATCTTGGTCTTGTCTTCGTTGAGCTTCAGAAAGAGTTTCTTTTCGATGAAAGGCTTGATGTTCACTAGTGTTCGCTCTGCTGCTTTTCTGCTTTTGCAGAAAATCATCATATCGTCTGCATAGCGCACAAACGGGTGCCCTCTTTCTTCCAACTTCTTATCCAATTCATTAAGCATGATATTGGTGGCTAAGGTTGGAGAAATCGGTCCTCCCTGTGGGGTTCCTATCGTATTAGGTGTGGTTTCCCCATCTTCTAATACGGGGGCTCGTAGAAATTTCTGAATCAGCGATATGACCCGACCATCCTTAATTCGCTCCGACAGCAGTTGGAGTAATTTCGAGTGGTTGACCGTGTCAAAGAATTTCGCCAAATCCAAATCGACTACCCACACATAGCCTTCATTGGCTAGTCTCAGACTCTGTTCAATTGCCGTCTGACAGCTTCGCTTCGGCCTAAAGCCGTGACTGCTGTCGGAAAATACTTTCTCATATTCTTCGCTCAGCTTCTGTTGCACTGCTTGTTGTACCAAACGATCCACTGCCGTCGGGATTCCGAGAGGTCTGAATTTACCTTTTTCCTCTTTTGGAATGAGTACTCGTAGCACGGGTTGGGGTTTATATCGCCCCTCTTTTATGGACTGCACCAGTTCGGGGCCGTGTTCGAGCATGTGGGGCAAGAGGTCTTGGACCTCCATCCCGTCTACTCCGGCACTTCCCTTGTTGGCAACCACTCTCTTCCAAGCTTGGTTGAGGTTGTTGCGGTCCAATATGGCTTCCAGTGTGACCATCCGTTCTACTCTGTTACGTGGTGGCATTTATCCTTTGTCGTCTCTCAACAGATTCCTTGACATCTGTTGCCCTCTCGATTCCGTCGATACTCTCGCAGTGGCGATCTTTCGATCTTCCAAGTCTTCATCTGTGGAGCTACTTCAGGTGCCTCCGTTATTAATTTCCGCCCTTCGCAAGTGCCATCCACTTGTTACTATGGCTTCTGCTGACTGCTCTCAGCAAGCTTTACTCCATGACCGAGTGTTGTGGGGTCATGTCTGAGAGCCCTCCCTGGGTAAGGACTTAATCTTTCCCTTCATGTATCCGCTTCGTTTACACCGCAAGTTCCGAGTAGCTTTTGGACTTCAGCTTGGTCTGCAGCCTTATCCGCTTGCATATGCCTGACGAAGTTTCTGTTCGTCGGATCAAAGGTTTGCCTCAGACTTCTTTCAGATTCCACCTCACAGTGGACACCCTTGTCGTCAGCTATGAGCTTGTCGCTACTTACTGCCCTCGGGACTTTCACCCGTTAGATTAAGTGCCATGCCAGGCACACAGAGCTGAACGGGTCAAGCCCTTGCGGCTTGACGCGCTACTGATCGTACAATCCGCGGTGCAGCCGG
>ERZ894194.905-NODE-905-length-19564-cov-6.362807_pt1 | contig 19564 bp, 17 predicted proteins | sample MGYA00380283_ERZ894194 | MGnify/ENA primary metagenome ERZ894194 (study PRJEB32331, sample SAMN06328448) | human gut metagenome | biome: human gut microbiome; feature: stool | host: Homo sapiens | collected 2013-02-13 ... | reverse complement strand
GGACGGGGCATCTTCTTGTCCGGCAAAGCCGAACAAGAAGCATCGGAGATTCCTCTCATGTGAGAACCGGCAGGAAAATCCCTTTACAAGCGAGCTTGACAAGAATTTTTCTGCCAGTTCTCCCGCCGTCCTGAATAGTTACCATCTATTTTATCATGAGGCGAAAGGATTGTGAACTCCCATTCTCAAAAGCCGGAAAAATCAGAAACGGTTCAGCCAAGGCTCTTCTTGCCCGCTTACAGCAGAGCAGAGCTGTCGGGTGTCTGCTTTTCTATAAACAAATCCATACTTCCAGAACGGAAACCCTCCAAATCCAGAGTCACATAAGGAAAGCCCAGTTCCTTTAACCGGCGAATCACCAACTCCCGTTTTATCAGCATCTGCTCCAGACATTCCGGATCCAGCTCTATGCGGGCTACATTTCCGTGAAGACGAAGCCTGACATTGCCGGAAAACAATTCCCGCAAAAAGGCCTCTCCCTCTCCAATCCGGGTAAGAATCTCATAGTTTAATTCCATTCCGTAAGGAATTCTGGTAGCCATACAGGGCGTGGAGGGCCTGGAGGCCACAGAAATTCCATATAGGGACGCCAGAGCCTTTACCTCTGCCTTTGTTATGTGAAGCTCTGCCAGAGGACTGATAATTCCCAGTTCGCCAAGAGCCTGAATCCCCGGCCGATACACATGCATATCATCTTCATTGGTTCCGTCCAGAATACAGGAGCTTTTCTTTTCCTCTGCAAATTCCTTTAAGCTGGAAAACAGCCTTCGCTTACACAGATAGCATCTGTTTTTCGGATTCATCCGTATATCCGCCTGTTCCAGCTCGTCAATCGAAATCACCTGGTGAATTCCGCCCAGCTCTTTTGCCACCTGACCTGCAATTTCCAGATCACAGGCCGGATGAAGGCGGCTGTCAAAGGTTACGGCATAAACCTTTTTTCCTGTTTCTGCCACCGCATCTACTGCCGCCTTCAAAAGAAGGCTGGAATCTACTCCTCCGGAAAAGGCCAGACAGATATCTCCGGCAGCCAGCTCTCTCATTCTCTTTTCCAGGCGGGCTTTCTGCTCTGATATTTGATTCTGCATTATGTTCTCTTGTTGTTCCCTCATCATTTCTGCCCTTTCTCCGCATCGTTCTTTTCCGTTACCCTTTTTCCGGCTGCTTCTTTTTGGGATTCTTTTCGGTTATCCCTTTTCCGGCTGTTCTTTATTGCGTCTTTCCGGCTGTCCTCTTTCCGGTCATTCTTCTTCCTGGCTATTTTGTTTTCTTGCCGCCTGCTCTGCTTCTCCATACACTCTTCGGTAATTCTGTCCCGTTTCCTGGCATACTGCTTTTACACTTTCATACTCCGGATAGCAATAGGTATTTCCCTTGTGGGTACAGAGTTTTACTTCTACTGGTCCAAATTTTGTATCCACTGTGGTTTTTCTCCGCTCCAGAACAGTCCGTTCTACTGGACTGCGTCGAATTCCTATGGTTGTGGTGTTGGCAAAAATAAGCTCCTCCAGCTGCTCCCGTCTCTGGCTGTCACACAGTACAGACAGCATATATGCCGGACGGTTCTTTTTCATATAAATCGGCGTATACCATACATCTGCCGCTCCTGCCTCAAACAGAAGTTCCATCACAAAGCCCAGCATTTCCCCTGTACAGTCGTCCAGATTTGTTTCCAGCACCCTCATTCCGGACGGCTTCTCTATCAATCTCGGCTCAGGTGTCTCCTCTTCTTCCAAAAGCATAGCACGCAGAACATTTGCCTGACGAAACTCCTTATTGCCTGCTCCCATTCCTGTTTTGCGGATTCTGCAGCCGGTTGGAAGCTTCTTTCCTGTTGACAGGGCTGCTGCAATGGCAGCTCCCGTTGGCGTTACCATCTCACCGTCATTTTCCGTAAAACGAAACTCCAGATCATATGCCGCTGCAATATTGGCCGTAGCCGGTACCGGTACTGGAATTACTCCATGCTGGCAGCGTACATATCCGCGGCCTTCTGCCAGCGGAGATACAACAACCTCATCTACTCCCAGATTATCTACACAGACAGCAGTGCTGACAATATCGATAATGGAGTCAATTGCACCCACCTCATGAAAATGCACCTGTTCAATGGGAAGGCCGTGAGCCTTAGACTCTGCCTCCGCAACAATCAGAAACATTTTTCTGGCCAGATTTTTTACATGTTCATTGGTATCCAGTCGATCAATAATGGCATAGACATCATGCAGATTGCGATGTTCATGACCGTGCGTATGAGCATGGCTGTGCTCGTGGGCATGACTGTGTGTATGATCGTGACCGTGCTCATGATCGTGGCTGTGATCGTGACTATGTTCATGATCATGGCTGTGTTCGTGCTCCAGATGCACATCAAAGTCAAAGGCATCCAGTCCGCAGGTCACTTTTCTTCCAAAGTGCAGATGATATCCATCCACCTTCATACTGTCAAGCACCCGTTCCAGCTCTTTCCGATCCGCCCCCAGATCCAGCAAAGCTCCTACCGTCATATCGCCGCTGATTCCTGAATTACATTCCAGATAAAGTATTTTTTTCATTTTTATCTCACCGCCAGTCTGTTTATTTGTGTCGCCAGATATCCGGCGCCATATCCATTATCTATGTTTACTACAGAAATTCCATTTGCACAGGAATTAATCATAGTCAAAAGAGCGGACAGCCCATGAAAGCTTGCTCCATATCCTACAGATGTGGGAACTGCTATCACAGGGCAGTCTGCCAGTCCTGCAATCACCGTCCCCAAAGCGCCCTCCATTCCGGCTGCTGCAATAATGCAGTTGGCCTGTTCCAGTCTGTGGCGCTGCGCAAGAAGCCGATGAATCCCTGCCACTCCTACATCATAAATCCGATCTACCCGACATCCGAAATACTCAGCTGTCTGAGCTGCCTCTTCTGCTACCGGAATGTCAGCCGTTCCCCCAGTACAGACAGCAATCAGTCCCTGCTTCTGCTTTTCTTTTTTCTCTGCCTTTAAAATTCTGGAAATCGGATCATAAACCACCTCTGGAAGGATCCTGTGAACCAGCTCATACTGCTCTGGTGTTGCCCTGGTTCCCAGTACCTCTCCGTCCCGTTCCCACAGCTTCCGAAATATTTCCGCCAGATAAGCATCTGGCTTGCCCTGACAAAATACTGTTTCCCCAAAGCCGGAACGCAGCTTCCTGTGATGATCCAGCTTCGCATAGCCCAGCTCCTCATAAGGCAGATCTTTCAGCAGGCGCTCTGCCTCATCTATTGTTATCTGTCCGTTTTTTACCTGCAAAAGCAATGCTCCTACATCCATTTATCCTTCCTCCCATAGGTTTATGATTCTGCTGCACAGTCGTTCCAGTAAAGGTTCCGAATGACTTACAACCAGCAGACCGATTTCCCTCTCTGAAACCTCTTTTATCAAAAAATTCCATATCTGGCTCTGGGTAATCAGATCCAGCATCGTACTGATTTCATCTGCCAGAAGAAATTTCGTTTTTTCTCCCAGGGCCCGGGCAATGCAGAATCGCTGCAGCTCTCCGCCGGACAATTCTGCCGGATATCGGTTCAGCCAATCCCGTTCAATTCCAAGTCCCTCCACAATCCGTTCCGGAATCCGATCCCCTTCACAAAGAACCTCTCTCATTTTCAGCCGGGGATTCACAGACAGCTCCGGATGCTGCCAGATCATCTGCACCGGGCAGTAGCCCTGAAAGGTTTCCAACGGCCTGCCGTCTAAAAACACACTTCCCTGGTCCGGTCTCTGATATCCTGCCAGAATCTTACAAAAGGTGGTCTTTCCAAAACCGCTGGGAGCAATCAGCCCCACTCGCTCCTTACTGTCAATTTCCAGACTCACATTATTTAAAATTTCCCGGTTTCCCTTTTGATACCGGAAAGAAATACCGCTGGCCTCCAGCTTCATACTCTGTCTCCTTTTCCCTGTTCGCCATTCTCTTCTGCTCTTTTCTTCAGCCTTCCTGTTTCCCCCTCTTTTTTCTGCTCCGCCCTTCTGGTTTTATCTTCCTTTACTGAGCCTTCCTGCACCGTACCTTTCCCTTCCTCAGGTTTCGGTAAGGCACCTCCTGTCTGCAGGCTTCCTCAAACCAGGGGCATCTGGGACCATAGGGACAGCCCTCCGGCATAGCTTCCACATAGGGCTGAGTTCCTGGAGAAGCAGAAAATCCATGATCCGGCATGGCCCGGTAAAGTGCCTTGCTGTAAGGGTGACGCAAACATTCCTCTGACGAAAAATCTCCGGCTGTCGCCTCCTCCAGATTCGTTCCCGCATAAAATACTACAATCCGATCTGCTGTCTCTGCCGCCAGCTCCAGATCATGAGTAATCACCAGCACTCCGGCTCCCCCATCGGCAATTTCCCGAAAATGTCCCATAACCCGCCGCGCTGCATCCATATGGAGCCCTGGTGTCGGCTCATCTGCAATCACCAGCCGCGGTTCCTCCTGCACAGCTGTGGCAATGAGAACGCGCCGCGTCATTCCTCCGGACAGTTCAAAGGGATATCTCTCCTCTGTCTCTGGCCCCAGACCGTACCGTCCCAGCACACGACGACATTTTTCACGGCTTTCTGAATCTCTTTTCCCCTTTCTCACCTGCTCTCCCGCCCTCATCAGAGGATCCAGGTAAGACACACTCTGGGGAACCAGCACAATCTCCCTGCCCCTCAGCTTTTTCAAACGCTTTTCCGTCAGCGCCTCTCCCCTATAACGAATATCGCCCTTCCAGCTTCCATTGTAAGGCAAAAGCCCCATGACCGCATGAGCCAGGAGACTTTTTCCGGAACCGCTGGAACCAACCACAGCCACCATTTCTCCAGAATGAACACTCAGACTTAAATCCCGGATCGGCACGATGGTTTTTTGACGCCAGCCCCGTTCATACTGAAGAAAGGAAACCTCCAGATGTTCCACCTCCAGCAGAGGACTGCTCCCTGCCTTCTCCATGTCATTTTCCCTGTTTTCCATCATTTTCCTTCCTCCCTTCTCATCACTCCGTTACTTCTGCGCCTGTCCCGGATCCAGCAGACCAGATACTGCCTGCCCCACTGCATGAAACATCAGAACCACTGCCACAAGCAAAAGCCCCGGAAACAGCGCCAGCCACCAGCGTCCCATAGACAGATATTTCATGCTTTCCGAGAGAATCACGCCGATTGCCGGCTGTTCTGGAGGAAGACCAAAGCCCAGAAAGGTAATGCTGGCTTCGTGAAGAATGGCGTGAGGAAATAAAAGTACCGTTCCCACCAGCATCTGTGGAATCAGGTGGGGCATCAAATGCTTTCCGGCCAGATACCAAGGTCCCTTTCCCAGCCTGCGGGCAATCTGTACATACTGGCTGGAAACAACCTGCAGAGCCTCTGCCCGCAGAAGACGGGCAAGGGAGGTCCAGTGCGTCAGAGAAATTCCAATAATGACACCGCGAAAGCCTTTTCCGGCTCCATAAGAAATCAGCACCAGCAAAAGAATATGAGGAATTCCCAGAACCAGATCAATCAGTCCGCCAATCACGCTGTCTGCTGCCTTTCCAAGAACCGCTGCGCCCAGTCCCAGGGCCAGGGCTATAAGCGAGCTGATTCCCGCCGTTACCGCCCCGAGGCGGATACTTAAAGACAGGCCTGCTATTGTTCTTACAAACATATCTCGCCCCATCCAGTCTGTCCCAAAGGGATATTGAAGGCAAGGAGCCAGATTTTTTCTGGAAAAATCCACTGCCAGAGCTTCCTCCTGCCAACACCAGCCCCCCAGGGCTATGCCCCCCAAAAGCAGCAGACAAACTGCAGACAGGATCATCATAAGCTGCCTCCGGTTTCCTGATAATACACTGCTTTTTTTCGTTTTCTTCATGTTCTTCCTTCCCCGCTGCCTCTTTATTTTTTTTCCGCCATCCGCGGATCCACTGCTGCATACAGCAGATCGGCTGCAAGATTACCTGCAAACACAATCACCGCACTGATAAGAGTAATTCCCAGCAGCAGCGGAACATCTCCGCCCAGCCCCGCCGTTACTGCCGCCTGTCCCAGCCCTGGATAGGAAAATACCTGCTCCACAAGCACAGAACCGCCAAATATTTCACTGATAGAGGCAAACTGCAGAGTCATTGCCGGAAGAAGAATATTTCGAACTCCGTGCTGAACAAGAATCCGAAAATCTGACTCTCCTCTCGCTCTTGCAAACATTACATAATCGCTCTCCATAACCTGAATCATTTTTTCTCTTGTATGAAGAGCAATATTGGAAATCCCTGTAACTGACAAAGTTAAAACCGGAAGAACAGCATGAACCAGCCGATCCTGGATTGTTACTCCGGCCGTCTCCACGCCAATCGGCACACTCAGCCCAATAGGAAGCCATTTCAGCCACACAGCAAATACCATTAAAAATACCAGAGCCAGCCAAAAGGACGGTGTACTGGCTGTTACAAGGGCATACCCGGAAATAATCCTGTCTGCAGCACTTCCCCGCCGGAATCCGGCGGCAATTCCCAGAAGAAATCCCACCAGGCCAGACAGAAGCCAGGCCGCTGCCATAAGCCACAGAGAGTTTGCCAGCTTTGTCTGAATGACTTCCATCACCGGACGGCGGTACAGCAGAGACATTCCCCAGTCGCCGCAAAGCAAATCTCCAAACCAGGAAAGGAAACGCTTCACCGGCGGAGTCCCTACTCCCCAGTATTCCTGAAGCTTTGCAATCTGTTCCTGGCTCATACTTCCAAGAGCCGCCTGCCCTATATTGGCTGAAAGAGGATCCAAGGGCGATATGGATACCAGCCAGAAGGTAGCAGCGCTGACCAGAAAAAGAAGCACTGCCATACGTATGCATTTTTTTCCTGCAAAAATGAAAAAACTCCTTCCTTTTTTGCTGCTTTCCATATGATGCTCCTCCTTCTCTCTGCTTTCTGCTTCTTTTCTGTCTCAGCTTTGTTTTCCAGTTACTCTGTTTTCCAGCTCCACTGATCTACATTATTTACAATCGACCAGCCATGACCATGGGGATGCAGCTTCTGCTCTGCCACCTGAAGATTTTCTTTTGCCCAGTAAAGATGATCAATATTAACCAGCCAGATCCAGGGGATATCTCCATCCTGGGTAATCCCTGTCCTTCCGTCCCACTGTGCCTTTTTCCACAGTTCATAGGATTCCTCCAGATCGCTGCAGCTCATAGCCTCATCCATATAACGATCAACATTCTCATTGGCATAGGGAGAATATCCTGCCAGCGCCTTTCCCGGAGCTGTGTGATAAATATTATAAAGCTCCATCGGAGTATGCGCTCCCCAGCCCCACATCAGCGGCTCACTCTGAGCTCTGTCATAGGCCTCATCCCAGCCAACGCCCTCAATGGTTACTTCAATGCCGATTCCTTTCAACTGGTTTGCTGTATCTGCTGCCAAAGCCTGACGCACCGAATCACTGGCCGGATACAGCAGCGGGAAGGCTGCCCGCACTCCGTTCTTTTCCCGAATCCCGTCTGCGCCGGTTTTCCATCCTGCCTTATCTAAAAGTTCTGCCGCCGTTTCTGGATCATAGGCGGTCTGAGACATTTCATTGTACCAGGGCATTTTGTCACAGACACTGTAAGCCGGACTTCCATATCCGCTCAGTACATGCTCAATCATTGCATCCCGGTCAATGGCAAGATTAATGGCTCTTCGAACATTCACATCACTGGTAAAGTCATTGCCTATAGGAAGTCCGTCCTCTCCCGACACCTCTGCCCCTTCTTTCCGGGAAATGGCAGGAAGATTGAAGCCACGATTGTCCACCGTTGCAAAGCTTAAAAGCTCAAAGCCATCTATCTTCTGTTCTGCATAAGGCGCTGCCGTATAAGCCAGATCTACCTGTCCGGACTGGGCTGCAGCAAAGGCCGCATCCTCCTCCATAAACAGAATTGTCACCTTTTTCATTTTCGGTGCCTCTCCATAATAATCCGGATTGGCTTCCAGAATTACCTGCTGTCCTTTATCCCACTGCTTCAGCACATACCGGCCGGAGCCTATGGGATTTTCCCCATAATCCGGACCGTAGGCATGCTCTGGCACAATTCCCACGATCGCCATCGTGTAAGGCCAGATCGAATAGGGGCGGTTCATATGGAACACCACCGTGTCTCCATCTACTGCCTCTGCCTCCTTCAGCATCGTAAAATCATTGACGGAGCTGGTATCTCTCAGTGTATTGTAGGTAAAAGCCACATCTTCTGCTGTCAGCATCTCCCCATCTGTAAATTTCACATCATCACGAATATCTACAGTCCAAGTCAGCCCATCCTCGCTGGCCTCCATGGTTTTAGCCAAATCATAATCGATCTTCAAATCTGAGGTTGTTACAGTCAGCGTACTCTGAATCAGAGGCTCATGGACATGTTCTCCAGCTCCCCATCCATATGCCGGGTCAAAGCCTGCCTCTGGCTCTGAGGTGGGTCCCATTACTACAATAACATCTTCGCGGTTTTCCTGAACCGAACTGCTTTCTCCCTGAAGAATGTCAGCCTGACCGCTCTCTCCCTGTAAAACATTGGCCTCCTTCTGGCCACACCCTGTTGTCACTGCCGCTGCCATCAGCACAGCAAGCACCGGAATTTTTTTCTTCATCTTCTTTTCTCCTTTAATTTTCTATTCCTATGAAATCAAAACAGCCAGGAAAGATAAACGCGCTCCTTGGGAACACCTGTCACCTTCCTGGCTTTCTATTATCATAAGTCTTTCAAATAAGTTTTCATAATCCGGCGCTTCTGCACCCTCTGACCGCTTGTGCTGTCTTTTTTTAAGTATAATCGAAACCGTGTCTTCCGTCAAGACAGCTTTGCGCAAACGTTTGGGTAATTTTTGAGTAAACTTTTCCTGATTTTTATCAAACTTTTCTCAAAGCTCTCTTCTGCCCTCGCTTTGATCTTCCCGCAGAATTACTCCCTCCTCTGGCTTTCCAGATTCCAGGTTTTTTTCACAATATAAACCGGTCGATCCTTCAGCTCGCTGAACAAAATTGCAATATATTCTCCGATGATTCCTACAATCACAAACAGCATAGCAAACATAAAACAAATCAGAATTACAATGGTTGCATAGCCGCTGGGAGCCCCCTGTCTGGTACAGAGCGTGTAAATCATGACTGCCACCCCTAAGAGGGCCGCAAAAATCCCGGCATAAATTCCCAGTTTCAGGGGCAGGTTAGAAAAACACATAATCGTATTAATGGAAAAGGCAAGCAGCTTTTGAATACTGTATTTGCTCTCTCCGGCTACCCGATCGTGAGCCTCATACTCGATGCGGGCCTTTTGAAACCCGATGTTCTGCACATATCCTCTGAGAAACCGGATTTTCTCCCGATAGCTGGTCCGCAGCACATCAGCCGCCTGTCTGGAAACTGCAAAAAAATCCGATGCATTTACTTCAAATTTCACATCTGAAAGCGCATTGATGACGGCATAAAATCCTGCTGATGTAATATTCTTCAGAAGCCCCGCAGACGTATTTCTGGTTCTTACCATACTGATCACGCCGCAGCCCTGCTCCAGCTTTTCTACAATCTTTGGCAGACACTCCGGCGGATGCTGCAGATCCGCGTCCATGCAGACCACCCCGTCCCCGGATGCCCGATCCACACCGGCAATCATGGCTGCCTCATGTCCGAAATTTCTGGAAAAAGAAATCACCTTCACTCTGGAATTTTCTTCTGCCATTTTTTCCAGAATAGAAAGGCTCCTGTCTCTGCTTCCGTCATCTACAAACAGCAGCTCATAATCCCAGGGCAGACTTTCCAGAATCGGCCTGGTGGTCTCATAAAACGCCGGCAGCGCCTGTTCCTCATTATATACAGACACTACCACGGAAAGCACTTTTTTCATAGCTTCACTCCTGCCTACACTTCTTCGTCGAACACCTGAATCTGAATGGTGGAATGGGAGGGCACCCGTTTTTCCTTTGGAGGCAGAGTCATGTAATCTCCGTAAACCCAGGTCAGCACATCATGCCAGTATTTCGAGGCCATAAGCTTTGTATCGCAGAAGTCCAACTCTACCAGCTCCTCGCACCACTCCTTTTTCAGAGTCACATACAGATAATCCGGCTGATAATTACTGTAATACCGCAGATTGCTGCGTCCCTTTTTGTCTTTCTTTGCCACAAGCTGCTGAAGCCGGAACAAAAAATGCATGGGAATCAGCCTTCCCACAGTAGAACAGCACCCTACCGCCAGCTTATGGAAGGGACTGTATTTCTGATAATCCAGATGATATCTGTGCCCCATAGACAAAGCGTAAACTGCCTTATGCATCAGAAGTGTCAGCGCCGCTCCTCCCTTACTCTGAGGCAGTTCATCAATAATAAACAGATCGACCCACAGATGATTCAGCTTGCCTTCATAAAACTCCATCTCCTCTGTATTCTCATGGGTCCGGCTGTTTTTGTAAATAATTCTTGCCGTAAAATCAAAAAATACGCGGCCCTTCTGAAAGCTCCAGGGCATGATCAGCTCCATGGTATCCGGCAATTCCCGGCGCACTACCTTTAAAAACGCCTCATAATGATTTCTGGTAAATGCCACATCAGCATCATCGTCCCAGGGAATAAAGCCCTGGTGGCGCACAGCGCCCAGAAGCGTTCCGCCGTCTAACATATACTGAATTTTATATTTCCGGCAAATCCGGTCAATTTCCTTTAATATTTTTAGATTGGTCTCATGGACCCTGGTCAGATCGTATTCCATTCTTTTCCTCTTTTCCGCCGTCCGCACCGCCCTCCGGCGGACTCGTCCGTGCCGTTTCCCTTAAATCATCAGTCAGACCGCTCCTGTTTGATTCCTTATGAAAGGTTTACCGCCTCAAGAATTGTTTTGGCCATATAGTCAATCATTTCATCGCTCATACCCGGATATACTCCAACCCAGAAGGTATCCTGCATGATCTGATCTGCCACATGCAGATCTCCCACAATCCGGTATCCCTTCTTTTCTGCCCGCATCTGATCAAAGCAAGGATGCTTGGTCAGGTTTCCGGCAAACAGCATTCTCGTCTGGACACCCTTGTCCTCCAGATACTGAACCACCTGGTTTCTGTCAACACCGTCCCGGCAGGTAATCAAAAATCCGAACCAGCTGGGCCGTGAATTTTCACATGGCTCCGGAAGAATCAGTCTGTCCTCAGCCCCTGTGAGAGCTGCCTTCAGCCGGTCAAAATTGTGACGTCTGCGCTCTACAAAGCCCGGGAATTTATCCAGCTGAGCGCAGCCAACTGCCGCCTGCAGATCGGTTGCCTTTAAATTGTATCCAAAATGAGAGTATACATATTTGTGATCATACCCAAGAGGCAGCTCTCCGTACTGACGATCAAACCGGTGTCCGCAGAGATTGTCCCGTCCGGACGGACACACGCAGTCTCTTCCCCAATCACGGAAAGAGCGGATAATTCTGTTTAACAGCGGATTGTCTGTATAAACAGCGCCGCCCTCTCCCATAGTCATATGGTGAGGCGGATAAAAGCTGGAGGTTCCTATGTCGCCGACAGTTCCCGTAAACCGCTCTTCTCCGTCTATGGTATAGCGGCTTCCCAGAGCATCACAGTTATCCTCAACCAGCCACAGCCCATGTCTGTCACAGAAATCCTTAACAGCCTTTAAATCAAAGGGATTTCCCAGAGTATGGGCAATCATCACTGCTTTTGTCTTTTCTGAAAGAGCTGCCTCCAGCTGGGTCACATCAATATTGTACTGGGGAATAGTCACATCCACAAATACCGGCACTGCCCCATACTGAATCATAGGCGTCACTGTGGTGGGAAATCCTGCAGCCACGGTAATCACCTCATCGCCCGGCCGTACCTGCCGCTCCTTGAGCAGAGGAGAGGTCAGAGCCATAAAGGCCACCAGATTGGCAGAAGAACCGGAATTGACCAGAGAACAATAACGGACTCCCAGATATTTTGCCAGCTTCTCTTCAAATTCATCGGTGTACCGCCCTGCTGTAAGCCAGAATTCCAGGGCACTGTCTACCAGATTTACCATTTCTTCTTCATCGTACACCCGGGATGCATAAGGAATTCTGTCTCCCGGCTCATAAGGCTTCTTATTCTCCAAATGATATTTTCTGCAGTAATCGGCAACCAGATCCAGAATCTGCTGACGGTCCTGCTCCTGTGATTTTTCCATATTTCTTCTCCGTTTCTATATAAACTTTCTTTTTTATTCCTGGCAACTATTCAGGACGGCGGGAGATCTGGCAGAAAAATTCTTGTAAAGCTTGCTTGTAAAGGAATTTTCCTGCCCTTAGACAGCTTTAATATTCCAGAATCTGTCGATCCGTCACTTTCTGCAGCTCCTGCCCCTCCAGGTATGCCTTAGACCATTCCACCGTCTTATCAAGCGCTTCCCGGATATGCCACCGGGGCCGCCATCCAAAAACGTGTTTGATTTTGGAACAGTCCAGCTTCAGGAAATTCGCTTCGTGGGGACCGTTCTCCGACTGATTCTCCCACGCTGCCCCGTCTCCCCAAAGTTCACAGAACATAGTCACCAGCTGGCCTGTGGTCACACAGTCACAGTCATCCGGCCCCACATTATAATATCCCTGGAATGCAGGATCCTCATACTGCTTCTGGGCAATCTGCAGGTATACAAACAGAGGCTCTAAAACATGCTGGAAGGGGCGGGTAGAATAAGGATTGCGCACCCCAATCTGTTTTCCCGCTTCCATCGCCCGAACACAGTCCGGAATAATCCGGTCATTGGCAAAATCACCGCCGCCAATCACATTGCCTGCTCTGGCTGTTGAGATGGCACAGTCCCGTTCCTGGAAAAAGGACTTCTGGTAGCTGTGTGTCACCAGCTCCGAGCATGATTTACTGTTAGAATAGGGATCATATCCGTCTAAGGGATCACACTCCCGGTAGCCATACTCCCACTCTCTGTTTTCATAAACCTTATCTGTCGTTACGTTAAGAACTGACTTCACAGAGGGAGTCAGACGCACGCACTCCAGCAGATTCACTGTTCCCATTACATTGGTTTCATAAGTATACACAGGCTCTCTGTAGGAATCCCGCACAATCGGCTGAGCTGCCAGATGAAGCACGATCTCCGGTTCTGTCTCCTCAAAAACCTTACGCAGCTGCGCCAGATCCCGTACATCGCCAATCACTGATGTCATTCCTGATGCCTCCATATCAAGAAGCCCGTACACTGACGGTTCTGTCGGCGGATTCAGGGAATATCCCGTAACCTTCGCCCCAGCCAGCATGAGAATCCTGCAAAGCCATGTTCCCTTAAATCCCGTATGGCCTGTTACCAGCACCCTTTTTCCGGCATAAAACTTTCTGCATTCTTCCAGATTATACCTCATCTTTTTTTCGCCTTCTTCCCGTCCGTTTTTTATTTCCAGATTTTCCAGGGCGCATTTCCTGACTGCCAGAGCGCCTCCAGCTTCTTCATTTCCCTTTGAGTATCCATACACTGCCAGAACCCGTCATGATAATAGGACATCAGCTGTCCCTCCTCTGCCAGCATCTGCATGGGACCCTGTTCAAAAATAGTAGTATCGTCCTTCAGGTATCCAAAAATTTCGGGATTCAGCACCATAAAGCCGCCGTTAATCACCGCGCCGTCATTGGCAGATTTTTCCCGGAAAGCATGAATCACATTGTCAGAGCCAATATCAAGGACTCCCTTCTGCTGTCCGATATTAACCGTGGTAATGGTCGCAATCTTTCCATGACTCTTGTGAAACTCCACCAGACCGTTTAAATCCACATTACATACCCCGTCTCCGTAGGTCAGCATAAAGGGCTCGTCTCCGATATACTGCTGAATCCGCTTCACCCTTCCTCCTGTCATGGTATACAGTCCCGTATCCACCAGAGTTACCTTCCACGGCTCTGAATAATTGTTCAGCACCTCCATCTGGTTGTTGGCCAAATCAAAGGTCACATCTGAGGTGTGAAGAAAATAATCTGCAAAATATTCTTTTACCACATACTGCTTGTATCCAAGGCAGATCACAAATTCGTGAAATCCGAACTCAGAATAGTATTTCATAATGTGCCATAAAATCGGCCGCCCGCCAATCTCAATCATGGGCTTTGGCTTTAAATGGCTTTCCTCGCTGATTCTCGTTCCCAGCCCTCCGGCCAGAATTACAACCTTCATATTCTCTCCTCCGTTACTCCGCCTTCATCTCCAGAAGCAGCGCCAGTCTGGTAGTTCCTCTTTTTTCCAGTGCATTGGGCACATAAAAATTCGTCTCAAACCGAAGCATTACCGGCTCATAAGGGTCTGCCTTTATGGTTACTTCTTTTGTATTGGTATCAAAATTAATATATTCCCGGCCTTCTCCATTTACATAAACCGTCAGCCACTGATCCTCTGTCAGATCTCTGGGATAGTGGAAGGTCAGGTTAATCTCTCCGGTGCTTCCGGCCATCACCTGCACCTGCGCCCGCTCGTCAATCCATCCGTCATCGTAAAAGCCGTAAATAGGACGGCACTTCATGGTTTTCACCACATGGGTGATATCCTGATACCGGTTGTTGGCCGGATCCTCCTGAATCACCAGCATGTCATCTGTTACCAGACCAATATCCCGCACATCGTCAATGTGGACGATTTTCACACAGTCCTTCCGGCGCTGGCGGTCAAACACACGGAAGAAATGCTCTTCCGTAAACTCTTCCATTTCAAAATAATCCCCGATGATATACAGAGTTTTCCCGAAAATCTCATCTCCGTACTGGCCGTAGGTTTCCTCTGCCAGAGAATTGTAATGCTCCTGATCTGCCCAGTAATAGAGATTGGGGAACAGTCCCCGGTAATAATTTTCCACCGGCAGCATCAGTACTACATAAGCCGTAAACATAGCCAGGAAGGGAATTCCCTGCATCCAGTGTCCTCTCTGGGCTTCTCCGTCAATCAAAACACCGTACATCCAGGATAAAAACAGCAGGGCAGCGCCGTAAGACACATATACCCACCGCATTTCCACACGGATTGTTACGCTGGAGCAGACAATGCAGGCGCCGATAAACGCCACAAAGAGAAAGGCCGTCTGCAGATAACGGACACAGTTTTTTCTCAGCTGAATCAGCTTTAACAGAAAAGCCAGCACCAGAAGTAGAAGCATAAAATCCGCTACGCCAATGAGAATCATAATGCCCATAGGCGCTTCCCGGAAATTCTGTCCGTTTAAATGCTCCGGTCCCGCATTGATTCCAAACAGATAGGCAATCTGGCTCAGAACAAAATGAAGCACAGAAGCAGGGGACATGGTATCCACCACATCTGTACCGCCGGTTCCCGGCGGTGAAATGGTTCCAATGCTGATAAAACGCAGAAGCTGAACAAGAAGAAATCCCCCGGCAGGAGCTGCCCACAGCTTCCAGTCCTTTGTTTTCTTAAACAGCAGTACAAAGAAAAACAGCGGAAGCAGAACCATATAGCGTTCATGAACCAGACACACAGCCACATAGGTAACTGCTGCCAGGTAGAGGCGCTTTTCCTCTCTGCCATCCTCCTCATTCAAATATCCATAGAGCAGATATAAAATCACCAGAGCCATCCAGAGGGCCATGGACTCCATCAGTCCCAGAATCTGTCCAATCTGATAATAAGACATTCTGGAGGACAGAAAAATCACAGCGCAAAGCACTCCCACATAGATAGAGTGACTGAAGCGCCGGGACATTCTGTAAAGAGTGTAGGCGATCCCCACATTCAAAATAATATTAAAGGGCACATACCAGTTAATATGAATCCCGAACAGAGCCATCTCAATCCAGGAAACCAGGTTGTACAAAACCCGAAACCGGGTGCCTCCCATTGTAAATACTGCATCCCAGAAGGACTGATCATTGTAGCAGTACCACTGGTAAAGGTCATCCATATAAAGACATTCCAGCTTCATGTGGCGGTTAATAAAAAAAGCAAAGCCGGTCAGCATAAGAATAATAATTACTTCCATTTTCCAGAATGCAGCCCGCCTCATCCAGCCAGATTCCAGCTGTTTTGAGCCTTTCATTTTCGTATATTCAGACTTTTTTTCCATGTTCTCCTGAATCTCCTGTATCAATTTCTTTCTTCCTGTTTCACTCCGGTTACTGGTACGCCCTGTAGGCTTTCCTGTAAAACCACATAATCACCCGAACAACCGGCTCCGGCCAGATTTTCCGGAACATGGCCTCTTCCTCCTGTGCTCTTCTGTGATTTTCTATACACTCCTTGGTTGTCGCTCCGCTGTGAATCCGATAGCTGATCAAAGGCTTCTCCTCACAGATAAAACGTCCCGGCCTTTCGGCCAGCTTCCACATGGTATCCCAGTCCAGCGCAAATTTATAGGGAGAGTCAAACAGCGGTTCCCCCAGGGCCTCCTTATCATACGTACAGGACGGGCAGATAATGGGATTTCCCAGAATTAGAGGCAGACGCTTTATCCAGGTTCTGTCTGCCAGACCATGGAACCGCAACGGCACCCGCAGCAAATGCTTCACAAACTGAACCATCCCCGGATTCACCGGATCCGAATTACGGAGAATTCCGCAGTCTGTTGTAAAAACCGTTGTATCCGGATACTGCTCCCAGCACTCCTGCACATATTTTCCGTAATTCTTATGATAACAGTCATCCTGATGGGCAATCGTCACCAGTCTTGTTTTTGCCTTGCTGTAGGCAAAATTCCAGTCTGCCTGAATATCACTTTCCCCATCCCGCACATAAAGAGGCAGACCAAAAATCTCAGCCATAGCCTGAATATATTTGCTTGGCGTGGAGGTACACAGAATAATCTCTGACGGCACAGACTGCCGCTTCAGGGATCTGATACACTCCTCCAGCCAGGGAGAATCTTTATAAGCGCAGATCGCATATGTGTGACTCAGCATAAAAAACTCCTTCATTCTAAATAACAGCTCCGCCATGTTTCCCGTCCGCTGGATACAGACAAGAAACTCCATGGCCCAACGGCTGCATTTCTTATAACAACGTTCCGGTGCTTCTGTTTAGAAAAACCGCTCCTCCAGCATCAGGCAAAGAACATGATAGATAGGCAGATGCAGTTCCTGAATCTTAAAGGTTTCTCTCTCCGGCACAATCACAGCCACATCGGCCCTCTGTCCCAGACGTCCTCCATCCTTTCCCGTAAGCCCAATGACCTTCAGCCCCTTCGCCTTAGCCACCGTCACCGCGTAATCCACATTGCTGGAATTGCCGGAAGTAGATATCCCCAGAAATACATCTCCTGGCGCACCGTATCCACACAGCTGCTGGGCAAGAATCATTTCTCCGTCCACATCATTTAAAAACGCTGTAGACAGTCCCGGATGCCCGGTCAGGGCAATCGCCGGAAGACTTCCCTGGAGACCTTCTGCCAGTTTTCTTCCCTGTTCCCCGCCGATTTCCTCCATTCGCCGGCGCAGCTCTTCCGGAAGCCTGCGGCTTTTTATAAAGCCCTTCATCAGCTCTCCTACAATATGCTCTGCATCTGCGCAGCTTCCGCCGTTTCCGCCTACCAGAAGCTTACCGCCGCCTGCATAGCACTCCTCCATCATTCTGTAGGCGTCAAGAAGCTGCCCGCGGACAGCTTCCAGACAGGGGTATCGCAAAAACAGCTCATCAAAAATTTCCTGCTGCTTTTCTGTCAGTTCTGTCATCATATCTGCATCCTCCAAAATCAGTCTGACTGCTGTCTCCAGATCCTCTGCATAAAAATCAAAAGGCTTTTCTCTCTGAGCCTGGATTTTCTCTGCCTCAGCTCTTCCGTATCCGGTTCCCACCAGCACAGTTCTCACTCCGTAATTTCGTCCGGCCTCTGTGTCAATCAGCTTATCTCCAATCATCCAGGAGCTTTTCCGATCTACATCAAACAGAGCCTCCGCCTGCTCAAACATACCTGTTCCCGGTTTTCTGCAGAGGCAATTCTTTTTATAATCTCCGATTCCATGCTCCGGATGGTGAGGACAGTAAAAAAATGCGTCAATTTCCGCCCCATCTGCCGCCAGAATTTCATTCATATACCGGTGAAGAGTATCCACATCCGCTTCTTTATAGTATCCGCGAGCCACCCCCGCCTGGTTCGTTACCACAACAAGCTTATAGCCAGCCTCTGTCAGTCTCCGAAGAGCCTCCGGCACTCCGGGAAGCAGCTGCAGATCCTCCGGCCTGTGAAGGTAATTTACCTCCGCATTCAGTGTTCCGTCCCGATCCAGAAATATTACTTTTTCCATTGTCTTTTCATCCTCAGAGTGCAAAATGATAATCTCCATTGGGAAGATGCACCTTTACGCTGCTGTAATCCCAGCGGTTCTCATCTGCGATCCACGCCTGAGCGCCCCGCAGTTCAAAATTCCAGTCTGTCAGCTGGCCGCCTACCAGCTCCATCCGCGCTGCCACCTTATGCTTTACATTGTAGGGGCAGTACATCAGCAAATATCCTCCTCCGCCGGCGCCTAACAGCTTTCCGCCCAAAGCGCCCGCCTTCAAAGCTTCTTCATAAAGCTCATCAATCTGCGGATTAGTGATCTTGCTGCTCATCCGCTTCTTACTCTGCCAGCCATAATCCAGCAGCTTTCCAAAGCTGTGAAGATTTCCCCTTAAAAGCTCGTCCTTCATAGCATAGGCCAGGGCTTTTACCTCACACATGGCGTCAAAGGCATCCTTTTTCTCATAATTCTGAACCTGATCCTGGATAATATTCGCTGACACATGAATATTTCCCGTGTAGCAGAGAAGCAGGTTATACTGCAGCTCATGAATAATATCCTTTTTAATGCGCAGAGGATTTACTACTACATTATTCCGCCCATGGAATTCAATAAAATTAAAACCGCCAAAGGTAGCTGCATACTGATCCTGATAGCCTCCTGCAATCTTCAGATCCTCCCGCTCTACCTGATAGGCCAGGTCTGCCAGACGATAGCCGTCCATTTCCACGCCCTTCCACCGGGCCATAGCAATCAGAAGCGCCACCATCACGGTAGAAGAAGTACCCAGGCCCGATCCGGGAGGAGCATCACACTGCAGATAAACCTCACAGCCCCGGTCAATCTCCATAGCCTTCAAGGCTGCCTTTACCAGATCCAGCTTGCCGTCATAAACAAAATTTTCTCTAGTATTGTACTTTACCGTCATATCAAAGTCCAGAGAATGAACAATAATCTGATCATCCTCTCTGGGAACGATTGAGCAATAGGCGTACTTATTGATCGTACTTCCGATAATCGCTCCCCCCTGTTCCACACAGAAAGGCGCCACGTCCGTACCGCCGCCGCCAAAGCTGACCCGCAAAGGAGCCCGTCCTCTGATTACCATACAACAACTCCTTTCTGGACATCTTCAATAAACTGATAGTATGCCTCGGGAATCCCGATATCAATAAAATATCCGTCGTGAACAAAACCGCCCAGCCTTCTGTTTTCCTTCAGCCAGCGGGGAATCATCTCATTTTCCAGAGAAACCTTTCCCTCCGGAATCTCCTCAAGCAGCTTTCTTGTCATCAGATAAATTCCCCCATTGATAGAGCCGGGTCTTGCCTCTGCCGTTTTTTCATTAAAGCCAGTCAGACGCCCCTCTGTCAGCACAGCTTCCC
>ERZ894194.834-NODE-834-length-20965-cov-9.370301_pt1 | contig 20965 bp, 11 predicted proteins | sample MGYA00380283_ERZ894194 | MGnify/ENA primary metagenome ERZ894194 (study PRJEB32331, sample SAMN06328448) | human gut metagenome | biome: human gut microbiome; feature: stool | host: Homo sapiens | collected 2013-02-13 ... | reverse complement strand
GCCTAGCGGTCGGAAAAGGAAGCCGACACCAAAGGTGGCAAATGCGGCGAGCGTTCCCATCGCCGGGCTTACTTGCGGGAAAAACTCGCGATTAAACACCAGTGCGGCGGTAATGCCATAGAGTAAAAAATCATACCAGTCGACGACGGCACCAGCGAAACTGCCTAACGCAGCTCGTCGGGCGCGACTTAACGAAAGCGTCCCTTCATCGGGACGAGTGGAGATGAGCGTGGAGTCCATAATGATCCTGTTTGTACTGTCTTTTTATAATTAGTATGGAAAAGGTAACTCACATTGCCGTCGATCTATAAACGAACCTTATGAGACTACCTCGACAGAGCGCATCTGCAAATGATTTTATGGCTGATTAGCGGCAACATGAAAAATTCGATGGAAGATGAAAGCACGGGCGTTGCTGGTGTTGTTTAAGGATTAAGCAGAGCACCCACAGGTTCGAGATATGAAACATAAAAGTCCGCATATGTACAAAATAGCACCCTGATGAGTCTGATAGACTGCATTGCATTATAACCAGTAGGGAGGCGAGGTTAGGTATGTTTTTAGCATCATTGTTGAGACGTATTGCATTTAGTTACTACGATTATAAAGCTAATAATTTCAATATTGGAAAAACAGACTTTGTTGTCATCCATATTCCCGATCAAATTGGCGATGCTATGGCCATCTTTCCAGTTATTCGGGCGATTGAAATGCATAAAATAAAGCATCTTTTAATTGTTACTTCGACTATTAATTTAGAAGTCTTTAATGCGCTCAAACTTGAACAGACTAAATTAACATTAGTTACAATGACTATGCAGGATCACGCAACATTAAAAGAAATAAAAAATTTAGCGAAGAACATAACACTGCAATACGGTACGCCGGATCTTTGTATAGAGGCGATGCGTAAAAAGAACCTGAAAACGATGATATTTATCAGTCAGTTGAAAGCAAAAACGAATTTTCAGGTTGTTGGTTTAACCATGAAGTGCTATTCCCCTTTGTGTAAGGACGCGTCCCGGATGGATCAGAGTCTCCGGGCTCCCGTACCCATGACATGGGCATTTATGATGCGTGAGGCGGGTTTTCCAGCAGTCAGGCCAATATATGAATTGCCACTAAGTGAGGATGTACTCGATGAGGTGCGCGAGGAAATGCGATCGTTAGGAGCTTACATTGCGCTCAATTTAGAAGGTAGTGCACAGGAACGTACATTTTCATTATCGATAGCAGAAAATCTAATAGCAAAAATTCAAAGTGAAACAGATATGCCAATAGTGATCGTTCATGGACCAAAAGGGGAAGATAAAGCCAGGGTATTAGTGGATTGTTATAATAATGTCTTCCGTTTATCCTTATCACCCTCGATTAAACGTTCGGCAGCAATCATAAAAGATGCTTATATCGCAATAACTCCTGACACCTCAATATTACATATGGCAAGTGCCTATAATACCCCCGTTGTTGCAATTTATGCTGATTACAAAACGCGATGGCCCGCAATGGCCGATGTTTCGGAGTCAGTCGTCGTTGGGCAAAAAATTGACAATATAAGTCTGGATGAATTCGCAAAGGCATTAAAAAGTGTTTTGGCGAGAATATGAGGCAGTATTTATGCATATTAATGCCGATCTGTTATGAACGGTGGTGTCATCAATACTCTGTGGCTGGTCAATCATTACAGAAAGCCAGTCTTTGGAGCAAAGCTGTACTCACCGGATACAACCATAGTCACACCGAACGCGAATCTGGCGGTATCGCATTTTTATTTATTCATTTTCTGTGAGAGAAGGGCAAGTTCTGTAGAGGGAATGTAAAAAAGAGTGCCCCGAATGGAGCACTCTTTAAGGAATTATAGCGGAAAATCAGAGGTTTTTATAACATGTCGCATGAGCAAACCCAAGCTTTTCATATACACTTTGCTCACCTGTTGCCAGAGAAATTACGTATTGTTCGCTTGAGTTTGCGGGACTAGATGACCAATACATATTTGATTGAAAACCAGCTTCAGTCGTGTAATGCCCCATATCTCCCCATTCACTGTACAGTGACCCGATGCCTCGGGAACGACTATGGTTTAAATGGTCTCCAAGGGGAAGTGTGTAGCCATTGCTACTGCAAAAATTTTCAGCAAGGCTGTATATCATGAAAGCATCGCCGGCGTTCACCCACCAACTCTTCACTCGGATTTCGTATATATAGCTAGGGCCGCCTGTTTTTGGCGTCGCCGTAATCCTCTCCCATTTGCTGCCGACATTTTTAAATGTCACTTTACCGGTAGCATCAACATCGACCCAGGAGCCAGAGCTTGAAAACTCATAATCAGCCGCCGTTTTTCCTGGAGCAAAGTTGTCATTATTCAACTGATAATACGCCCCGGTGAATCCCTGCGAAGGGAATGTAGTTGTTGGTAGGTTAGCACCATTGACCAACACTGTACCGCTCATTATTTTGTCTTCTGCGCGAGTGAATTGTATTGTGGTACTCAGACCCGCTTGATGAACACCATTCAATACAGGGATCAGCGTTGCGATACCCTCTCCGCCGCCTGTAACAGTGGCTTTGTAATCACCGTTGATATTTTGACTGTAATCAATTGCGCTAATTTTCACATAGGGCACGTTAGTACCTGATTGCACAAATTCCATCCCTTCAGAAACTTTGATCGGATTGCCTGATATATCGTACAAAACAAGATGTAGCTCAGCACTATCGGTATAGTCCCCTTTCAGTGATGACCGATTGTTCTTAAGGACGGACTGCGAGGCGTCAGCCGGGCCTGCCACCAGCGTTATATCTACTGTTTGCATTCCACCAGCGGTCGTGACTGCGCTTACCGTGACGCTACCTGTCATCGCTCCTTTCACGCTTGTTGTCGCGATTCCGTTTTGATCGGTCACCGCTGTTAATGTCGTTAATGTGGCAGAGCCGCTTTTTAAGGCGAAGTACACAGTGAGACCTTCGATCAGGTTACCACTGCCATCCTCAACCGTTGCCTTTAAGGTACTTAAATCACTGTTGGTGGCGGCGATAGTCGATGGATCAGCGATAAAGCTAGCAACATGTGCGGTGCTTGAGTTGCCAGTGACTTTCACGGTTGTCTGTGTCTGTATTGTTACGCCGTTATGGAACGATGCAGTCACCGTATATGTACCGACTTTATTGCTGGTCAGAACGACTGGTGCCTGACCTGAAGAGTTGGTTCTCACTTTTCCGCCACTTAACGTTGCACCTTCTGGCGTTACGCTAAAGTTGATGACCTGACCTTCCACTGGAGTGCCATTTGCAGAAGTTAGCGTTGCCGTCAGAGTTGCACCTGTTGGGGAATTGACACCGATAAGCGGGCTGGACGCCGTGAGTGTCAGTTTTTCATCAATAGCCTCCAGTTGTTTCTCAATTGAGGCTCCATTCGCCAGGGATGCTTTCACCATATACGAACCGTTTCTTTCGGGCGTCATGGTGACCTCGGCTATACCCTGCGTATTAGTAGACACCGTATTCTGGCTGATGATCATTTGCGAGGATGGCTCTGCACTGAATGTCACGGGTTGATGCGCAACCGGGTTGCCAAACTGGTCGTTAACGTGAGCTTTAACTGCTACGTCTTGTGCGACCATTACCTGACCTTCAGGTATCTCCAGACTGGTAAACGTCGCAGAATTAACATCTGCACTGGCATTCAGTAATCGCGAGATGACTTCAGTAGGTTTATCTGCCAGAGAGGCTGAAACTGTTTTCAGTCCGACCTCGGTGCTTGTCACAAGAATTTCAGCGAATCCCTGACTATCCGTTTCAACGCTGGTGCTGCTTAGCGTGACGGAGGTTCCGCGGAAATTAACTTTTATGCCTTCTACCGGGTTGCCGTTAGCGTCAGTGACGCTTGCCGTCATGGTTGCGCCCTCGGTCGTGCTGACGACGAATGAGTATACAGAGGTTAAGGAGGTCAGTTTTGCGGTACCAGCATCGGCAATCAACGTCACCTGTTTCGTATCACTGACACCATAATTGTTCACGCTAACTGTCACGGGGTAGGTGCCGGATTTTGTACCGCTCAGTGTAACTTCAGCCTTGCCGTTGATGTCTGTAATGGCGGAACCGCCTTGTCCGAGAGTGAAGCTTGCGCTCACATCTGCCGGTAGCGTGAATGTCACCGCCTCATTGGCTAACGGGTTGCCGTTTCCATCAGTCACTGTTGCCTGAAGTGTGGTCATCCCAACGTTATTGGCGATAAAGTTGTCCTCGGTAACGTTAAGATTAACCTGCGCAGTGAGCGTATCCGCAGTAAAGTTCACCACCAGTTGTCCGCTCTTACCGCCAGCCATCGATGCTGTAACAGTATGAGCGCCTGCTTTTGTACCTTTCAGCGTGACTTTCGCTTTGCCTTCAGTATCCGTAATCGCTTTACCGCCATCGCTCAGCGTGAAGTTCGCCCTCACATCTTCCGGCAGAGTAAATGTTACCTCAGTGTTGGCTATCGCATTGCCCTCTGTATCAGCGACTGTTGCTGTGAGTGTCGTGAGATCGTTATTGTCGGCAATCACCGGATCCTTAGAGGCTGCCAGCGAGATTTCAGCATTCGCGACGTTCGGCACATAGGTCACTGTTTGTTGCATCGAATCACCATTTTCGAGGGTTGCCGTCACTTGATAAACCCCGGCTTTTGTAGCGGTAAAGCTTGCGTAAAAATTGCCGTAGTAGTTGGTAGTATATATACCGTTATTACTGGGGGTCACGCCTTCACTTGGTGAAACGCTGAGGGTCACCTGATGCTGGGGGACACCGTTGCCGTAATTATCCTTCACCTCAATATACAGACTGGTTGTCTCGCCTGCGGAGACTGTATCAAAAAGTGCATGTAGCAAAGTGAGGTGTGCCGTAGACGCATCAGCATTGACATTAATTGATGTGCTAAGCGTGGAGCTACCATTTTCCAGACTGGCCTCAACGGTATCTGGTCTCGCTCCTGATTCTATCGAGGAGCGGGTATTGGTATAAGTGACGGTAGCCTTACCCTGTTCGTTCGTTACGGCTTGGCCGCCATTCGTCATTTCGGCAGAGTTTGTTCTGCTGGTGAAGTTCACAGTCACACCTTTCACCGGAAAGCCATTATTATCAACGACTGTGGCGGTAATGACGCTGCCGGTGCTGTTCTGCGGGGTACCGGCGAATATGCTGTCTGGGACAGGCGTCAACTCGATAATTTTTGCCGCCGCTGTGTCGCCAATAAAATGCACAGTTTTGTTGTCGCTGGCACCAGTATTAGCCAGTGATGCAGTAACAGTCTGCTCACCAAAGGCAACGCCTGCGAGAGTGGCCTGCGCGATGCCAGACTCATTGGTATTACTTTCCCCTGGGGTCAGGGTGAGGCCTGAAGAAGCTGTGCTGAATGTTACCGGAAGATTGTTCACCTCATTGTCGAACTGATCTTTGACCGTTGCAGTTAGCGTTGCGCTATCGACGCCATTACCTGTTATCTCATTTTTTGATATCTGCAGGACAACCTGAGCCGAGGTTTTGTCCGCCACAAACGTTACCGGCTGCGAATCACTGGTATTGTTATTACTCAGCGTTACGGTAACCGTATGCGTGCCCGCTTTTTTGCCTTTGAGGGTGACATGCGCTTCGCCATTGGCCTGAGTGATGGCAATACCGTTATTTTCGAGGGTAAAGTTTGCCGCAACGTCCTGTGGCATGGTGAAGTTCACCGTTATTCCCGCCACCGGATGATTCGACGGATCTTTTACCGTTGCCGTCAGCTGCACGCTGTCACTATTATTCGTCACCACCTGTTGAGCAGGGATATTCAGCGTGACCTGCGCGTTGCTGGCATCGGGCGCAATATTGACTGTCTTCGTATCGTTGTTGCCGTTAGGCAGTGTGGCTTCGGCTGTATGAACACCCAAAACCGTGCCCTTAAGGGTAACTTCAGCAACACCACTGTCGTTTGTATTGCTCGTGCTCTGACTAAGTTGTGTATCAGCCGGGTTAGTACTAAAGGTGACCGGTAGATCTATTACTACGTTATCAAAAGGATCTTTCACTGTTGCTGTCAGCGTTGTCTCATCCACGCCATTCCCAATGATTTCCGCTTTCGAGGTTTGCAGAACGACAACTGCGCTGTCCTTATCCGCCACGAATGTGACTGGCTGCGCATCGCTGGCATTATTGTTACCCAGCGTTGCGGTAACCGTATGCGTGCCCGCTTTTTTACCTTTGAGCGTGACATGCGCTTCCCCATTGGCCTGAGTGATGGCAATACCGTTATTTTCGAGGGTAAAGTTTGCCGCAACGTCCTGTGGCATGGTGAAGTTCACCGTTATTCCCGCCACCGGATGATTCGACGGATCTTTTACCGTTGCCGTCAGCTGCACGCTGTCACTATTATTCGTCACCACCTGTTGAGCAGGGATATTCAGCGTGACCTGCGCGTTGCTGGCATCGGGCGCAATATTGACTGTCTTCGTATCGTTGTTGCCGTTAGGCAGTGTGGCTTCGGCTGTATGAACACCCAAAACCGTGCCCTTAAGGGTAACTTCAGCAATACCGTTCTCATTAGTATTACGCGCGTTCAGACTCAGTTGCGTGTCTGCGGGAGAGGTGCGGAAGACTACTGACAAATTTTTAACCACGTTATCAAAAGGATCTTTCACTGTTGCTGTCAGAGTCGTCTCATCCACGCCATTCCCAATGATTTCCGCTTTCGATGTTTGTAGAACGACAACCGCTCTGTCTTTATCCGCCACAAACGTCATTGGCTGTGTATCGCTGACATTGCTGTTAGCCAGACGAGCCGTGATCATATGCGTGCCCGCTAACGTGCCGGTCAGGGAGGCGATTGCAACCCCGTTACTATCCGTCATGCCTTTTCCGCCGTTACTAATCGAGAACCGACTTGCGACGTCGTTTGGCACAGTGAAGGTGATTTCTTTATCTTTTAGTGGGTTGCCATTTTTATCCTGCAAGGTTGCAGTCATATGTTGCGGAGCTGTGTTGGTGACGGTGATCTCGCCTGAGGGCACACTGAGGGTCAGGGCAGCAGTACTTTGATCACCGATAAAATTCACCTGTTGACTAGCCTGGGAACCAGAGCTGACAGAGGCCGTAACCGTATAATCACCATTTTTCAAACTGGTCAGCGTGGCTGTGGCGATCCCGTCGTGGCTATTCACTTCGGTTTGGCTCAGTTTCGCCTCTGCTGAATTAACATTGAAGGTTACCTTGACGTCATTGAGCAGGTTGCCTTTTGCATCCCGAACTGTCGCGGTCATTGTGGCGCTGTCATTGCCGTCAGCGACCACTTCATTTTTCGACTTCTGCAGATCAACCTGCGCGGTACTCGAGTCGCCGACAAAACTGACGATTAACGTTTGTTTCACGCCATTTTCAAGGGTGACTTCAACCGTGTTGTCTTCCTGCTTACTACTTTTCAGATCAAAATTCGCCAGACCATTAACATCCGTTTTTGCGGTGTTTTGATTGTTAAAGGAAGTTGCCGATCCGCTTAATACCGCAAACGTGACGGTATGATCATTGATTGGGTTGCTTCCCTCATCAGCGACATTGACCGAGACGGTGTTTGCTGCATTCTCATTGGCGAGCACACCATTATTGCTGGCAGATAATGTCGCAATTTTCGCTGACTGCGGGTTGGCGTCGATGATAAATCCAGCGGTATGCAAATCTTCATTCCAGTTTTGCATTAACAGCTTCGCAGTAAGCCCACTGCCTTTGGTATAGGCGGTATAGGTCGCCTTATAGACGCCATCTGCGGTTTCTTTCCAGTCAGTAGTGACTCCTGGTTTCACGTTGTCGATGCTGACTGCGGTATTCAGTTGCTGTTTTTGTTCCTTAACAGGTTTGTCATTTTCATCTCTCAGTTCTACCGTCACCTCGATAGGATTGCCGGAGAGATAACGGTCCTTATCAATCTTAATTGACGAGTGAGTCCGGGATGACGAAACAGAAATGATATTCACCACGGCGGGGGCTTTAGCCGCATCCACACCGTTCAGCTGTGGCATAAGCGTCAGCGTGCCAGACATCGCTCCTGTGGTCAGGATCTGGGTATAGCTTCCGTCACCATTATCTTTCCAGTCAGAAAGGGTGATGTCCTGAACACCTTCGTGACGCGTCGAGAGCACCAGCCCGATAACAGGATTACCTGCTGCATCATGAGCAATAAAAGTCAGTGTGGCGGTTGAATGGGAATCCGCGCTCAACGTCTGGGTACTTAACGATACCGAGGAATCTTTCTGGCTTAGCGTAGGTGCCTGAACGACTACCATGCTCTGTTCACGATTCGAAAAATTGCCTTTGACATCTTCAGCGGTGACTTCAATTGGCCAGGTGTTATCGGTTTCTGGCGTACTGGTGAACCGGTACGGCGGCAGGGTAACCAGAATATCTTTACCCGTTGTGACCACTTTACCACCGACAGCTTCCAGAGCGGTGGCTTCGACGTTATAGCCTTTCAGGGCATATTTGGTTTGTAGCGACGAAACCAATGATTTCACTTCTCCTGACTTCCCTGTCACGGGGTCTGTCAGGGTCAGGCGAACCAGTTCTTTTTTGCGATATTCCAGAACGATGTTGTTGTTGCGATCCACCAGATCATAACGGCTGCCTGCAAGGCTACGCCGTGCAGCGACTTCGTTCGGGTCAAGCTGTTTCTGCATTGCGCTGCCAGGTTGCCAGGTAAAATCGACGGCAAAACGGGTGTCATTTTCACCCTGTTTACCCTGGCGTTGCTCCGCGCTGAAGGTCATCAGCGGGAAGGGGGTATAGTTAAGTCCAGCGGTTATGGCATGAGGATTACTTTGCCGATCATCTTTATCGAACAGGGCCACTTCATCGCCATAATACTGTTCATAGACCAGTTTACCGCCAAGGTGCGGCCAGGCGGGTAGCCAGCCTTCTGCGCGTACATCCCAGCCATTGGCCGGGCGTGCTTCATAATCGTTGTCCAGTTCAGGTGCGCAGCGCCAGTTGGTCAGTCGCAAATAGCCGTTACTACTTAATTTTAGATAGTCGCGCCAGTACTCCGCGCCAATGCCGGCGCGGGAGTGGTAACGGCTAAGGTCGTGGTCGAAAAAGAAGTTGATGCCCGACATCCATGTGGGCGTGAAATGACGCCAACCCAAGCCGTTGTTAATCTGCGTACGTTCGTCAGTACGGTGGAGGGTATGCTGGCTGAAAAAGAGATTATCAGGCGTTTCATACCACGGATGGAGAAAATCGAACTGGGAATTCTTCAGGCTAAAATCTTCATCCACGCCCAGCGTGATTCTTGCGGTACCGAAGCGGCTTAACCAGTCTGTCATTGCGCCTGAAGCCTGAGAAGAGGCCCATCCACGCGCCATATTTGCCGCTTGCTCGCTGTTCATATCTTCGGCGAGCAGAGACCCGATTTGCTGTGAAGTACTGGCTATCTGTTGCTCGAGGTTGTCACTGCTATTACCCGGCGGCGGGGTTAATTTTTTTTCACTAACTTGTGCCGGGACATCCAGTTCATCCCCCTGGCGGACATTATCAAAACCTCGAGCAAACGTACGAAACTGGTTGAGTTTGCGTAACTCAGCCAACGAAATACCGAAACGTTCGGCAACGCTTTGGGCCGATTCCAGCGCTCCAAGCGTATAGGGCACCGTATTGGCATTTGCAATGGCGATTTGTGCAGGAACTGGTTGTTGGGTTGCAGCGTTTATCACACCTTGTGCTGCCGCAGCCATAGGGAACGCAAGTTGAGTTACCAGGCAGATACCCGCAGTTAAGCGGCGTAGTTTAATTCCCATCCCGCATAAGATTTGTCGGTCATTTATTTCTTCTCCACTTCTCTTCTTCGTAGCCATGCTTACCTTCCCTGAACGAGCTAACATAAATGCGCCCTTTCTAGCACAGCGAAAAAATATAAATCCTGATAGCAATATGATTGAAAATTAATAACTTTTCGTTAGGTAGTTTTGGGTGTGAGTTGCAAGAGGGGAGACTACTGAATTACTCAAGTTTTATAATCGAGGGGAAAATGGTGATGGCGTCCATAGCAAAACGCCCTCAACCATTAAGGTCGAGGGCGCTTAAGATGTCAAAAACCCGCTATCCGTTAAAAAGCAATGCTCAACTAAGATCAGTGACATTGCGCTAAAAAGCGAATTTTTAGAATTTGGCTCCTCTGACTGGACTCGAACCAGTGACATACGGATTAACAGTCCGCCGTTCTACCGACTGAACTACAGAGGAATCGTGTGAACGGGGCGCATATTACTTAGCGGTACCTTGTCTGTCAACACTAAATTTCATAAGTCATTTCAATTGGTTAATTAATCTGCAAAGTTGTTAATTAATGAACATTCGTCGCCGAAAACGAGTCTGTATCATTAGCGTGATGCAGTCTCTGCAAAGGATCTTGTTGATAAAATTGGCAGAAACGTTGCCACAATGAAGGGAAACGAGGAGCAAAAAGTTCTGGGGCGCTAAAGAAATATTCAGAAAGTACGGCAAAACACTCAGCAGGATCACTGGCAGCATAAGCATCGATGCTCGCCGCATTCTCGCCAACTAATTCGATTTCTTCCTGAATATTGTTCATTGCAGCATGAAGATCGTGTTCCCAGCCAGCAACCTCACGCAACGGAATAAAGGGAACTCCGCTTGCGCGATCGCCATTACGGGTGTCCAGCTTATGAGCGACTTCATGAATAATCAGGTTAAAACCAGAAGCATCAAAAGAATCTTGTATATCCAACCAGTTCAAAACGATAGGCCCTTGCTGCCAGCTCTGACCTGACTGAACAATACGTTGGTTATGCACCAGACCGATATCGTCTTCCCATTCGTCATCGACCACAAATGGCGCAGGATAAATTAAGACTTCATGAAAACCATCCAGCCATTCCAGTCCTAACTCCAGAACGGGCAGGCAAAATAGAAGTGCTATCCGGCAGCTTCTTAATGAATCCAGTTCAAAGCCCTGTAAAGGAACAAGCCGCTTTTGCTGTAAAAAACGTTCGGCAAGAGTGACTAATTTGCTTTGTTCCTGTTCCGTCAGACACGTTAAAAGGGGGATCGATAGTGCTTCCTGCCAGGGAAGGGCAGTTTGATGTGCTGATTCTTGTACTTTCCAGGGCCACTTAATCATCGTTTTGCTCGCAAACTCGTCACTTGAACAAAATTGCACGGACAGGGACTGTTAAAATGCCAAATTTCCTGGCATCATGGCAACCATCTGAACGGAGAGATGCCGGAGCGGCTGAACGGACCGGTCTCGAAAACCGGAGTAGGGGCAACTCTACCGGGGGTTCAAATCCCCCTCTCTCCGCCACCTTATCAATGACTTATCTCCCGACTTCCCGCCTTGCTTTTCCTAAACAGAACAATCGTAGAATATTCTTGAAGGGTTAGATCGTCACTGTTTTCTGTTCGATACTGTGACATTCAGCACTTGATTCGCTATGGATCTGACAGGAAGGTTTCGAGCGAAAATCTGCAGTTATTCAGTCGTTTTCTTATCGGTCACCATTATTCTTTTAGACATTGATCCTACGAAGCTGCCGCAAAGTTGGTGGTGGGAACTGAAGTTGCGTAGAGAAGGAGTCAATAATTGAGCCAAAAAAGGAACGCGGCCGTCAGATTAAAGCCGCGGGACAAAGTCCATAATTTCCAAGAGTTGTTGAATTTCCCAACTTTTTTGAAAGCCTTTGTATCATACTAACAAGTAAAAAAGGTTTAAATACCAAAATTAACCTATATTTCTGGTTAGCTTTACCATGACAGATGACTTGCTCCTGGAGACATTGGCGCAGCCAGTCTGTATTGGTGAGTTGTGTATTTATTGTTCGCCGTTTTCTCAGTTTTTTCTACAGACATAATAAAAAAGACACGTCTCAAGCATGAGCGTGTCTGAGTTTGTCTTATTTATTTGTCTTGGTAAATTATTGTCGTTACTACTAGGCACTGTTCTGTTAAATAATTGAATCAGCGAAAAAAAATCAATGAGACATCATTTCCTCGACCACTTCTTCGCTACTCAACTGATAGGGATAATACGTTGGCCAGTTTTCCATTTCATTTAATAAAGATTGCTGTGAATCATTACCCATAAAAATGTGAAAATGAGATGATTTTCGTGGTGCAATTATATGATCGCTAAATTGAATATATTTAGGGGCTTTGCTTTCAGGATCTTTACATTCGAATAAATAACGAACGCCTTTCTTACCTGATTTATAGGTGAGTATTTTGTATCCATCGTAATCATATTTACAGGATGTTGTTTCATTATTTCTATGGAATTCAACAATGCCGTCCTCAATGCCAATCATCTCGATATCTGTCACATAACCTTTGCGATAATAATCTTTAATTTCAGCAAATGTTTTGGTTTTATCTGCATCCGCTTTCTTCTGAAAGACGGGGTCAAGTTTGCCACTTTGCAGTAAAGGATAAACGGATTGCCATACTCCATCCCAGTCACTTAGCGTTCGGTTTTGTACATTGGCATCATCAAAAACACCATTAGCAGCTTTTTGTTCGACCTCTGTTAAGGGTTTGCCGTGTGAGTGATGACCATGCGAAAAGGCAGGAGCGCTAACAATAAAGACACCTAAAGCAACAGCCAGTTTATGAAGACGAATCGCCAAAACAGTTTCCTCCAGAGTTAATGTATATAATGTGTAATGTTATATTGTAACATATAACAAAATGCAACAACTCTTAGGAAACGAGTGCAAAGTTACCTCAGGTATATTTTCCTATCTTATTGAAATGACATAAATTATGTCGATGATTTGAGGTTGATGACAAACGAAACATAACCTGATGTGATCTGCGTAGGCCGGATAGGGCGCTCGCGCCGCATCCGGCAGGGATAACGCGTACTTTGTCGGTAATATGAAGTTATAGAGATAATTTGTTGTGAACCTGCTTGCGTAACCGGTTGAAAAGGGAAAGCAACTTCTTATACCGTAAGGCTAAAAGCAGTACCGCCAGCCCAGCGTAGATGAGTGGCTGCGGTGAAATAATCTTCACTGACCACAGATAATGTATTGGGGCCAGGATCGCGACAAGATAGACGAAATTATGCAACTGTTGCCAGTGCTTGCCGAGTTTTCGCTGCATCGCCTGGGTTGAAGTAAACGCTAAAGCAAGCAAAATAACCCAGCTGATAATTCCTAACGTTAAATAAGGCCGGGTAATTAACTCCTTACCTAATAACGCCAGATTATTCACGCCCAGCTCCAGTAATGCGTAACTGGTTAAATGCAGTGTCGCCCAGGCAAAGCACCATAAGCCTAACAGGCGGCGAGTGCGTATCAATAACGGCTGTTTTGCGTAGCGTGCCAGAGGTGTGATTAACAAGGTCGCCAGCAAAAATTTCAGTGCAGTGCGACCAGTAAAATGCTGAATATCTTTCACTGGATCGGCACCCAGTCCACCGTGATTGATCGCCCAGACCAGCCAGAGAAACGGCAACAATCCGGCAAGATGCAGGCAAACTTTCATCCATGTCACCTGTTTTGCTGTCAGACGCATTTAGAAATTCTCCCGCAAATCCAGGCCACGATACAGCGATGCCACCTGCTCGGCGTAACCATTAAACAGTAGCGTTGGCTGGCGCTGTACATCGAGGATGCCGCCTGAACCAATAAATCGTTCGGTAGCCTGTGACCAGCGCGGGTGATCAACATGCGGATTAACGTTGGCGTAAAAACCGTATTCGTCAGGCGCTGCCAGATTCCAGGTGGTTGGCGGACGCTCGCGGGTCAGCTTAATACTGACTATCGATTTAATCCCTTTAAAGCCATATTTCCACGGCACAATCAGTCGCACCGGCGCGCCATTTTGTGGCGGTAACGCCTTGCCATAAACACCCACGGTCATCAGTGTGAGCGGATGCATTGCTTCGTCGAGACGCAATCCTTCGACATAAGGATATTTCAGCCCGCCGCCGATAAAGCGGTCCTGCTGGCCTGGCATCTGTTCCGGTGCATAAATTGTTTCGAAAGCGACATACTTCGCATTGCTGGTGGGTTCGGCAAGCGCCAGTAATTTGTGCAGCGGAAAACCAATCCACGGCACCACCATCGACCATGCTTCCACGCAGCGCATACGATAAATACGCTCTTCCAGCGGGAAGCGACGGGTTAAATCATCGTGATCGAGGGTCAATGGTTTTGCCACTTCGCCGCTGATTTTCAATGTCCATGGATCGGTTTTCAGGCTACCAGCATTAGCGGCGGGATCGGCTTTATCCAGCCCGAATTCATAGAAGTTGTTATAGCCGGAAACTTTATCTGCTGGCGTCAGTGGCAGGTCATTTTGCCAGGCGGCAGGCTTGCTGAACTCCAACGGTTTTCCGGCGGGGGCAGGTGGGCGATCGTTCCCTTTAAACCAGCTAAGCAGATCGGCATGCGCAGCGTGAGGCAAAGAAAGTGCAGCCGCGCTGATGCCCAGTGCTTTTAACACCTGCCGACGCTTCATAAAGAATACTGACTCGGCCGTAACATCTGATTCTTTTAAAAATTGATTCTTTTTCATAAGCCATCACACTTTTTTGTCGTTAGCCAGCAAGAGCCGTTTACTGTTAATCTGTCAGGGAGTGTCCTCCCTAACAGTAGCAGAGATCTGCTTTTACATATTTATGCATTAACTGCCACGATAGGTTGAATACCCATATTGGCTAAGTAATAAAGGCACATGATAATGCTCGTTCACTTTATTAATATGAAATTCAACGGGGATCTCAGGGAAGAAACTTTCAAGATTTTGTTTCTTGAAATAGTCCCCGGTTTTAAATACGACACGGTAATCGCCCGTAGTTGCAGTTTGCTCGGGCCACAGTGCCTTAATTCGTCCATCCTTATCTGTTTTGGCGGTATTAAGTTGTAACCAGCCGTTGTCCGCTTTCTTTTCAAGAGTGACTGTCACGTCGGCAGCGGGTTTTCCTGTTTGCTGGTTCAAAATGTGCACGCTAAGAATGTTTTGTTGTGCAGCATAGACCAAAGAAGGTAATGAAAATGCAGCCGTTACTACGGAGAGAACTAAATAACGCTTTAACATGTTTATATCCTTGTCATGTGAATGAGTTTTGAGGATAGCGAAAAAGCGTCCAGGGTAACCTTACAGCAGCATTACAATTTTGTAATGAACCAGGCTGTTTCTATAACATATGATTTATGGCATATTATTTTCATGAAGATTTTACTTATTGAAGATAATCAAAGGACCCAGGAGTGGGTAACGCAGGGGCTTTCCGAAGCGGGTTATGTCATTGATGCCGTTTCTGATGGCAGAGATGGGCTTTATCTTGCGCTGAAGGATGATTATGCATTGATCATTCTGGATATTATGCTTCCGGGTATGGATGGCTGGCAGATCTTACAAACGTTAAGAACAGCAAAGCAAACCCCTGTTATTTGCCTTACTGCAAGGGATTCTGTCGATGACAGAGTCAGAGGGCTGGACAGTGGAGCAAATGATTATCTGGTAAAACCTTTTTCATTTTCTGAGTTGCTGGCAAGGGTTCGGGCACAATTAAGGCAACATCATGCTTTGAATTCAACATTAGAAATCAGTGGCTTAAGAATGGACTCTGTTAGTCAAAGTGTGAGCAGGGACAATATCAGTATTACACTGACGCGCAAGGAGTTTCAGTTACTTTGGCTACTGGCCTCCAGAGCTGGCGAAATTATACCCAGAACGGTTATTGCGAGTGAAATTTGGGGAATCAACTTTGATAGTGATACCAATACGGTGGACGTCGCCATTCGCAGGCTCCGCGCAAAAGTTGATGATCCTTTTCCTGAAAAGCTAATCGCCACAATCCGGGGGATGGGCTATTCATTCGTAGCGGTAAAAAAATAATGAAAAGATTATCTATAACCGTCCGTTTAACCTTGCTTTTTATATTGGTGCTGTCTGTTGCTGGCGCTGGAATTGTCTGGACTCTCTATAATGGCCTGGCAAGTGAGTTGAAATGGCGCGATGATACAACACTCATTAACCGGACAGCGCAGATCAAGCAGTTGTTAATTGATGGGGTAAATCCAGATACGTTACCTGTGTACTTTAACCGGATGATGGATGTTAGTCAGGATATCTTGATCATTCATGGTGATAGCATCAACAAAATTGTTAACCGGACGAATGTCAGTGATGACATGTTAAATAACATACCTGCTACTGAGACAATCAGCGCAGCTGGCATTTACAGAAGCATTATTAATGATACAGAGATAGATGCTTTACGAATTAATATTGATGAAGTTTCGCCATCATTAACGGTTACTGTGGCTAAATTGGCTTCAGCCAGACATAACATGCTTGAACAGTATAAAATTAATAGCATTATAATTTGCATTGTCGCCATTATACTTTGCTCAGTATTAAGTCCGCTGTTAATCAGAACGGGGTTACGAGAGATCAAAAAGTTGAGTGGTGTAACGGAAGCGCTGAATTATAACGATAACCGGGAGCCTGTTGAGGTTAGCGCATTACCGAGAGAACTAAAACCTCTTGGGCAGGCGTTGAATAAAATGCACCAAGCCTTAGTCAAAGATTTTGAACGCCTAAGTCAATTTGCTGACGATCTCGCTCATGAACTTAGAACGCCAATTAATGCATTACTGGGTCAGAATCAGGTTACGCTCAGTCAAACCAGAAGTATCGCTGAATATCAAAAAACAATTGCCGGAAACATTGAAGAGCTGGAAAATATTTCGCGGTTAACAGAGAACATACTGTTTCTTGCCAGGGCAGATAAAAATAATGTTTTGGTGAAACTGGACTCGCTTTCTCTCAATAAGGAAGTCGAAAATTTGTTGGACTATCTTGAATACCTTTCAGACGAGAAAGAGATTTGCTTTAAGGTCGAGTGCAATCAGCAAATCTTTGCGGATAAAATTTTACTACAACGAATGTTATCGAATCTTATTGTTAACGCTATTCGATATTCGCCAGAAAAATCGCGCATTCTTATAACCAGTTTTCTTGATACCAACGGCTCTCTTAATATTGATATCGCCAGCCCTGGTACGAAAATTAATGAGCCTGAAAAACTCTTCCGTAGATTTTGGCGCGGAGATAATTCGCGTCATTCCGTAGGTCAGGGACTTGGTCTTTCTTTAGTCAAAGCGATTGCCGAATTGCATGGGGGAAGTGCTACGTATCACTATCTCAATAAGCTTAATGTGTTCCGGATTACGTTACCGCAAAGAAATTAACATAGGGCTTCAGTACGCCATAAATTAACCGTGAAAAACGCAGCCACGTCGTGAGTATTAACGTGGCTGCGATTGATTATGCGCTTACATTACAATGTAACAGGGATTAACTCGAGTAAGCGGCCAGCATTTCCTGCGCCGCCAGTTTACCCAACGCATTCGCTGCGAAAGGACTGTCGCCGGTGAGAACTTTACGGTCCTTATGTACTCGCCCGGTGATGTCGTCATTAATAATGTTCATGCCCATTTTCTTCAGCTCTTCGCCGAAGTACCAGGTGAGATGACCCGGCATATAGCCTATCTCTGGCGTTTGTTTGTCTGCGGCGTCTGGGAATGCGCAAATGGAATAACCATTCAGTGGGTTATCGCCGTGGCGAAGTGCCAGAAAAGCCGCCGGACCGTGGCAAAGGGATATAACAAAACGGTCATTTTTGATTGCCCACTGTAAAGCGGCAGCCACGTCCTGGCTTTCTGGTAAACCAATAAGTGCGCCATGACCACCAGGAACAAAGATTGCTGCATATTCGCTGTCAGCGTTGAGGCTGGCGACAACATCCGCGAGTTTATTCGGATTGCGGAACAACGATTTATGCTGCTCAAAGAATGGCATTACTTTTTCATCTTTGTGTGGCATAGCCCAGTATTCAAACTTGGTCATCAGACCGGAAATGGTCGCCACTTCGAATTCGAAACCTGCAGCATGGAGATGATACAACGGCAGCAACGTTTCAATCGGATGGTTACCGGTCGAAAACAGTTTGCCGTTATCGGTCGGCAAATAACGTTCGTCCGCGGCGATCACCAGAATTTTATGTTTACCACGATAAGGTTTTGGGTAGTCCACGCCATCAAGATCAGAGACAGGACTAGTATATTGGCTAAGCGAATATTCTGAAGGGAAGAATGCATTATCTTCAGCAATATCGACCTGCGGATTTTTACTTGTTTGAACAGTCATAGTGTATTCCTTATTGTTGCTTAGTTAGGGTAGTCACTATATTTGCGACTGAGCTGGTCGCTATTTTTAACCAGGCTGGAAAATTGAGTCAATATATCGAAAGCGGTAGTCGGCGGGTGTAAGTATGTAATGATGATGCTGCACTGGTGTTGAATATTATTCACGCCAAATTTTCCTTATTGAGCAACGTCGTCGCAAGTGGCCTCAATGATTTTAGACCATTATCAGAGGTCCGGGGCGGCAGGGAGAGATTTAGTGCTGTGGAATATTGTGGTGCTGATGAATATTTATATCCCGGATTGGTAGAGAAAAAGCTTTTTCCATGCACTTTTTTTGCAAATATTTCTGTATGGGAGGCGGTTTTGTTGCAGATTAATTCATAAAGAAATGCATTTGGGTGTTGGCTGGAAGAGTCGCGGGTAGATGTTATTGTGCCAGCAGGGGCAGGGTAAGGTACTGTATCGATATGCTTTGGCAATTGCATGTGCCGCAGAGGGAGATGAAATGCCAATAAAAAAGCCTGAGTTCGATGAGGGACGAACTCAGGCTAGTGTTAACTTTTACAGTAACACGCCGCGGCGCGTTGGCTGATTAGAACTGGTAGACTAAGCCCACAGCAACGATATCATCGGTAGCGATGCCGTTTGCTTTGTAGAAGTCGTCGTCGTTGTCCAGCAGGTTGATTTTGTAATCAACGTAGGTGGACATGTTTTTGTTGAAGTAGTAAGTCGCACCAATATCAACGTATTTAACCAGATCTTTATTGGTGTAACGTGGGTCGCCGTTGCCGTCATGAGCCCAACCACCTAAATCCTTACCTTTAGATTGCAGGTAAGCGATGGACGGGCGTAGGCCGAAGTCGAACTGATACTGAGCAACAACTTCAAAGTTTTGGGTTTTGTTCGCAATACCACCTCTGTCAATGTCGTTATTGTCTTTTCCGCTGCCATATGCAGTCATATTACGTGTTTCTGCATACATTGCCGCTAAATAGACATTATTCGCATCATATTTAGCACCGACTGTCCATGCTTCAGCTGTTTCACCACCAGCATATTTATTCGAGCGTTGCTCACCTAAACCAGTAGCACGTTGGTTATCAGTACGGTCAGAGTTTGAATATGCAGCCCCGAGGCTTAACCCGAAGTCAAAGTCATAGGAAGTGGACATACCGAAACCGTCACCATTTTCTTTAGACAGTTTACGATTATTACCATTACCAGAACCTTCTTGATCCCAAAGCCCACCCGATCCTTCATTATTACCCTGATATTGCAGAGCAAAGTTCAGGCCATCGACCTGACCAAAGAAGCCATTGTTACGGTAGGTTGCAACACCATTAGCACGACCGTTCAGGAAGTTGTCGGCACCAGCATAGGTATCGCCACCAAATTCTGGCAGCATATCGGTCCATGCTTCAATGTCATATACGACACCGTAGTTACGACCATAGTCGAAAGTACCATTCTGACCAAAGCCTAAACCTGCAAATGCCAGACGCGTTGCGGTATTACCTTTGTCGCTTTCAGGACCGTTTGCGCCAATGTTAAATTCCCACTGACCATAACCAGTGAATTGGTCAGCGATCTGAGTTTCACCTTTGAAACCGATACGGGCATATGACATGTCGCCATCGCTGCCAGCATCATCAGAGAAGTAGTGCAGGCCCGCTACTTTTCCGTACAAATCCAGTTTATTACCATCTTTATTATAGACTTCAGCCGCATTTGCTGCGCCAGCAACTAATAACGCCGGGACCAGCATTGCCAGAACTTTTCTTTTCATTATGTATTCCCTTGTGATTATAATCTTCATGAATATATCAATAAGTGCCGTTATCCAAAAAAAAGCACATTTGGATACTATTCTATGAAGTTCATTTTATTTTAAAGATTACATGTAACAAATATATTTAAAAGATTTCAAAATGTTTCTAATCTATTTAATATAATTCAGAATTATGAATTCTAAATATAAATATTCATGAAAATTATAAATGTATATCAATATGTTATGAGTTGAGCGGAAACATAGGGGGTATCAATGATTGTTGCGCCAAACGGCTGGTGTGATCACGCGCACATTAATGAAGGCATAAAAAAAGCCGGCATCATGCCGGCCCAAAAAAAATAAACAAGACGATAAAAGGCTAATAACGGAAGCATCATGACACAGAATAATAAAAAGGTATAATTGTAATCAGTGCTAATATATTGATTGAATGAATTAATAAAGCCGATATCAAAGATAAATAAAATCGCTCAAAACGATTTTTCCTGTATTCACTGCCGTTGCGCAAAAATTATCTATTTGTTCAAAAAATGATTGAGTCTTGACTGGCTCATCCAATGTGGAAAAATGTGACTTTTATCACATAATAGTACTAAGTCTGAATTTTCCGGGTTATCTCAAAATGGAATACGGTTCGACAAAGATGGAAGAGAGACTCTCTCGCAGCCCTGGCGGCAAATTGGCTTTGTGGGCTTTCTATACATGGTGTGGCTATTTCGTCTGGGCAATGGCGCGTTACATCTGGGTGATGAGCCGGATCCCTGATGCCCCGGTGTCGGGATTTGAAAGCGATTTAGGCTCTACCGCGGGAAAGTGGTTAGGGGCACTGGTCGGATTTTTATTTATGGCTCTGGTCGGGGCATTGTTAGGCAGCATTGCCTGGTATACCCGACCTCGTCCCGCACGTAGCAGACGCTATGAATAAAAACTGCTAAGGTTGCGACTCTTTGGCAACGGAGCGCGTATGGACTTACAACACTGGCAGACACAGTTCGAA
>ERZ894194.792-NODE-792-length-21839-cov-26.142031_pt1 | contig 21839 bp, 22 predicted proteins | sample MGYA00380283_ERZ894194 | MGnify/ENA primary metagenome ERZ894194 (study PRJEB32331, sample SAMN06328448) | human gut metagenome | biome: human gut microbiome; feature: stool | host: Homo sapiens | collected 2013-02-13 ... | reverse complement strand
TACCAACGTTTCCAATGCATCGGTCACACGGACTTCAACACCTCCGGTACAAACGGCCCACGCGGCGAAACAGGGGCCTTCCCTCCCCCGGTCACAGCAGGGCTTTGTGTTGCCAGTGAAATCGCTCTGAATGCCGCATTTGCAACTCTTGATTCCGCCACGCTTTTATATACATACATTTCCCGGTTCTCTGTGACCCCTCACTATCGGCAACAGCTCTATCTCAGACCATCTTTCATCCCAATTTTCAACTTCTCTCACAAACGCCCCACGTTTGCTTTCACGGGCAAAAGTGGGTACACACTCGGCTTTCGGAGAAAAATCGCACACAGCGGCGCACACGCCGAAACAGGGGGTGTTTTGGGTGGGGGTGGTATCACTACCCTCGGAGCGTTCCACGCGTTTTGAAAACCCTGCGTGGCCGGGGCTTAAAACGGCAAACTTTGCCCCTTTTGGGTCTCGGTCGAGGGTACTCCCGAAGAACGCAAAGAGCCTCCGGGACAGCGATGCGCTTATGCGCGTCGCTGTCCCGAGGCGTCGCGACCCCGCTGGGCTGCGTGATCTTTTTTCACTTCTGTCGAAATTGTGACTTGTATGCCATACGTGCGTGTGCGAGGTAGGGGTGGTATCACTACCCTCGGCGCGCTTTACGTGCTGCTGAAACGCTGGACGGCCGCTTGTCAAAAGGGCTCATTTGCCGCTTTCTGAGGTTGCCGAGCAGCACTCCCTGCGCGGTCACTTTTTCTGCTAATATGCAGATATCACTGTCGGCAATTTCAGTAGCAAACACTTTTGCGTTATGGTACGATAAGTCCCAAATCCGGATCTTTCGGAGATGAGGGTGAGCCAGAATGACAGAAAAGGAAAAATGCTGAAGCAAATGCTTCATGACGCGAATGATCTAAAGAGCTATCAGATGATCTGGCTCGGACAAAGGATCTTTGTTATGACTACAGCCAGCTTCGCCCATCTAAAGAGCTTTTTGCATTGTGATGAGATTTGTCAAGGGTAAATTACACCAGTAATTTTTTGAAATCATTTGTTTTAGAAATTCAAGGGATATATTTTATTCCCCACTGCATAATGGCATAAAATACCGGCAACAAATCTTGCCCTTTCAGTGTTAGGGAGTATTCTACTCGCAGCGGCATCTCATTGTACTGGATTCGTTGTATCAAATCATCGGCTTCCAACTCTTTGAGGGCATTTGTCAGCGCTGTATTTGTAATTGGCTTTAGCATCTTTTTCAGTTCCCCAAACCGCATGGGACACTTGATGCACAGTTCATAGAGAATTTGGAGTTTCCATTTGCCCTGCAGCATTTGAACCACCGGCGTGACCGGGCAGTTTCCATCATCGGTTAGAATGACACTGCCAACCTTTTCTTTGAATTCTTCATAAGTCATGATTGGATCTTTCCTCGTCTTTTGCAGTATACTTTTTGATACCAGGTACAAATAATTTGCGTACTTGAACAAAAATTGCTGTCAAGTATAATAAATATATCACTGGTTGGCCATGCAGTCAACGACTGAAATTTCTCAGAAAGGTCTGAATGATATGAAAGAACTGAACATTATGGAGGCTACTGTTCTGACCTCCCCCAATCCGCTGACATTGATCTGCTCTAAAAAGGAGGATGGTTCTACGAACCTGGCTCCCATTTGCTTTGTGTCTTACCTCTCCTTCAATCCGCCTATGGTGGGTTTCGCCACTGGCAAACAGTCCCACACCGGCAAGCGTGTGCGTGAGACCGGCAAAGTCATTGTCACTGTTCCCTGTGAGAGTCTGGCAGGCGCAGTAATGGCCTGCGGAGCATCTACCGGTGCCGAGACCGACAAGGTGGCCGCCAACAACATCGAGATGATGGCTGTAGAGGGCAGCGACATCCAGATTCCGGCGGACACCCGGCTGGCGATGGTGGCTACCTTGCAGCAGTCGGTGGAGGTGGGCGACCATATCCTGCACATCTGTCAGGTGGACAAGTTCCTGGGCAATGAGGACAAGAAGGGCCTGTATGCCTGGAACGGCTTCGGGAAAGTTGCACCTGCGGCAGAAGGCTAAATCTTAAAACGGTAAGGAGGTGTCAGCGGTGGCTGTTTGTATCAAAGACTGTATTCAGAACATGAATCTGGTGATTGGCTGTACTATTGGTTGCAGCTACTGCTACGCCAGAAACAATGTTCGTCGGTTTCACATGATCGACGACTTTGAAAAGCCGGAGTTTTTTCCCAATAAGCTGCGGCTGATGGAGAAAAAGCGCCCACAGAATTTTCTGCTCACCGGCATGAGTGATTTTGCCCACTGGAATCCGGAATGGCGGAATCAGATATTTTCTAAAATGGCTGAAAACCCACAGCATCAGTATCTGTTTTTGACCAAGCGACCGGAGGATATTGTGTTTTCCACTACCCTGGAGAATGCTTGGTTTGGTGTAACTGTTACCTCCAGCAAGGAAAAGGACCGCATCCAGGCTTTACGGGAGCATATCCATGGCGGACACTATCATGTGACCTTTGAACCTATGTTTGATGATGTTGGCATGGTAGATCTTACCGGCATCGAATGGATCGTCATCGGTACTGAGACCGGACGCAGGAAGGGTAAAACCGTATCCAAACCGGAGTGGGTACGGAATTTGACCGATCAAGCTCACACACTGGGCATCCCTGTATTCATGAAGGAAGATCTACTTCCTATCATGGGAGAGGCACAAATGGTACAGGAATTTCCCCCGGCCTTTTACCGGGTATTGGAGGAACAGAAGACATGGCAGAAGTGAAAGAAAGCAGCATTCTGATTCAGGATGTCGAAACCAAAAATATTATGACAAAATCCACCCTGCCGGTGGGCGGCTATTCCGTCAATCCTTATGTAGGCTGTACCCATGGCTGCAAATACTGCTACGCTTCGTTCATGAAGCGGTTCACCGGCCATACTGAGCCTTGGGGTACTTTTCTGGATGTGAAATATTGGCCGGCAATCAAAAACCCCCGGAAGTACGCCGGACAGCGCGTAGTCATCGGCTCGGTGACCGATGGCTATCTGCCCCAGGAGGCTCAGTTTCAGAACACCCGAAAGCTTCTTGAGCAGCTTCGGGGCAGCGAGGCGGAAATTCTCATCTGTACCAAGTCAGACTTGGTAATCCGTGATATCGACCTTCTGAAAGAACTGGGAAAGGTCACGGTTTCCTGGTCGATCAATACGCTGGACGAGGATTTTAAAAACGATATGGACAATGCCGTCAGCATCAAGCGGCGGCTGGATGCCATGAAGCAGGTTTATGACGCAGGTATCCGCACAGTATGCTTTATCGCTCCGGTTTTTCCCGGTATCACGGATTTCGAGGCTATCTTCCATCAGGTCAGAAATCAGTGCGACCTGGTGTGGCTGGAAAATCTAAACCTGCGAGGCGGATTCAAAAAAGACATCCTTGACTATATACGTAAAAAACATCCTGACTTGGTTCCGCTGTACGACGCTATCTACAACAAGAGGGACAGAAGCTACTTCCGTGGTTTGGAGGATCAAGCGGAACGGCTGGCGAAAGAAAGCAGCTGTCCCTTCGTGGACAACGAGCTGCCCTACGGACGAGCAGAGCCTGGGCACCCGGTCATTGTGGATTACTTTTACCATGAGGAAGTACGCGGCTCTAAGAACACCGGGAAGCGAACTCAAAAAGTATGATCTTAAGGTGCTCTGAAACGTAGTATGGACAATCGACACCCACACTCTAAGTTACGTGTGTAAACGTGATAAAAATTATATTGGACAAACGCTTGACAACTTTTGTTTTGTAATTTCAAAATTTTCTCTGACCCAGTTTTGACCCAGAATCCGAAAAAAGCGGGCAGGGCTGGACGGAAACAACGGAAAAATCCGCCGAACGAATGGTGGTAAAAAGCACAAATCGGAGCCGAAACGACTCCGATTTGGCCTTGAGACAACCTACGGACCAGAAGGCCGGGGGTTCGAATCCCTCACGGCGTACCAAAAGTCCTCGAGATCGTCTGATTTCGAGGACTTTTGCTTTTTATAAGTTCCGTTTTTAGGGTGTTGCTTTTTTCTGACCCAAACGCTGACCCCAACGGGAGCGGGTAGCGGAAACCGTCAGACAGCACGGGATAGGATATTGCCCATCGTCTGGGCGGCTTTGAGTTGGGCGTCGGTGGTGACGTGGGCGTAGGTGTCCAGTGTGAAGCCCGCCGAGTAGTGGCCGAGCATTGATGACACCGTTTTCACGTCCACGCCATTCTGGAGCGCCATCGTCGCGAAGGTGTGACGGAGATCGTGGAATCGGATGCGGGGCAGCCTCGCCCGTTTCAGCACCCGCTGGAGCATGTGCAGGACGCTGTCCGGTGACATGGGGCCTCCGGTGGGCGATGGGAATACCCATTCGCTGTTGCCCGTTTTTCTTCTTTGTTGCATCAGAACGTCTATCGCATCCGCCGACAGGGGCAGTGTGCGGTAGGCGTTTTTCGTTTTCAACGGTGCCTCGACCACCTTGCCGTTTTGCCGCGAGATGGCTCTCTGAATTTTCAGTGCTCCGCGCTGGAAGTCCACATCCGTCCACTTCAATCCCAGCAGTTCGCCCCGCCGCAATCCCGTGGCGAGGTCGAGGTAGTAGAGTTCGTACACACCGCTGCCCCTGGCCTCGTGGAAGAAGGCGCTGAGTTGGTCGGCGGTCAGGGTCTTCATTTCCTTGTGTTCGACTTTCGGCAAGGCGCAGCCCTGTGTCGGATTCTTCGTGACGAGGTGCTGCTCCATGGCGAGATTGTACGCCGAGCCGATCATTTGGTGGATGTTCCGTACCGTTTTGGGAGCCAGACCTTTCGGCTTTTTCTTGGCCTCGATGCGGTCTACTCGCCCGCCGTCCAACAGATGTTTGTAGAAGCGTTGTAAGTCCAGAGAAGTCAGGCCTGCCAGCGGAATGCTGCCGATCTGCGGCTTGATGTGGTTTTTCAGAAAACCTTGGCTGGTCTTGAACGTGGACGGTCTGAGTTTTACTCTGGCGTAGTTCTCCATCCAGACCTCCAGCCAACTTCCCACGGTGTAGGTTTTCGCTTTGCCGTAGTCGATTCCCACGTTTTCCTCGATGGCCTTCTTCAGTTTCTCCTTGACTTCTGTCTGTGTCTTGCCGAGGACATTTTTGATGATGGCCTTGCCAGTTTCTGGATCGTGACCGACTGTGTACCGGCCTTCCCAGCGGCCATCCTTGCGCTTTCGGATGTTCCCTTCCCCGTTTGCTCGTCTTTTTGGCATAAAATCGACCTCCTTTGTAACGGTACACAATACCGTAAAAGGCAGAGAAAAGCTATGGGGAAGCCACACTATTATCAGAAAGTTATCAATTCTCAACCGCCGCTTATCTTTGTTTCTGCCAGCGCAACTGAGCGCACCCGAGATTTCCGCGGATTATTCCTCCTGCATATTGCCAAATATGCCGCAAACAGGTGTATTTACAGCACAAATCTAAGCATTCCTTTCTGCGCGGCGCCCCTTTGACCACATGTTTGCCCACAGACAGCGAAAAGCCGCCCCGCCGGGGATTTCCCTCAGGCGGGGCGGCCTGTTTCCTGTTATGCCGTCCGTCTGCTCCATCGCTTTCTTGCCTGGAAGTCGGTCATCGTGCGCTCTTGTAGTGCGTTTTCTTCTGCCGGCAGCGGCTGCGCTTTGGCGATACCCGCGTCGATCCTCGCCGCCGCCTGCCGCCGCATCGCCTCCGTGATGTGGGAGTAGGTGTTCAGCGTGGTGGCCGCGGAGACATGGCCCAGGATGGTGGACAGCGTCTTAATGTCCATTCCGTGGGCGAGGGCATTGGTGGCGAAGGTGTGCCGGAGATCATGAAAGCGCACCCGCTCACAGCCCGCGTGGTCCAACAGCCTGTGCAGCCGCTGGCGCACCACCGAGGGCAGCAGAGGCGAATCCTCCTTCTTTGGGGACGGGAACAGCCATCTGGAAACATTCCTCTTCCGGTACTCTCTGAACACCTCCAGCACTTTAGGCGGCAGGAGCAGGGTGCGTACCGCCGCCTTTGTTTTCGGCTCGGTGACCACCACCTCCGAGCCTATGACCACCGCCTGCTTGCTGATTCGCAGTTCGCCCGTGGTCAAATTCAGGTCCTCCCATTGCAGGGCCGTCAGCTCTCCCAACCGCAGTCCTGTGGCAAATTCCAGCAGGAACAACTCGTAGTACTTTTCCTCCTTCGCCTGGATCAGCAGCTTCTGCATGGACTCCCGCAAGAGGACATTCATTTCCCCTTTTCGGGCGGGCGGCAGCTTGCAGCCGGACGCCGGGTTCTGTGGAATCAGGTTTTCCGATACTGCCTTTTCCAGTGCCCGCCGGCACAGGCTGTGGATGTTGCGGAGTTGGGAGTCCGCCAGCCCCGTTTCACCGTCCGATTGGTCCGCACGCCCCTCCGTTTTCAGCCAGGCGAAGAACCGCTGCATATCCTTCGCAGTCAGCCTGTTCAGCGAGATATGACCCAGTCCCGGGTTGATGTACAGCCGGAGATAGCCTTCGTAGATCCGCCGTGTGCCGGGACGGGCGGCGGGTCTGCTGTGCGTCTCATACCAGTGCTCCATCCAGTCCCCGAAGGGCATATCCGCCTTGATCCTCGGCGGCGCGGGCGACGCAAGGGCGTCCTTCAGCGTTTTCAGCTTCTCCACACACTCAGATTTTGTTTTAGCCAGCACATTTTTCGTTTTCGGCAGGCCCTTGCCATCGTAGCCGATGACCACACGGCCCTCCCATCGACCGTCCCTTCTCAGGCGGACAGTTCCTTCTCCATTTTTCCGTTTTCTTCCCACGGTCTCAGCTCCTCTCCGAAAATGTCTGTGAGGAATTCCCCCACGATCTCCGCCGCCCGTCTCTGCATATCGCCGGTGGTGTGGGTGTAGGTGTCCAGCGTGAAGGCCGCCCGGGTATGGCCCAGGATGCCTGAGAGCGTTTTCACATCCACGCCGGAGGTCAGGGCATGGGTGGCGAAGGTGTGGCGCAGATCATGAAAGCGGATGTCAGGCAATCCCGCCTGCTCCAGCAGCAGCTTCATGCGCCGATAGGCGGCGTCCGGGGCGGTCGGCCGCTCCGGGCGGAGCAGGTCCGGGAATATCCAAGCTGTCTTCGCCGCCCGCTTTCTCTCCTTCAGCAGCACCGCAAGGCTGGGCGGCAGGGTGATCGTCCTTGTCCCCGCGTAGGTCTTGGTATCGCCTGTGGTAAGCCCCTTGCTCTTCTCCCGGCGCACTGTGCGGCAGACCTTTAAGCTTCCGCTTGCCGCATCGAAGTCCTCCCACCGCAGACCGCACAGCTCACCCCGCCGCAGGCCGGTGGTGAGCTCTGTGTAGAAGAGGTCATGCCACAGGGCATCCTCTTGAATGACCTCCATAAACCTGTCGATCTGTTCCTCTGTCAGCACCTTCTTTTCCTGATAGCTGAACTTTGGCGGCGTCACCTTGTCCACAGGATTCCTCGGGACGAGCCGTGCCTGTGCCGCAGCTTTCAGGATCCCATGGAGCGTGGTATGGATGCGGCGGACCGTGCCGCTGGCCAGCTTCCGGGACAGCATATCATAAAACCGCTGGATGTCCGCCGCCTTGAGCTGCCTGATCCGTTTCTCTCCAAGGCGGGGACGGATATGGTTCTCGATGTAGCCGCGGTAACCGTTCAGGGTGCCGGGCCGTACCATCCCCTCCTTGCTCACCAGCCATTGGTCCAGCCACTCGGACAGGGTGAGCCTGCTCTGCTCCGTCAGGTCGACGCCCTGATAGGCGGTGATGCACTTCCGCAGCCTTGCGGTCAGCTCCTTTTGGGTGTCGGCGTAGACATAGCGGAAGATGGAGTCGCCGTTTTCCTTATGACCAACTACGATGCGCCCTTCCCAGCGGCCATCCTCCCGCTTGCGTACCATGCCGTCGCCGGACGGTCTTCGTTTTGCCATGTGGTTTCACCTCCGAGGCTTTTTCTTTGATCAGGCGCAGCAGCTCCTGCGTGGCCTGAGGGTTATTCTGTAAACACACAATACCGAAGACGCGGAGAGAAAGCGAGTGGAATCCCCGGCACCGGCGCAAGTTCTACGAAAGCAACAATTCAGCCACGCCATCCTCTCTCACGGTTCGGCTTTACTTCGGGCCTAATCAAAATCCGGCAGCTGGCGCTGGATGTCCTGGGCATCCTCAAACCTGATCTGCCCGTTGGTGCGCTTGACCTCGTCCGTCACATAGCCGCGCAGGGCGCGGCGGTCCTCCATAGCGTCGCCGAAGTGCGCGGCGATGGTGTGGGCCATGATGCCCTGCTCCACCGCGCACTTGAACAGGAGGCAGTTGGTGCGATCAGCGCTGCCCGTCACGATCCCGCGCAGCGTCGCTGTCAGCGCGTTGGGGAGGTACTCGCTTGCATCCTCCGCGCCCAGGTAGCCCATGTAGAAGTGCAGCGACTTCTCAATGAACTCGCTGCGGCTTTTGCAGTTGGCAGTCTCCAGCCAGCCGTCCATGCGGCGGATCGTCGAGGGTCTGAGCCAAGCGGGGATCCGCGTCTTATTCTCGTGTTCCATATTGATTTCTCCTTTTTCTCTGGTGTGACACCGCGCAAACCCGCACGGTGTCTGGATCTTTCGTCTTTTCGACCACCTGAGACCCGCAAGAAGTCCCAAACCGACCTCGGAGCGGCATCCTCGGAAAGCCCCGCACTGCGGGGCTTTGTGGGCGAGAGGGGTCGCTTTGCGACCACCTCTCTTTATCTTGTGCTTTTATCGAACAGGCACATCTCCGGCTCATGCCCCCGCAGCTGGGGCGAAAGGAATGGCAAACAGTGCCGATGCCTGTCCAGGGTGTGGGGATGCCGCCACCGCCCCTAAAGCCGTGCGCAGCAGCTTTAAGAGGGTAAATCTGTTGCGGCTGCGACGGGGAGGTGTCCGTACCCATGGGCTGTGCTTCGCGTTGCCAAAGAACCCCGGGCCGGGTGTCACGGGCGCGCATTTTCCGTTTTATACTTACCGCCGCAGGTCTGTTGATGCCGCGATCTTCGCGGCCCAAAAAGCAGCAAATTCCGCATCAGCGAGACGGGGGTGGTATCACTACCCTCGGAGCGAGCCGCGTGCTCCCAAAACCCTGCGCGGCCGCGGGTCAGGAGGGCATACTTTGCCGTTTTACGCGCTCCGTTCCCCTGCCGCCGGAGTGAATGCGGCGCCCAGCTGTTCGGCCCTTGCCTGTGCCCGCTGCCGTTCCACGGCTTGCGCCGCTTTCTCCAGCTGACGCTCATAGCAGAGGGCGAGGGCATTCTTGATCGGCAGGATGGTGTACTTGAGACAGCCGTTGCGCTTGAGACCGTCCCTGGTGATGATCTCCGTGTGCTCTGTTCGGATGAGCCCATGCTCCTCCAGTGCGGCAACATACTTTGCCACGGTGTTGACCGAGATTCCCAGCTTCCTTGCGATGGTGGGGTAGCTGACAATGCACTGGTAGGTGCGGCGGTCTTCGATGCGGAGCAGATAGGCATAGATGTTGATCTCCATGTGGTGCAGTCCCAGATCAAAGACTGCGTTGGGAACGGGGAAAAAGTTTTTGATGGTGTCCTTCTTCACATAGGGCGTGTTCAGCATTCCGACGCCCCTTTCGTGTGCGCGGTGATCCATTTCCGCAGTTCCTCCTTCGGAACGACGATGCGCTTGCCGATCCGCAGAGAGGGAAAGTCATCCTCCTGAATGAGTTCGTAGATGCTGGAGTCCGAGACTCCCATGAGATCCACCAGCTGCTTCACATTCAGCAGCAGGGGCAGTTCGTCATAGCTGGTATAAATGCTTTTCTTCAAATCGTGTCCTCCTTGCAGCTTTGTCGGTAGAGCGTATTCAGTTTTTGTCGGTAATGTGTATTTCGATCTCACCCCCTATGTTTTTTCTCTGCTGTACGCCGCGCCCTCGCTCCGTTGGTGCGCTCCCCCTTCGCGGGCTCGTGGCGACACTTCGCCCGGAGCATCCGGGCTGCGGCGGCAGGGATCAACTTTTCAAGGTTCCGAAAATAATGGTTGACATATCTGTCCCAATGGATTAGACTTATTCCATAAAATCCGTTTCATGCGTCTACTTCTGGGCATACTATAACATGTCAATACCTCGTTGTCAAGTCTTATTGAACACTATATATTTCATCAGTCTAATCCCGTTTTAAGGAGCGGCCATTATGCAAAACTACAGTTTCAAAACCTACATCGACGGCGGCAGGGAGTGCTACGAGTACACCGATGCAGCGGACAGAGAGCAGACCATAAAAAAAGACTTTCCGTTTCCGGAAAGTCTGATGAGTCTGCTGTATATGGATATCTGGGAGCTGGAGCCCATCACCAAAAGGATGGACAGGGCGTTGATGTCTTTCTATCAGTCCAGGGACTACGACGAGCTTCAAATCGTATCGGCTGGCTTGAATGAACTGGCGCCCCGGCATATCTGCTTTGAGCTGCTGCGGCTGGACTGGCTGAAGCGTCTGGATATGGTGGACAGCACCGCACCCGGAGATTTTCAGGACTTGCTGCCCCACAAGAAGATCTCCCATCTTTGCAGCAGCATCGACACCATGCAGAAGCAGATCAAGGGGCTGATCGCGCAGGTGCTGGACATGGACGGGGAGAAGAGATCCGTATCCGAGAAGATGGTGGCCTACTACAACGCCGAGGGCGGCGACACGCTGAGCACCTTTCAGTTCCACCCCCAGCCCATGAGCTTTGAGGTCATCGACCGTAAGATCTTTGCCGAGGTGCTCTATCCCAGGGACATCTACGACCTCATCGACTTCCATGTGCGGGAGTGCGTGAAGCGGGAGGTGAGGATGCGGGTGTGCAAGAACTGCCTGCGCTACTTCGCTGTGACGGGCAAGGCCAGCACGGAGTACTGCGGCCGGGTCTGCGACAGCAAGGGCCGCACCTGCCGGGAGATGGGGGCCATCCACACATGGACGCAGCGCAAGCAGGGCGACGAGGTGTTCAAGGAATATCGCAGAGAGTACAAAAAGCGTTTCGCCCGCATCAATGCCGGCAGGCTGACCAAAAGCGCGTTCTACGCCTGGAGCGAGGAGGCCAGAAAGAAAAAAGAGGACTGCGACAGCGGCGCGATCTCGCCGGAGGAGTTCTCCCGCTGGCTGAAGGAGTCGTGAGAAAGAGGAGCTGCTATTTATTGGGTGGAGATGGTTCCGGAGATGCAACCCTATCTTGCCTATGGTTCATCCCCCACCCGCTTTTGAAAGAGGGACAAGCCCAAAAAGCAGAGTGCAGAGAAGGCGATGCCGCAAAGAATGTATATCCAGTTAAAGAACAGCAGATTGACTGCATACCGCATGGGCATCCGTGTAAAGAGCACCGCATACGGCTCAATCGTTCCAATTGCCTCCATGACTGCCGTGACACGGAACGGACTGACCCCGCATAGATACGCTCCGAGGAAATACAACGTCAGCTTCTCAACAATAGCCGGGAGCAGAATACCAAGCGCGTAAAACAGCGGTTCCCGATTCTTGCAGCACCTCCATAGATACAGCGCCCCAAAGCAGTACGGCAGCAGCGCAAGGCAGGCTGCCTGAGAGGTCAGGTGCAGCTGCAGCCCGAATACAAGAAAGACCATCCGAATCAAAAGGTATCCGCCGAGAATGATCAGCCAGCAGATCAGCAGGGATCTCAAGATGAGTTTCCTATGTGCGGGTGCTTCATGGTTATGCATTTTCTTTTCCTCCTTACAGATTCTCGTTTTTCAAGGCGTCGATGGGATTGTCCTTTTTCACTTGCCTCATTGCGTACATCATGGTGGCGAATACGACCAGAAATACGCTCAGTACGGCGATGCCGATGGCCGCCCACGGCAGATGGAAGGAGGTTTCATAGGCCGTTGTGACTGCGCGGTAGATGAGATATGTAATGCCGCAGGACACCGGCAAACCGAGAAGCAGTGCCTTGGAGCCGTACAGCAGGCACTCGCAGTTCATCATCCTGCGAAAGCCCTTCTGCGTCATCCCCACCGATTTCAGCATGGCAAATTCCCGGCGGCGCAGGCTGATATTCGTGGAGATCGTATTGAATACATTGGCCGCGGCAATCAGGGAGATCAGCACGATAAAGCCGTAGGCAAATACCCGGATAATGGTTATGACATTCCGGTTTGTCTCGGCGTTTGCGGCGTAGTCGAAGAGCTGCCGGCTGCTGAGACCGTTTTCCGTCAGCATAGTCGCCAGATTTTCAAAGCTCGCGGTGTGATCGCTCGAGGTGAGGAAATACTCTGTATTACGGAATTGATTCAGCGCCGCCTCGGGAACCACGCTCTCCAGCATGCTGTACGGATAGATCATATTGATGGCCACCGGCGTGCTGCGGCTGACAAAGAACGGAGCCTCCTCAATGGTTTTTTCGGACCGCAGCGTGTATTTTGCAAAGGATTCCTCATAGGGCAGCTCAATGATGTCGCTCTCGTTGTCTCTGTTTTGATAGAGGACGACCTTATTGCCATTCTCATCGATCCGGCTGTCTTTTCTGTAATATCCGTCGATCTCTACATAGTAAAGCCCCTCGATCACGCACCCATCGCCCTTGAGCGTGTCCAGCGTGACATACTTCTCAAGCCGGCGGTCAAACTCAATATTACGGTCAAGCGCGATGCCCAGGGGGTTGCCCCGGTCATAGTAATCCGCTTCCTTCAGGTTGTACTTTTCCAGTAACCTGTTGAACTCGGCGTCCGCAACGAAGTACAGATAACCGGAGATGCCAAGATCCTTCGGCGCTGCGTCCTCACGCTCCATGCCGAAGTCGGCAAAACGGTCGGCAAACATTGCCGTGACATATTCGCGGGAGATGTCGCCCTGCAAAAACTGCTTCTTGGTATATGTTCCGCCGGTGACATTCTGCTCGGAGAAAAGCAGTTCCAGAAGCGCATCTGGCCTCATGGCGGAGGAAGCGTCTGACTCCGCCGCATAGATCAGGTCGAATTGATCGGAGGCCAGCCCTCCCTCTGCGGATTCCATCATGTAGTCGGTGAAGGCCGCCGCAGAAACAAAGAGGACGATGCTCATAAAGAGGCTGACGACGGTGGTTCTGTATTTTTTCCGGTTGCGCTTATAGTGCTTGCCGGCAAGGACGCCGGGGAGTCCGAACAGCTTGTAGGCGAGCTTCGAGGTTCGGACGGGTCTGCCGCTTACCTTGATGTCCATGCTCTGGCGGATCGCCTCCACGGCGGAAACTCTGGTTGCCCTTTTTGAGGGAATCCATGCCGAGATCAGAACCGTGACAAGTGCAATGACCGCAGCAATGACGACAGCCTGCCACGAAACACAGAGCCGCATGGGAATGTCCACACGGACAATGGAGAAAAATTTATCTCCGATCAGGAGGAGCGTTATGCCGATACCGCCGATACCCACCAGAATGCCCAGTGGGATGCCGACAATGCTGACCGCCAGCGCCTCAAACAGCACCATTCTTCGAAGCTGCTTTCTGGTGGCGCCCACCGAGGACAGCAGTCCGAATTGCCTTGTCCGCTCCGAAACAGAAATGGAGAATGCGTTATAGATGAGCGATACAGAGCCGAACACGATCAGCGCGATGATGATGGCGGCAAGACTGTAAAACGCGGTAAGGAAGGAATCGAACGGAGCCGTGCCGGAATACAGCAGGACCTTTGTATTGTAGGCATAGCCATACTCTTGCGTATAGCCCATTTCCTTCATGAAGTCATACACCCCGGCGGGCTTGTGCAGCTTGAAATAACAATGAATCGGAGCCTGATCGGCGGATTTGGTGTCCGCTGTCGTAAGCGCTGTGTACCCGGGCGCGGAATAGTCCTCAAAGGTAGGTCTTTCATAGATACCGACCACCGTATAGGTTCTCGGTTCGGTGTTTTCGAGCCTTTCGCCGCTCATAATCTCCACCTGCGTTTCGCTGTCATAGGTGTATACGGGCGTGTCCTGTCCCAGCCTCTGGCCGTCAAGTGTCCTGTCACCCACATCAAGCGTGACGGTGTCGCCGAGCTTATAATTCACCTTGCCGTTTGATGTCAGGTGCTCCGGCAGAATAATTTCCGTGGAGTCCTTCGGCAGCGTACCTAAAATGAGATGCACCGGCATTGTCTTAAAATAGCCGGAGGCCACATCGCCGCCAAGCACATACAGATAGGGCTTGCGCTCGTTGGCGCTGTCGATCTTCGCGTAACCCAGAACCTGCGCGTAGGCTGCGGAGGAAACCCTGTCGGAATCGCGGATGTCCTCATAGTCCTTATATGCGGCGTCATAAACCGCTCCGTACCAGTCCCCGTCGATGTGGATCGCACAACGCAGCACGAAATTCTGCATACTGGAGACAAGGGTCGTGGACGCGCAGATCATCGCCGCCGAGAGCATAATGCCGATGATCGTGACGATGGTTCTCGTCCTGTTTTTCTTCAGGCTCTCTAAGGTTACCTTGTTGAAAACATTCATCTGCGGATCACCTCGTCTCTGGTGATTTTCCCGTCCTCAATGGAAAGGATGCGATCCGCCTGCAGGGCGATGCTCTCGTCGTGGGTGATGACAAGGAGGGTCTGCCCGTATTTTTCGTTGGAAACCTTCAGCAGCTCCACGATCTCCCGGCTGCTTTTGGAGTCAAGATTTCCGGTGGGCTCATCGGCAAGCACCACCGCAGGCGCATTCATCAGAGCCCGGCCGATGGACACCCGCTGCTGCTGGCCGCCGGAGAGTTGGTTCGGCAGGTGGTTCTCCCGGCCGGTAAGCTTCAGAGTGGTCATCAGCTCAGCCAGTCGATTTTGATTGACCTTCTGCCCGTCCATAAGTACGGGGAGCGTGATGTTTTCCGTGACATTGAGCACCGGAATGAGATTGTAAAACTGATAGATCAGTCCCACCTGACGGCGGCGGAAGATGGCAAGCTGTTCCTCGTTCTGCGCGTACACATCCTTGCCGTCCATAAATACCTTGCCGCCCGTAGGCCGGTCTACGCCGCCGAGGATGTGAAGCAGTGTGGATTTGCCCGAGCCGGAGGGGCCGATCACGGCGACAAACTCTCCCTTCTCCACCGAAAAGGAAACGCCGTCCAGCGCCCGCACCTCGTTCTCGCCCTTGCCATATACCTTTGTCAGGTTTTCCACTCTCAAAATCTCCATATCGGGATACTCCTTTCGCTTTTTACACCCTCATTCTATTTTGTCAAGGTGACACAGCGGTGACTTTCGGGTGACGGATCCGTCACTTCATAAAAAAGGGAGCCGCCGGTCAGACGGTTCCCTTATAAAAGCGGATGGTGAACATGGCTCCTGCCGGCTTGCGGTTTTCTGCCTTTACGGTTCCTCCCTGACCGGTTATGATCATGCGCGACAGTGCAAGCCCAATCCCAAAGCTTTTGCCGTCGGAATCCTTGCCCTTATAGAAGCGCTCAAAGATATGCGGCAGATCCTCCGGAGAAATGCCCGTGCCGTTGTCCTTAATTATAATTTCGGAATACAGGGCGTTTTCGGCTGCGTCAATTTCGATCCCGCCGCCCTCGGGGGTGTGTTCCATGCAGTTCTTCACAATATTGCCGATGGCCTCGCTCGTCCATGAGAGATCTCCCCGGAAAGCGCCGTCCGCATGGATGAGCAGCGCCTGCCCGCGCAGCTCCATGGGAATGAGCAGGGTCACACAGGACTTTTTGAGCAGTTCCTCCAGACTGACCTGCTCCTGCTTGAACTGCACCGTGCCGGCGTCCAGCCGTGAGATCTTCAGAAGTGTGGTGATCAGCCAGTCAATGCGGGAGAGCAGCTCGTAGAGCTCATGGATCAGCTGCTGCCTGCGCGCGTCGGTCAGCTTCGGCTCCGACAGCAGTCCAATCAGCAGATTGATAGAGGTCAGGGGCGTGCGGATCTGGTGAGAGATGTCCGCGATGGAATCGGCAAGATATGCTTTTTCCCTTGTCAGCGTTTGCTGCTGCTCACGCAGGCGTATGGTCATCTTATAGATCTCACTGTGGAGGATGCTCAGCTCGCCCTCCGAATAGCTGTCAAAATCGATCGAACTGTCGCCGTGCAGAACCTGATTGATATCATCCGCAAGGGAAGAAATCCTCTGATACCTCTTATAAGTACTGACGCAGTAGATCAGCATAAGGAGCAGAGAAAGCCCTGCGGCTGTCAGCCCGGCGCGAATGTCGAAGAAAAAGCAGACGGCGCAGGCGGCTGCGGAGAGCAGCAGCTGCCACAGCAGTGCCTTTCGTACCTCTTTGTTTTTCAGCAGCTTGATCATGCGTCCACCTTATATCCTGTCCCGCGAACCGTCAGAATGATCTTCGGGTCGGTGGGGTCATCCTCAATCTTCTCCCGCAGCCGCTTGATGTACACCGTCAGCGTATTGTCATTGACATACTCGCCGGCAACATCCCAGATGGCGTCAAGAAGCCGCTCACGGGTAAGCACGATTCCCCGATTGTTGATGAAAAACAGCAGAAGGCGGTATTCCAGTGCTGAGAGAAACAGATCCCTGTTGTTCTTCACCGCCGTGCCTTTTTCGGTGTCCACCACCACATCACCAAGCTTCACCGTTTTGCCCATGCTGCCGGTGAGGCGGAGCACATTTCGGATGCGGGAGATAAGCTCTCGTGGGCGAAACGGCTTTGGAATGTAATCGTCGGCGCCCAGGTCGAAGCCCGTAACGGTGCTGAACTCGTCGCCTGACGCGGTAAGGAAAATAACGGGGACATCAAACTCGGCCTTGATCGCTCTGCACGCCGCGAAGCCATTGCCCTCCGCCAGAGACACATCCAGCAGCACAAGATCCGCCTTTTCCTCCGCAAGCAGCTTCATGGCCGCCGCCTGCCCGGATACACTTCGCACAAGATACCCTTCGCTGTTCAGATATTCGCTCAAGCTCGCAACGATAATTTTATCGTCTTCTACCAATAGTATCTTTATCATAGTCCGTCCTTTATTCTGATTGCCGCGGAATCACAACCACTTCCCGATGAAGCCATATTCCACACGGTTTCCATTGTCCCATTCTGCAATCACACGGTAAACAAAGCTGCCGTTTTTCAGATCGAAGGCATATCCTCCGTCATACGGAAGAATTTCTGTGATTGTCTCAACCTCACCGCCGTTTTGGGGGACGCATTGTATCCGCACTGTATCCGGCTGCACCTCGAAAAATAACCGGGCTTCATTGGACCTCCGGTGGGAGACCAGGCTCGCACTGGCTGCTGTGATCTCCGGCAGAGAAGTCTCTTCGCCGATCTCGGGCCCGCATCCAATGATGGAGCTCATTGTTCCATCCTCATTCGGTTCCGGGGACTGCCAGTAGAAGGCGCAGGGGGAAGCCGTGATTTCATCTGTTTCACCCATTGACCCGGACATAGCATTCACCTGAAGCTCCGGTACGGTGCTTTGGTCGGAGGGCTGTGCTTCCTTATACGGCAGATTCATTTTTACTTCAAACTCTACCCAGTTTGCCATCGGCTCGGAATACTCTGTTCCGTTTTCATACTGAAACTTTGCCTGGAAACGGTATCGTTCCCCGGCTATCAGGTTATATGGAGCCGTCAGGTCATAGGAGAGTTCATAATCCCTGCCGCTGGGAAGGCTGTACTGGATGGCTTGATAATAAACCTGCCGTTCGGTCGTGACCTTTTGCCATACACCGTCTTTCATTTGATATAGCTCAAACGCCTGCCCGTAGGCAATCGTCTTGCCGGAATCGTTTTTCCAGCGCAGGTCGAGCCGGAGATTCACGCTCCCGCCGCCAATACGCATGACCTCAAAGCCGACTCCCTCGGCATCGCTTCCCGCGTCAAGAACGCAAAGCAGCTCGTTCTCCGGAAATTGTGGCTCCGGCTGCTTCTCGCAGCGATAATATGTCACCGCCGCAAACGCACATGCGGCAATAGCAATCAGCGCAAGAACGACCACCCATATCACGGAAACCTTTCGTTTCATCATGCTGCACCTTCCTTTCTATCTTTTGTTCTTTTCTTCCTGCGGTTTAGCAGAAACACGGGATTGGGGTAAAAGTTCAAATCCTCCCGTCACTGATTTCAATTTTTCTTCCGCACAGATCGGCGTACCGCTGCTCATGCGTCACCAGCAGCACGGTGTTTCCACGGCGGTTGACGGCGAGCAGCAGCTCCATGATCTCGTCTGCCGCCTTCTTATCGAGATTACCGGTGGGCTCGTCAGCAAGGAGAATCACCGGGTCGTTGATCAGGGCGCGGGCGATGGCCACGCGCTGTCTCTGTCCGCCGGACAGCTCACTCGGCAGATGCTTCAGGCGGTTCTCAATGCCCAAAAAGCCCGCCAGCTCCCGCAGCTTCGTCTTATCCGGCTTTTTGCCGTCCAGCAGCAGCGGCATGATGATGTTCTCCTCCGCCGTCAGAATGGGGATCAGGTTGAAGTCCTGAAAGATATAGCCGAGCTTCCGTCTGCGTATTCCGGATAGCGTCTCGTCATCGGATGAGCAGATGTCCACACCGCCTACCTCCACGCTGCCGGAGGTGGGATGCTCAATACCGCCGATCAGGTTCAGAAGGGTGGTCTTGCCGGAGCCGGACTGCCCCACGATGGCGACCATTTCACCCGGCGCAACGGTGAAGCTGACGTGATCCACGGCGTAGATATCCTCGTCGCCCTGCCGGAACACCTTGGTCAGATTTTTTACTGTAACTGCATTCATCAGGAAATCTCCTTTCTGCACGGTCATAGCGGATGTAATACGCGCTTGAGTGAGCGGTGTACGGGATGCCAATAGGTAAACAGCAGCAGCGCCGCCAGAGCCGCATATACTGTGAGCATTCCGCCGTCAAGGTGCAGCGGGGCTTTCTGCCATACGCACAGCAGCGCCGTCAGCGGAAGGCTGATCAGAAACGGCGCGGCAACGGCAGCGGCGGCGGAGATCCCGTCCTGCCGGATATAGGAGCGGTACAGCGTCCGCTTTGACGCGCCCAGCCTGTGAAGGGAGCGGATCAGCGGGCGGCTGCCCTCGATGTAGTCGCAGAGCCGGACATAGAGGATCAGCAGGATGAGCAGAAACAGCGCCGCAAAGATGTATCCCAACAGCAGATACACGCCGGAGGACATCTCCCGCAGGAAATCCGACCCCGACTGACGGTTGGTGACAGCATACTCCGCGCCTGCAAAGTGCGCCCGCAGGGCGGTCTCCACCTGTGCGTTCATGGCAGGGTCGGTCAGGGCGATCTCGATGCCGGTTGCCGGCTCTGGGGCGATGATGTCCGCATACAGCTCATTGCTCACATAGATATCCAGCGCCCATCCGGACGGCTTCGTGTCCGTCAGCGCGGCCACCGTCAGCGCGGTCACATCCTCCGGTGCGGGCTGCTTGATACCCCCGTTTACATCGTAATACGCTTCCGACCGGCAAAGCCGCAGTACATCCCCGACGCCGCGTTCCGCCTTGCGGCTGACGGCAATCTCATATTTGGAAAGCGTTTGAGACACCGCGCCAAGACCGCTGTATGGTCGGATACGCAGTGGTGTCTCCACCTCCTCCGGGGACTCCGGCAGCAGAATATAATCGTCCGGCTCATATACGGGACGCATCTGCTTCACACCCACCAGAGAGGAAACATACGCCATATCCTCCGCAGAAAAGACTTCTCCGTCATGGGAGGAACGGGAAACCTTCAACCCCCATTCCTCCTCCGCGCCCGTGACCTGCAAGGCAACCGTGAGGATGTTGAACAGAAGCAGAAAAACTGCCATGACGGGAACGGAAACAGCAAGGCAGGAACGGAGGCTACGGTTCGTGCGGCTGCGCCACAGGCCGCAGAGGGTTGCCGCCGGGGTGAAACGCCGCCGGAGGGGCTTTCGTCCGCGCTTGACCTTATGCTCATTTTCCATATCATACAGCAGCGCCTGCGCAGGCTCACGGCTGTACCGGTGCAGGGTCATGCCCAGCGACAGTCCCAGTGTAACGAAGAAAACCGCTAGATGGAGCAAAATATTCATCGGCTCCACATGAAAGATCAGCCACGCGAGGCTGTCGTGGCGGATCTCAAGAAACGCCGTGAACAGCGCTTTCAGCGATACGACGGAAAGAACCACGGCGCAGGCTGCCGCCAGCAGGAACACCGCCGCAAGCTCCGCGGCAAACAGGACGCTGATCTGACGGCGGCTGGCTCCGCAGGCGCGGAGCGTCCCAATGTCAGAGGTAAAGCGCTTCAGGTGACTTCGGTAAGCGGAACGCACCACCGATACCGAGAGCAGAATGACCAGCATATTGACGAGAAGAAGGCTTCGCTGCCCCGAAAGATGGGACGGATCGGTGGATATCCCGTGGGCGTATTCATAGCTGAACGCAGTCGGGAGCAGGGCTTCGTTTCCAGATGCTTCCATGCGCTTGCGGATCTCGTTCTCAAAAACGGTCACGCTCTCCGAATTTCTCCATTCCTCGTCCGACAGAATATGCAGATAGATGGTGCCGTCACGATAAACGGGCGCGGACAGGCCACGGATGCCCTCAAAATATGGCACGTCCACTTCCGTTGCGTTCCCAATGTGATAGGTTTCACCCGCGGAACGGGCAAGGAGATATTGCCGCGTACCCCATGCATTGCTGTCCCGGTAAATGGAGATCAGCAGCGGCAGCAGAAACGCGCAGGTCAGCACCGCAAACAGCACCGCATGACGGCGGGGGCTGCGCGTGAATGAGCGCTTCATATAGAGCAGATAGGTCATAAATAAGCCTCCTGTCCAACATGGTTTATAAAATGGCGGCAGGGCAGCGACCTTGCTGCGCAAAGCCACTGCCCTGTGTATATGGCCTGTGGGCTTTGCGGTATCAATCGCGCCTACGGGTCGATGTTTTATGTACCAAGTTTCCTTTTTATATGTCCCTATGTGGCTCCGTAATTGTTGCCACCGCCTCCCGCAGTTCCGCACTGAACTCGTCGAGATCGCCGAGTGTGATCACTCCCTCATTGATCATACGGCAGATGATTGGAAGAGGATCCGATCCTCTCATGGAGATCTGCACTCCGGCACAGCGTCTATCCTCGCGGATGCGCTTGCATAACTTCCAAAACTTATCAGCTTCGGAACCGTCTCCACGCAACAATTCGATATATTCCTTGTTCAGCCTCCCGATATAAGCCTCCTGCCATCCAGCAAGCTTGCTTCGGAACAGAAGCCAATCCCGTTTAGAACTCCAATTGGATTGCATGCTTTTGCCTCCTCTCCTTGAACTTTATTAATCATCCTGATTTCTTTCAAATTCACGGAACAGAAAGTGAAAACGCTGCTGTGCCGCACCATACACATCAATATTCGGATATTCCCTTTTCGCCGTCTCATGTTCTACATCGCAGCGCATATTTATTATATAACAAAAAGTGCATCAAGTAAAAACAATCTGCAAATTTTAAGGAGTTTCTTTAATTTTTAGAGCTCCTGTTTTTCACTGTATTCGCTCTCCTTAATAGCTTTAGGGTTATTGTATGGTATGGAGGCGGTCTTTTCACGCCACACCCGCCTTTTCTCCAGCTTCGCTCTTCCCGGAAGATCTCACGCCGTGCTGTCTGTTTTCTTTGATTATGGCATCCCACCTCATGGGGTGGCCCTGGCGCGGTTTTCATGTTGTTCATCGAGTGGAAAGGCGGGATGCTGTGAATACCGCAAAACCCCGCCGGAATTGCTCCGGCGAGGCTTTGCCTTTGACCACATAAAATGCCACAGACAGGCGTGGAACACATGGGAAACTCAGGTCGCAAGATGTCAGAAAAGGAATTAAAATCGAGAGAACACCGCTAAAAACGGCTGAAAAGTGCAGGAAAAACAATGCGGTAGTTCTTTGTCTATGGCGTAGCAAGATTTGAGCTGCTACGGAGACTTCCGCCGACTACAACGGTAT
>ERZ894194.785-NODE-785-length-21970-cov-7.460643_pt1 | contig 21970 bp, 17 predicted proteins | sample MGYA00380283_ERZ894194 | MGnify/ENA primary metagenome ERZ894194 (study PRJEB32331, sample SAMN06328448) | human gut metagenome | biome: human gut microbiome; feature: stool | host: Homo sapiens | collected 2013-02-13 ... | reverse complement strand
AGCTCATCTTGATGACGAGCATTTGGTGGGAATCGGAGAAATCGGTCTTGATTTTTACGTAGAAGGGTTAGATAGAAGCAATCAGGAAAAAGCATTTGAAGCACAACTTCAATTGGCTCAGATTTTCAATCTTGCTGTTTCGGTTCATAGCCGAAGGGCGCTTTACCGGGTAATGGCTTTAATGGCTCGGTATCCCAAAGTTCAGGCGGCACTTCATGCGTTTTCTGGCTCTCAGGAAGAGATGAGACAAGTTATAAAGCGTGGTTATTATGTGGGTTTTGGCGGTGCAATGACCTATAGCGGTAGTAAACGTGTCCGTCACGCGGCCTTCGTGTGTCCAGAAGATAAGATTCTATTGGAAACAGACTCACCAGACATGTCCCCCTCTTTTTCAGAAACAGGGCACTCCAGCCCACTGTTTTTACCACGGTATCTCAAAGAGCTCGCGTTATTGAGAAAAGTGACGCCTGAGCTTTTGGGGCAAAGAATTTTCGAAAATTCTCTCAACGCTTTCCCTCGAATGAAAAAGCTTATTTTTCGTTAGAAAAATTTCGTTTCAAAACCATGACTTTGAAATGGTTTTGAATCCCTGAAATACCCGCTTTCGAGGAACTGTTTCTGCTAAAATGCCTCCTCGAAATGATCCTGAGGGATCACGGTTTTAATATATTCGGACGGCTTTTTCGTTCGAGTCCTTTCTTTTTAATCTATTTGGGGAAATACAATGGCTATTGAACGCACCCTTTCCATCATCAAGCCGGATGCCGTTGCAAAGAACGTCATCGGTCAAATTTATACGCGTTTTGAAAACGCCGGTCTTCGTATCGTTGCTGCTCAAATGCGTCAATTGTCTCAAGCTGAGGCCGAAGGCTTCTATGCTGTGCACAAAGAACGTCCCTTCTTTAAGGATTTGGTGGCTTTCATGACCTCCGGCCCCGTGATGATCCAAGTGTTGGAAGGTGAAGGCGCTATTGCTAAGAACCGTGAATTGATGGGTGCAACCGATCCGAAGAAAGCTGCTCCGGGAACGATCCGTGCTGATTTTGCTCAAAGCATTGATGCTAATGCCGTTCACGGCTCTGACGCTCCGGAAACGGCTGCCGTTGAAATCGCTTACTTCTTCCCGACCTTGGCTATTTGCGAACGCAAGTGCTGCGGTTGCTGCTGCGGTAAGTAATGTCTTTTAGGACGAGGTGCGGCGTTATCACCTCCTTTTTTGCCGCACTTCGTTCTTTTTATTCCGAGTCGCCGTTTGGTGACTCGTTTTGCACCACGAGGGACATTTTTTCAAAGTGATGACTCAAACTATTGACCGTGTGAATCTCTTGGATTTGGACCGTGAAGGTCTGATCGAATTCTGTGAACAAATGGGTGAAAAGCGTTTTCGCGCTATTCAGCTGTTACGCTGGATTCATCGTCATTGTGTGGGTGATTTTGAAAAAATGACCGACTTGGCAAAGTCGTTTCGTACAAAACTTATTGAGCGCACCGAAATTAGGGCGCCGATTCCTGTTTGGGATAAAAAAAGCGCAGACGGGACCCGCAAATGGCTTTTTGATGTGGGTAACGGTAATGCGGTCGAGACGGTTTTTATTCCTGAAGATGACAGGGGAACACTTTGCGTATCGACTCAAGCTGGCTGCGCCATGGGTTGCCTTTTTTGTTCAACCGGTAAGCAAGGCTTTAACCGCAATTTAAAAACTTCAGAAATTATCGGACAGCTTTGGCACGCTGAAAAAACGCTGCGAGAAGATATGGGTATTACGGATCCGGCCGATCGTGTCATCAGTAATGTTGTTCTGATGGGGATGGGAGAACCGCTTCAAAATCTTGACAACGTCATCACAGCGTTAAAGTTGATGCTCGATGACAATGGCTATGGCTTGAGCCGAAGACGTGTAACAGTGTCGACCTGCGGCTTAACGTTGCAGATGGATAAACTTGCCGCAGCTGTGCCAGTGGCACTTGCTGTTTCGCTTCATGCTCCGACCGATGAGTTGCGCGACCAGATTATGCCGATTAATAAAAAGCATCCGCTTGCTGATTTGATGCAGGCCTGTAAACGCTATCTGGCTCATGCACCTCGAGACTATATTACTTTTGAATACCTTCTCATGGGGGGAGTCAACGATAGACTCGAGCATGCTCGGGCGCTTGTTAAGTTGGTGAAGGGGGTGTCTTGCAAGTTCAATCTCATTCCTTTTAACCCTTTCCCGGACAGTGATTTGAAAAAGCCCGATCCGAAAGACGTAAAAGCCTTTCAGGACTATTTAATTGGTCAGGGTATCGTAACGACAGTTCGAAAAACTCGCGGTGATGACATTGATGCTGCCTGCGGTCAGTTAGCTGGAAATATCAAGGACAAAACCCGTCGTGCAGAGCGTCTGGTAATACAAAAAGCACAGGCGACCTTTTTAGCCAAGGAGAGCTGATGTCTGTTTTTTCTCTTCGTCATCAGACGCATAAAGTACACGTCCGCTACGGTGACAATGATGTCACTATCGGGGCTGATTCTCCGATTCGAGTTCAGTCCATGACTAATACTTCGACAGCTGATGTTGAGGCAACAGTTAAGCAAATTTTGGCTCTTCACCGCGCGGGCAGTGAATTGGTGCGCCTCACAGTCAATACGCCTGAGGCCGCCCGTGCAGTCGTTCGGATTCGGGAAAAATTGGATCTGTGTGGTTGTGATGTGCCTCTGGTCGGAGACTTTCACTACAACGGTCACAAGCTTTTAACAGAGGTCTCTGAGTGTGCAAAAGCCTTATCTAAATACCGAATTAACCCCGGTAATGTCGGTCGGGCTGAGCGCGGAATGGAAAACTTCGCCCGTATGGTGCAAGTTGCTATTGACAATGATAGACCGGTTCGCATCGGAGTCAATGGCGGCTCTTTAGACCAGCAGATTTTGGCTCGAATGCTTGAAGAAAACCGCCAAGCATCTATGCCCGAAACCCCTTCGGAAGTGCAGCGGCATGCAATGGTGGCTTCTGCTTTGCAAAGTGCACAAGCGGCAGAAAAATTAGGCCTGCCTGCTGACCATATTGTGCTTTCGGCAAAAGTGTCCGGAGTCCAGGATTTAATAGCTGTCTACAGAGAATTGGCCTCACAGTGCCATTATGCACTGCACCTAGGTCTCACAGAGGCCGGAATCGGCTCTAAGGGTATCGTGGCTAGTGCTGCCTCCATGGGTGTATTGCTTGCTGAAGGCATCGGTGACACAATCCGTGTGAGCATTACCCCAATGCCGGGGTCAGCAAGAACCGAAGAGGTTCGGGTGGCTCAAGAAATTCTTCAGACTATGGGGCTTCGCGCCTTTTCGCCCCTTGTGGTATCGTGTCCAGGATGCGGTCGAACTTCAAGTGACCTATTTCAGCATTTGGCTGCGAAAACCCAGCAATATCTTATTGAAAAAACTCCCGAGTGGAGGAAAAATTGCAGGGGTTTTGAGAATATGGTCGTTGCGGTTATGGGCTGTGTAGTCAATGGCCCGGGCGAAAGCAAACACGCTAATATCGGAATCAGTCTGCCGGGTAGCGGCGAGTCACCGGTTGCGCCTGTTTATGCCGATGGCGAAAAAGTCGCTTCAATCAAGGGAGAGGCGAATGATGCTGACGGTATTGCCGACCAGTTTAAGTTATTAATTAACGAGTATGTGCAAAAGCACTACTTGAAATAAAGACGTATCTTTGAAAGAGAGTTTTTAATATGGCTAAGGTACAAAAAATTGCCGGTATTCGCGGCATGAATGACATTCTTCCGTCAGAAGCTCCGATTTGGGAGTATTTCGAGGAGTGCGCCCATGACGTGCTTCGTGCATACGGCTACAAACAAATCCGAACGCCGATCTTGGAAGCAACCTCTCTTTTCAAACGTGGTATCGGTGAAGTAACTGATATTGTTGAAAAAGAAATGTATTGCTTCACCGATTCGCTCAACGGTGAAGAACTTGCATTGCGCCCTGAAAATACTGCGGGTGTTGTTCGCAGTGTGATTGAGCATAACCTGACATACAACGCTCCTCAACGTCTTTGGTACTTTGGTCCGATGTTTAGACACGAACGTCCTCAGCGTGGCCGTTATCGTCAGTTTCACCAGCTGGGTGTCGAGGCTTTGGGCTTTAAGGGGCCGGACGTTGATGTTGAACAGATTTTAATGGCACGACGCCTTTTTGATGATTTAGAAATCCTGCCTTTGAAATTGGAATTGAATTCGCTTGGCAATTTAGATGAGCGAAAAGCTCATCGTGAAGCGCTTATCAAGTATTTTGAATCCAACCAGGATATTTTGGATGAGGATGCCAAACGCCGCTTATACAGCAACCCGCTTCGTATCCTTGATACTAAAAATCCGGATATGCAGGAGATGGTTGAAGGGGCTCCTAGACTTTTGGACTATCTCAAAGAAGAAAGCTTGTCCTTCCTGCATCGCATGGAAGAATTGCTTTCTGTTGCCGGTGTGGACTATACGATCAACCCTCGCCTTGTCAGAGGGCTTGATTATTACAACCACACAGTTTATGAATGGGTTACGGATAAGTTAGGCGCTCAGGCCACAGTTTGCGGAGGCGGCCGTTACGATCCTCTTATTGAAATGCTGGGCGGCCGTCCCACTCCTGCAGTCGGTTTTGCTATGGGAGTCGAACGCATTTTAGAAGTCATGAAGGAATGCGGGTTCGAGTCAGGGGAACCAGATACTGAAATTTACGTTTTGCATCAAGGCGGTGCTTCCCAGGGCTACGCTATGATGTTGGGAGAAATCTTGCGTGATGCTTTTTACGAAGTAATTGTTCACGCGGGTGAAGCGAGTTTGAAGAGCCAGATGAAAAAGGCCGATCAAAGCGGAGCAAAATATGCTTTGATTTGCGGCGAAGATGAAACGGCTCACGGACGTGTGACAGTGAAATGTATGCACGGAGAGGAAGGTGAGCGTTTTATGAAGCAAGAAACGCTTGACTTACAGGATGCGATTCAATATTTTGTCAATTTGAACGACGACTTTTTCAAAGAAGACGAGGAATAAGGCATGGCCTACGATTTACAAGAACAAGAGTCATTAGATGAATTAAAAGCCTGGTGGGAGAAGTGGGGCAATCTGGTTCTTTCCGTTATTACTGTAGTCTGTTTGGCTTTTGCGGGTTATAACGGTATGAAGTGGTGGGAGCGTCATCAGGCTCAGGAAGCCAGTGTGGCTTACTCTTCTCTTCAAACGGCAATTATGCAGCAAGCTGAGCCTGCTTCTGTGCAGAAAATTGTTGATGCATTGATTGAAGATGCAGGATCAACTGTATACGGTCCTATGGGAGCTCTGAGCGCATCGCGCTATTTAGAAGCTAAAGGTGAAAGTGCTAAAGCCCAAGAGCTTTTGCATTGGGTGGTTTCGGAGTCTGACCGACCCGAATTTCAAACTGTTGCCCGCGTGCGTTTGGCAGGCTTCTTGTTAGATGATAAAAAATATGAAGATGCTGTTGCACTTTTGGTGGCAGCTCAACCCACGGATCGCCAAATTGCGTTGGTTAATGATCGTTTAGGAGATGCTTACTTTGCAAAGGGTGATATTGTCAATGCACGTCGTGTTTGGCAGGAAGCTCTTAAGCATCCGATTGATCCGGCATTGATGGGTTTTGTTCAATTAAAACTTCAAGCTTTACCTGAAGAAGCCGAACAACAGAAGCAATAAAATTTAAAGGTTTAATGATGAAAAAAACACTTCTGGCATTGGCAGCCGCAGCGGTTTTGGCTGGTTGCAGTACACCGAGTTCTCAAGCGCCTACTGAGCTTGAGGACTATAACTCTATTGCAGAACCCGATGTGATTTGGTCTAAGAATGTAGGTGAGAGCCTCACAAATTATTTGGTGCCGAGCGTTGTGGGCAGTACGGTCTATGCGGCCGGTGGCAATACGCTTTATCGGCTTGATGCAGAAACGGGTGATGAGGTTTGGGGTCTTGATACTGACGCTCCGATTGCTGCCGGTGTAGGCAGCGACGGGTATATCGTCGCTGTTGGTACGGCTAAAGGTGAGTTGGTTGTCGCCGATGCTGAAGGTAAAAAACTTTGGTCAACTTTCTTAACGAGCGAAATGGATGCAGTGCCGCTTGTAGGTAATGGTTTGGTCATTGTTCGTACGGCAGATACCCGTGTGACGGCCTTTGATGCAACAACCGGTGAGCAACGTTGGCGCTACCAACGTCAGGCTCCGTCGCTCACGATTAAAAATGCTTCCGGTATGATTTTCTTTGGGCCGATGATTTTGGTAGGCCAAAGTAACGGTTATCTTTTAGGCTTGTCTCCGGAAGGTCGACCGGTTTGGCAGGCATTAATTTCCGAGGCACGAGGTATCACTGAGGTGGAACGTTTGGTCGACATTTTGGGCTCGCCCATGGTCAACGGAGACCTTTTATGTGCTTCAGCTTTCCAGGGTAGATTGGTCTGTATGAATGCTGAAAACGGTCAACTGCGTTTCACGCATGATGTGACCGCGATGACGCCTCCGGCAGCTGACGACCGTTTTGTTTACATCGGCAATACGGCTAGCGAAATTTATGCATTTGACCGTACCCGTGGCTATCCGGTCTGGAAGAATGAAAACTTAAAGTGGCGTGGTGTGCGCGCCATTACACCGATGTCTGGCGTTGTGGCCGTTGGTGACAGCGAAGGTTATATTCAAATTCTCAATCCCGAAAGCGGAGAAATTATTGGCCGCACGCAGTTAGACGGAGCAATTATTTCGCCGGCTCAAAGTTATGAGCAAGGTGCTATTTTCCAAACAGAAGAAGGTGAAGTGGCCTTCATCAAGGTACAGTAAACGATGCTTCCTGTGATTGCTTTGGTAGGACGTCCCAATGTTGGGAAATCCACCTTATTTAACCGACTTACTCGATCCCGCGATGCTTTAGTGGCTGATTTCCCGGGCTTAACGAGAGACAGACAGTATGGCGAGGGTCGTGTCGGCCCGCGTCCCTACATCGTGGTTGATACGGGTGGATTTGAACCTGTGAAGAGCCAGGGTATTGTTAAAGCCATGGCCAGTCAAGCTGAGCTTGCTATTGAAGAGGCTGACGTCGTTATTTTTGTGGTTGATGCCCGAAGTGGTTTAACGCCACACGATGAACGGATTGCTAACCATTTGCGTCGTGCTCATCGCCCCGTTGTGCTTGCTGTCAATAAAGCTGAAGGCTTGGACTCCGTTCATGCGGCAGAGTTTTACGAATTGGCAATGGGTGAGCCCAATATGATTTCGGCTGCACACGGTCATGGTGTGCACAATATGATTGAGCTCGCCTTGTCGCTTTGTCCGGATGAGGAAATCCCTATTGTTGAAGACGAAGATGAAGAGGGGAAGGCGCCACGCATCAAAGTTGCTCTTGCCGGTCGGCCTAATGCTGGCAAGAGTACTTTAATTAATGCTCTTTTGGGAGAAGAGCGGCTCATTGCCTACGATATGCCGGGGACTACACGAGACTCTATTCGAGTGGATTTTGAGTATGACGGACGCGATTACGCATTGATTGATACTGCCGGTTTGCGTCGCAAAGGCAAAGTGTTTGAGGCAATTGAAAAATTTTCTGTAGTAAAAACACTTCAAGCTATTGCAGATTCCAACGTTGTCGTTTTGGTATTGGATGCCAAAGAGGGTATTGCCGAGCATGATGCTCATATTGCTGGCTACGTGCTTGAAAGTGGTCGTGCCCTTGTGGTGGCGATTAATAAGTGGGATGCTTTGGATAGCTATGAACGAAGTCGCATTGATGAAGAGATCGAGCATAAGCTACACTTTTTAAATTGGGCAAGACAGATTCATATTTCTGCTTTAAAGCGCAACGGACTGAATCATTTGATGAAGGCCGTATCCGATGCCCATGCTGCAGCTTTTGCAAAATTGTCTACTCCTAAATTAACCCGTGCGCTGATTGAAGCGGTTCAACGTCAGTCGCCGCCTCGGGTAAAAGGGGTGCGTCCTAAGCTGCGCTACGCACATCAAGGTGGTCAGAATCCTCCTGTAGTTGTGATTCACGGCAACAGCCTTCAGGCTGTGCCAGACAGCTATAAGCGCTATCTTGAGGGGTGGTTCCGAGATCAGTTCAATTTAGCTGGTACACCTTTAAGAATTGAATTTAAGATTAATCGAAACCCCTACGTGGAGAAAAAGGATTAAACTAGGATACTGGGTGTTCGATTGTCGGGCAACCTTAACAAGAAGGCGCGAAATTAAGCGCCCGGAGAATAAAAATGACAAATAAAGGCCAACTTTTACAAGATCCGTTCCTCAACATTTTGCGTAAGGAACATATTCCGGTTTCTATCTACTTAGTCAACGGCATTAAACTGCAAGGTCAAGTTGAGTCGTTTGACCAGTATGTTGTGTTGCTTCGCAATACTGTAACCCAAATGGTTTACAAACATGCGATCAGCACGGTGGTGCCCACGAAACCAGTGAACATGCCCTCTGTCGAAGACGCTGAGTAATTAAACCACTGATTGTTTTTAAGGAGTGTGTCGAGGTTTGAGCCTGGCACGCTCTTTTTGTGCTTAAGCTATGACCATTTTCCAAATAGATTCTGCTGAAGAAAAATCGCCTCGGGCGTATCTGGTTTGTGTGAGTACTTCACGCATAACTATTCCTGATGCGGCTGAAGAATTAACAGAATTGGCTCGAAGCGATGCTTTGGAGCCTGTTGGCTTAATGCTTGCAAAGCGAGATAAACCTGATCCGGCAACGTATTTGGGTAGTGGAAAAATTGCAGAACTCGCCGAGGAAGTCAAACGCTTGCAAATTGGCGTGGTTGTTTTTGATGTTGCACTTTCTGCAGCTCAGCAACGTAATATCGAGCGTACTGTTGGTGTCGCTGTTTTAGACCGTACGCAGTTGATTTTAGAAATCTTTCAACGCCGGGCAAAAAGTAAAGAAGGGCGTTTACAGGTTGAATTGGCTCGTTTGGAACATTTATCTACCCGTTTGGTTCGAGGTTGGACTCATTTGGAACGTCAGAGAGGCGGTCTGGGTAAAACGGGTGGTCCGGGTGAAAAGCAAATTGAATTGGACCGCCGGATGATTGGTGTGCGGGTCAAGCAACTTAGAGAACAACTTAAAAAACTTACCAAACAGCGTAATACTCAAAGAAAAGGCCGCTCACGAAGCGATATTGTTTCACTCTCAATTGTGGGTTACACCAACGCAGGAAAGTCCACCCTGTTTAATACCTTAACTAAGTCAAGTATTTATGCAGCTGATCAACTTTTTGCAACACTTGATACGACAGCCAGACGCTGCTATGTGGGAGACGGCGAAAGTGTTGTGCTCAGTGATACTGTTGGTTTTATTCGCGGTTTGCCCCACCAGTTAGTAGAAGCTTTTAAGTCGACGCTTGATGAAACAGTTCATGCTGATATTTTGCTTCATGTGGTAGATGCTTCAAGTGCAGCAAAAGATGATCAGATCGTTGAGGTCGAAAAGGTGCTTGAGGAAATTGATGCTAATGAGATCCCGACTATTTTGGTTTTAAACAAAATTGACAGAACCGATTTGGAACCAGAAATATTAAGAAATGATTTAGGGGAAATTGAAGCGGTGCGAATTTCGGCTTTAAAAGGATTGGGTTTAGATTTGTTGCGTGAAGCTATATTGGAAAAATCCCGTGAAATTAAAGAAGCGAACAAGAGTATCCCGAGGGAATTAGAGGATTGGGAACTGGACTCCAAAGCATAGAAAGAAACCTTGCAATTTTATTGCCTGCGTGGCAAAATTTTTAATCCTGCGTGGGGATGTAGCTCAGTTGGCAGAGCGCTGCGTTCGCAATGCAGAGGTCGGGAGTTCGACCCTCCTCATCTCCACCATGTAATTTGTTGATTTTAAAGGAAAATTCCATCTGATTTGTCTTGAGTCAGGTGGATTTTTTATTACCGTACCATGGACTGGTATGGAAATCTTGGACACAAGGAGGTTCAAGATTATGTCTATACCCGTTTGCCTCAATCTGGTTATATAACTCTAAAAACTCTAGTTTTTAGCTCCTAAAGAATCTTTCTAGTTCTTTCCCACAAAAGTAATTCCCAATTCTTTGTCCAAGAATTGGGGGCCTTTTTTAAATTGCAGGTGTTTCCTTTTAAGGACAATTGTATCTTAAACGTTGTTTATTCTTTTTTTATGACTCGTTTTACTTTATCGCGGGCAATATCAATAACTATGTCTACCTCACCAAAGATCATCCAGACGAACTGCAATAAATTGTGTAAGTAACTTGATTTGAATCCGACTGGTGCCCATGTCAAAGTACAGAGTTTTACTTTAGCCCTAGCTGATGCTCTCAGTGATGTTGAGGATCTGTTCTTTTATTGTTTTAGGTTACATAGGAGGCTTTTATTTAGGGCACTCAGAGAGCTCTCGTTTAGGTCACGGGATGTTTTGAACAGCGTATCCTAAGAATAAAAAACTTTGTATTTTATGCATCACAAATAGAAGTTTTGTTTGTTAAACTACCAAACAAGCGATTCAATGTTCATGCCAGGATACAAAATGACAATCAAATCGACACTGTCCGTTGATATGGGCGGGCGTTATACGGGGATTTTCTCTTATACAACAGATTCGGGCTTTCCAAAGGCAGGAGAGACTCGAGCTTTCGTGCTTAATATGCCTGACAATGATGCCTTGACTTACAGTGTGGCAACTAGAACACAGACAAGGCATCGTCTCCGATCACAACAACGGTTTGTATTGGCTAGACGCCTGACGTACTTATTGGTTGAAGAAAAGCTTAAACGTAAGTTATCACAACAGGAAAAGGAAGCCATTTCTTCATTACTTAGAAGACGAGGCTACTCTAGGCTGGAATCGGAGCTTGATCTCTCTGTACTGCAGGGAGTTGAGAGTGGGTTTTTTAAGTGTTTTTTACCAAACCTTAATGAAGATGAAAATTTACAGACGCAATGGGATTCTCTAAGGGATGGGTACTTGCAAAATGATCCAAACTCTAGGAAGCAAATACATTCATTCTTAAATAACACAATCGATGCTGAAAATTTTCTATCGTCAGTTAAAAAATTAAATTTAGATAAAAAAGAATATCAAGCTGCGTTGAAGGTCATGAAGGAAGATGCTGAGGGCCTGATCGAGCAAACGAAGTTTGGTCATAAGCATCGTCGGCTTTATTTGGAAGCTATCGCACAAGATATTCCTCGGGATAGTCGTTTGAAATCAATTCTAGAGGTATTTTCCGATGTCAAAAAATTTCATTACTTAATCGGCAATATCTCTAATTTGCAGCTAAGAGCGCTTCGATGGTACTTTGACGATCCGTCAATGAAAAAGAATTTGTTCATTAAAGAACGTCTACAGTCAGTTCTGATTCGTGCATATCAATTTTTCCATTATCCAAAAAAATTATTGGAACAACGGGATCAAGTTTTGGCTGCTTATGAGGAATCTACAGACATTTTGGAAACCTTACAGTCTCTCGATCCTCGGCTGACGATTCCTCCTTATGAAGACCAAAATAATCGACATCCGCCATTGGATCAGACGCTTTGGTTAAGTCCAAGGTGGCTCGATCAATACTATGGAGATAGGTGGGAAATTTGGGTTCAAAATCTACTTCGCTCTCCTTTATCAGAAGGAATTGATGAAAATTTAGATACGATTTTGGCAACAACAGATCGAAAGTCTAGATTCTTAGAACGGCAAAGTGGACAATTAGTCCACTATACCCCGAAAAAACTGTATCACTCTTATGTCTTGCAACGTCTATTGGATAGAACGACTGAAAATGATGTCTATCTACTCAAGGTTCTGGTTTCGTCTAATCGTGGCAACTCGAATGAGATCTACGAAGCTGAACAAAGGCTGATCAAAGATTTGGGTTCGCAACACATTAAAGTATTTCTCGAGTTTGTACGTCAATACTATGATGAGGTTGATAAAGCCAAGCGTGGGTTATGGTTTGCTGTCGACAAGCCCCTACTAGAAAGGGCAGATATTCATCCCCCTATGAAAAATGATTCCGTGATATTGCGTTTGGTTGGTAATGTTTTATGTGTTTCTGATTTGGCTGATCTAAGTTTCTGGAATCGTAAGGTTAAGGGACAAAGTACTGTGAGAAGTCTTTGCGCTTCGATTGAAAAAACAAGAAAAGAATATGGTAATAGCTTTAATTACCTTTATCAGAGAGCTTTGTATCTACAAAGTAAAGGTAAAAAACTTTCAGCGGAAAATAAGGTTTTTATCAGGTTACAGTCAAATGTGATATTAGTTAGTGAGAAGATTGCAGATGAGCTAAGTATTAAGGATGAGCAAAAGAAAAAATTTGCTAATCCATTCTCATTAGCTCAACTTTATAACATCATAGAAACAGAAAAAAGAGGATTTATCAGTACGACATTGGCAGCAGTAGATGAAAACGCATGGCGAAATAATCTGCAGGGGAGGGCTCATTGCGTTCCGCTTTGTTCTGATACGGTTCGTCCGTTCGATGGTGCACTTCGAAAAATTTTAGATAGGCAAGCATATGAAATAGCCAAATTAAAAGCCGATGAATTAAATTCATCGGGATTAAAAAATCAAAGGATTGATTTGGTTATCTTATTAGAAAGCAATCAGTTTGCTTTCTCTGCCTCATTGGCAGAAGTGAAAAAAAGTGCTAACACTGCAAGTATTAAACAAAAAATCGTAAAAGCTCAACAACATCAGCGAGATCGCTGGCTCAATAAAGATGAACGCATTAGATCAGCAAGCAAAGGTCTTTGCCCATACACAGGTAAGTTCATCGGAGACAAGGGTGAAATAGATCATATTATCCCCAGAAGTTTATCGATAAATTATATGGGGTCTATTCTTAATTCAGAAGCAAATTTAATTTACTGTTCTCAAGAAGGTAACCAAATAAAACGCAACAGTAGAAAGAAAGTTTCAGATCTCGCAGAAAATTATTTAAAAGCGTTGTTTGATACAGCTGATCGAAATGCTATTTGCGAACATATCGAGAAGATCGTTTCTGAGTTGACAGATGCTAAGATCGTTCAATTTGAACTGTTAGATCAATCCCAACAAGATGCCGTTAGACATGCCCTGTTTTTAGAGGATTTCTCAGAGGCTCGCAGACGGGTTATTCGTGCTCTTGGCAAGGTTAATACTGCTAGAGTTAACGGAACTCAAGCCTGGTTTGCAAAGAGTTTTATTACTAAGTTACGGGAGTTGACCAAGGATTGGTGTGCCAATAATCAGAACACACTCTCTTTTGATCTTTATAAACTTGATGCGCAAACAGTCAGTCAAGATTATAGAAATAAGCTCAGTTTGATCAATACGGATTGGGTAAAGCCTGATGATTACAAGCAACCTATAGCTTCTCATGCCATTGACGCGTTGTGTGTTTTTGCTGCTGCCAAAGATAAACGCAATATTGCTGCTGCGCTAGGGATACTGGATAATGCAATTGAGGAGCAAAGTCTGAGAGAAATTATTCAGTTAATGCCTTCTGAAGTCAATCTTATTTCGCCCAAACGAAAGTCAATTTTAGATAAGGATGATATTGGCTCAAGGAACCTAATGAAGGAAGGAATTTTTGCTGAGCACTTTTTACCAGTATTGGTAAAAAATGGTGAATGCCGTATTGGTTTTGAGTGGACAGAAACTCAATCCATTAAGGTAAAAGATGATCGTTTGCTTTTCAATGTGCTTGATGGTTATTTAAAAGAATCTAACAAAACTTCAGCAAATGGGTTGAAAAGATATACTGTTGATCGGAAAAAGGCATTTGAGTTGCTGCATGATGTTTTTATTAAACCATGTTCCCAAAGGATGCTTGAACAAGCTGAAGTTTTAGAAAAGCTCCACTACATCACGCAAAACGTACCTCTGACTTCTATCTATGATGTTACAAATCGTCGGTTTAAATCTCGAGAAGAAATTCTCAAAGGTAAAGATTTCGATATAAAAGTAAATTTGGGGAAGCGCTTTGGTTCAGCAAGTGGAAAGATTACTTTGCCGGCTAAACGCGAGTGGGAAAAGCTTTTAAATCGATCGGAATTCAAGACTCTTATCAAAGATAAATTTGATGAAGATTCAGATAAGATTCCTGATGGTGAAAAGCTTATTTATGATATTTTCTGCTCGACAAGCACCTCGAAGCTTTCACACAAAGCAACCAGAAGAGTATGGAGCCTGCCGAAAATTCCGTCTATTTCAAGTGGAGTTCGGATCAAAAGAAAGGATGGTAACGGTACCGTCATTTATCAGCTTTATATGCTTAATGACATGAAGTGTAAAGGCTTTGTTGTCAATGAAAAGGGTGTGATTGATTGGAATTCTGATTTAGTTGCCGACCTCTATAATCAACCTTCGTTAACTATTTTGAATGGCCGATATTTGAAGGCAGATAAATATGTTCGGATGGATCAGTGGTATCAGATTAATTGTGGTCGAAATGATATAGCTGTCAGAATCTGTCCAGGCACAAGCGGACGACGCTATATTGAGATCACACAATCGAAAAAACAATTTGAAGACTGGACTGGTTACATATCCGGTAGTTTCTGGGAATATCCAGCCACGATCAAACTCAACCCCCAACAACTAGCAAAGTTCGTCAGCAATGCTCAATTGCCTGTGTTAGGGAAACCTAGAGGGGGTCAAATTACGTTTATAACTTTAGGTAAAACTCTGAAATATTGGTATTGCGTTGAATCTAAAAATGTCAAAATGAATGATGCATATCAACAAGCTTACCTAGCTTATTTTAAGCAATGAGGCATTTAACCATCGCTAATTATGGGACGTTTCTCGGTGTATCCGGTCAACGTCTTATTGTTGAAGAAAAGGGGGAGATTATTCGTGAAGTAGCCCTCTCCCGACTCCGAAGCATCACTATTTGCAAAACTGGAGTTTCTCTATCGAGTGCATTGATCCAAGCCTGTGCATTGAGAGGGATTCGCTTGTTTTTCAATGACTGGAGAGGGCAGAATGTGGCCGCTGTAGTTGGAATGAGTCAGCATGCAGTGGTGGCTTTACGCAAGAAACAGTTTCATTTTATTGAAAGCTCTTATTGTAAGGAAGTGGTTAGAGAGTGGGTTCGTTGCAAGCTTCTCAATCAGAGAGCAGTGATTCTTTATTTCTCAAAAGGCCTTCTTAAATCCAAACCAGAACAAGCGTTGATGTTGCGGTCACAAGCACTTCATATCTCTAATATTATTTCTCGACTAAATACCTTTGAACTTTCTGAAGATTGGAATAGTCATCTATTGGGTTTTGAGGGAGTGGGTGCGAGGATTTATTGGGAAAGTTTACAGGCCTCTGGTCTTGTTCCATCATCTTTTTGCAGAAGAGAAGGTAGGGGTTCCTTAGAGATAACCAATCAGTGTCTTAATTATGGTTATGCTATTTTGGCTTCTTACGTATGGTCTGCTTTGGATAATGCAGGTCTTGAGGTATATGCCGGGCTTTACCATGGAGACAGACCTGGTAAGCCATCGCTTGTTTTAGATGTTATGGAAGAATACAGGGCATGGGTAGTTGATAGAAACGTCATAAAAATTAGATCAGCTCTTGAGAATGAGGAAACGATTACTCCTGCTCTAAAAAAACAGTTGACTAATTCTATTCATCAAACAATGGCTGATCTCTACCCATATAAAGGGAAAAAACTCAAGTTGCAAACTATTATGCAACGTCAAATTTATCGATTTTGCTCTTGTATAGTGAAAGGTAACTGTTATCGAGGATATCATTTTAAGTGGTGATTAAAATGGGAATGTTTGGGAAATATATAGTCTGTTATGACGTTGAGGATAATAAAAGACGGAGTAAATTTTTTGATTTTTTAAAAGATATCGGCTTGTTTCCAGTACAAAAATCTGTTTTTTACGGTGATTTAAATGTAGCAGAGCTTCGTTCTCTGAAAATTGCTGCAAAAACAATGCTAAAGGCAGAAACTGACTCCTGTATGTGGGTAGCATGTACACTTGAGCCAAATGAGTTTAAACAATTTGTTGGCTACAAGAACTTTAAGTATGTAGAGGCTGATGGTCATGATACTCTCTAGCGTACCGGTGAGTCTTTTAAGACAATATTGTTTCTGTCCGAGAATTCCTTACTTTGTCCTCGTTAAGGGAATTCAACCAGTAGAAACTCCATGGATGAAGCAAGGAGAGTCATATCACGAAAAACAAACGTTGTTAAATAAACGCCGCTCGCTTGAAAGATACGGTTTAGAGGGCAATATTCGAATTGAACACAGAGTTTCTCTTCGTAGCGAGTTATTGAGATTGCACGGAATTTGTGATGCAATATTGCTTAAGAATGATCAGCCCATGGCTATTGTTGAGTTTAAAAGTAGAAGGAAGGCTAAGTTAAATATGGGTGAGGTTATTCAAATGGTTGCCTATAGCATGATTTGTGAAGTGGAGTTTGGACAAAAATTTCCTTTTGGTTATATCCTTTCAGGGGACAAAGGAAACGTGAAACAAGTGTTTATTAGACCTGAGAGTAAACACAAAGTTTTTAAAATCCGTGATGCGCTTATAGCGCAATGTGAAGATTGCTTATTACCCTCCAGCTCAGCAAGCAGTCTTCAGTGCGGTCAATGTGAATACCTGAATTTTTGTGCGGATAGACTGTAGAAATAAGTAAACCCGGATGACGTAGTCAGTAGCCGGGTTCAATCTTAATTTTTAGTGATTTCAGCTCACTTAAAAAGTGATTTCATTCGTTGGATGAGTACATTCTACAAGAGATCAACTTGAAATATCAAACTTCAACAAATCAATTTTCGAATAAAACCAACATTTTTATGCAAAACAATACCATTCGAAAAAATGAATATTGTCACAGCTCCTCAAAGTCCATGAAACAGGAGGATGAGGAGCTGTTTCAATTAAACACTATCCAACGAATAACTGAAACAAACTACATCGACAATCTGGACGAAAACCTCGAAGTTTCAATTAAACACTATCCAACGAATAACTGAAACCTGCAGATCCAGTCTCGATTTGTGACGGGAGCCTACAGTTTCAATTAAACACTATCCAACGAATAACTGAAACGGAACACGATAGAAATCCACTCGATCGATTAGCGTTTCAATTAAACACTATCCAACGAATAACTGAAACTAAGCGATTAGGGTTGAGAGATGGGGACAGCTCTAGTTTCAATTAAACACTATCCAACGAATAACTGAAACGTGATTACTTCGTAAGCTGTAGTTCCTCTAAGTTCTAAGTTTCAATTAAACACTATCCAACGAATAACTGAAACATTGTCACCTACTAAGGTATTCCACCCTCTATCAAGTTTCAATTAAACACTATCCAACGAATAACTGAAACGGTAACGACAAGGATTTGTTCTGGACGCTTGAAAGTTTCAATTAAACACTATCCAACGAATAACTGAAACGATGCTGCTAACTATCAGGCTCTCTTTGATCCGACGTTTCAATTAAACACTATCCAACGAATAACTGAAACAAGACAATGCTTTCGGATGCTTCCTGGCTGCTCTGTTTCAATTAAACACTATCCAACGAATAACTGAAACTGAGCATAAATCTCTTTATTCAAAATAGATTGCTCGGTTTCAATTAAACACTATCCAACGAATAACTGAAACTCAAATCTTTAATATATTCCCAAGCAGTAGCAGTTTCAATTAAACACTATCCAACGAATAACTGAAACCAAACGGACATATTTCCAAGCAAGCGCTTGCAAAATGTTTCAATTAAACACTATCCAACGAATAACTGAAACTAACGGCCGAAGGCGTAAAACAAGTTGGGCTTGTTGAGTTTCAATTAAACACTATCCAACGAATAACTGAAACTGTGTGCTCTTGAAACGATCGGGAAGCCTGCTTCAGTTTCAATTAAACACTATCCAACGAATAACTGAAACGAGTTTGTTGTCATGTCACGTCGACCCGGCATCGGGTTTCAATTAAACACTATCCAACGAATAACTGAAACACATTTATGCGACAGGAAACATCCACGCCAGCGGCGTTTCAATTAAACACTATCCAACGAATAACTGAAACTCGTGCTCTGGTGCAACCTAAAAAGAGGCCGCATCGTTTCAATTAAACACTATCCAACGAATAACTGAACAACGAATGTTAGGTGACAAAGTAATATCCGCCTTAAGGAATTAACTTGAGTGATGTTTGACACGAGCACTTTTGCCCATAACTAATATCCACTGTTGTCTGTAAGTGTAACAGAGTGTTCAAGTGAATAACTTTGTAGATTCAGGCAATTATTTTCCTTTTCAAGTCTGAATAATCAATTGATAGGGAAAGGAGGATAAAAGTGTTGAGGAATTTTCATAAGACTAAGAATCATTGCGGTGTTTGTGCTTTGTTGTTAGTGCTTAGTTCAGCCGCGTATGCTCAAGTTCAGACTCAAGAACCTGCTTTTGAAATGGTCAAAGTTCAGGGCGGAGAGTTTTTGATGGGAAGTCCTGAAAGTGAATTTGAACGCCAAAAAGATGAGCTGCAGCACAAGGTTCGGGTCAATGACTTTTTGATGAGCCGTTATGAAGTGACTCAGGCTGATTTTGAGGCGGTTATGTCGTTTAATCCCTCTTCTCATAAAGGGCAAAATTTGCCGGTAGAGAATCTTTCATGGTTTGACGCAGTGCGCTTTTGCAATGAATTAAGCCGTCAGAATGGTTTAACGCCTGTTTATGACATCGAAGATAATCAGGGAAGGCCATCAGTGTCTTTCAATCAAAAAGCAAACGGCTATCGTTTACCCACAGAGGCTGAATGGGAATACGCCGCCCGTGCAGGCACGCAGACACCTTTTAGTACCGGTGAAAATATCAATTCAAATCAAGCTAACTATTACGGCACCTATCCGTACAAAGACAGACCTTCAGAACTTTACAGAGGTGAGACGATTCAAGTAGGCAGTTTCCAGCCAAACGCTTGGGGGTTATATGATATGCACGGCAACGTCTGGGAGTGGTGCTGGGATCGTTACGGAGCTTATAGTGTGAATTCCGACAATAATCCGACGGGAGCAGAAAGCGGACGTTACCGTGTCAACAGAGGGGGAGGCTTTAACGATTTCGGAAAGCACTTAAGAAGTGCTTATCGAGCTGCTCACAACCCAGAAAATAAAACATTCAATATCGGTATCCGTTTAGTGCGTAATGCTCAGTAAAGAGGAGGAGCGATAATGAAATCAACTCGCAGAAATTTTTTAGGAGCGATCTCTGGACTTTCTTTGGTTGCGGCTTCAGGAACACTTTGGGCGCAAACTGCCGCTAAGGGAAAAATCCTGGTTGTGTTCTTCTCATGGTCGGGCAATACACGCTATATCGCACAAATGATTCAAAATAAGACTAGGGCAGATATTGTTGAGCTCGAACTCGTCAAGCCTTATTCAGAAAATTACAGCACATGCTTAGAAGAGGCAAAGCGTGATCAACGGGCTGACGCTCGACCGCAGCTTAAGACTCGTATCGAGAATATAGCTCAGTATGACACCATCCTTTTGGGTTATCCCAATTGGTGGGCTTCTATTCCGATGCCTATTGCAAGCTTTTTGGAGCATTATGATCTATCAGGTAAAACGATTGTTCCATTTTGCACGCATGGGGGAGGTCGCTTAGGACAGAGCGTTTCTGCCATTTCTAAGTTGGCACCGAATTCAACAATAGGTGAGGCTTTGTCGGTGCATTATCGAGGGGGATCGTCGCTATCTCACGATATAGACCTTTGGTTAAAAGACAATAAAGTAATTTAACGATCATGACTACTTCGGCAAAAAGGATAAACATAGCGTCAAAAAAGACTTTTGCAGCCGTATTTTTTGCGTTGTTTATCCTATGCCTGGGCGCCCGACTTACGGGGCTACTTTTTCATCAACTGCTAGGTTTGGTTTTTATTGCTTTTTCACTCATTCATTGTTTAGTGCATTCGGGCTGGTTTTTTAGTTTTTCATTAGGCCGCTGGACAATAAGGCGAGTCGTTACTGCAGTTATTAATTTCCTTTTGTTTTTCTGTACTTTGATATTGTTTGTGACAGGAGTTTACTTATCGCCTGATTTATTTAGTTTTCTTCAGTTGCACTCTTCCATGATGACCCGCTCAATTCACTCTATAGCGGCTTTTTGGACTTTAGTGCTCATTGGCATTCACTTGGGGCTTCATGCCCAGATGTATATCAGAGCCTTATCAAAATACTTGAGTTCAGGGGCAATGTATTTTTTTGCGATATTGCTCAGTGCCTTTGGTGTGATAGGTTTTGTGGATCGGATGCTTTTTGAAAAGCTCTTTTTAGGATTTTCTTTTGATTTTTGGGATGAAAGTAGACCACTTGTACTCTACTTTGTTCTCTATGCAGCAGTCAGTCTGATGGTGACGGTTGTTACAGAGCTAGTTCTTGAAATATCTCATCGTAAAAATGCTGTTTTCAGAAAGTCTTTTTTGGGAGTTAGAGATGCAAAAATGCATTAAGAGAAGAAATTTTTTGAAAATTGGGGCGCTTTTTGCATCAAATCTGCTAGTGGTAGAAAAAGTAACTTTGGCTCAGCAGAGTCCCATGTTAAAAGAAAAATTAGTCATTGAAACTAATGGCAAAAAGTTCACTTTTTCTCTTTGGGACAACGCCACAACTCGTGATTTAATTAGTCTCTTGCCCCTGACCATTCAATTTGAGGATCTCTATAGTCGGGAGTTTTGCTACCGATTCCCTCAACCTTTAAAGGCAGAGGAAGTTAATTATCGAGGATACGAAGTAGGGGAGCTCATTTACTGGCCTCCCAGACATAGTCTAGTGATTATGTATGCTCAAAATGCTGAGCAATTTTCGATGCAATCGGTCGGGCGCTTGGATCAATCTGTAGAGAGCTTGCCACGCGAAGACTTTAAGGCAATTTTATCCTTGGGTAGGTAGTTTGAAGTAGTTTCCCGCATCATTTACGACTTTTCTAAGGCACTAAGCTTACTCAGCTTAATTTGAGCTGAGTTTTTCTTTTTTGCTTAGACTAAACTGATTCATACCTTCAAAAACAAAAAAAGAATGAGTGCTTTTAATCCTATAGCAATTACGTTTTGCGGTTACCTTTTACTGATGGTTATTATCGGTTTCGTAGCCTGGCATTACACGCGTGACTTTAATGATTATGTTCTGGGCGGCAGACGTTTGGGCGGTCTGGTGACAGCATTGTCCGTCGGCGCAAGCGACATGAGCGGATGGCTTTTAATGGGATTGCCGGGAGCAGTCTTTTTATCTGGTATATCGGAGAGTTGGCTTGCAATCGGTCTTTGCGTCGGCTCTTTTGTGAATTGGAAAATTGTAGCAGCAAGACTTCGCGTATACACAGAAAGATGTCAAAACGCACTGACGCTTCCTGACTATTTAAGTCATCGTTTTGAGGATGATAAGCGTCTTTTGAGTATTATCTGTGCGGCAGTCATTTTGATTTTTTTTACGATTTACTCAGCGAGTGGTATGGTGGCAGGCGCTAGACTTTTTGAGTCAACTTTCGATCTTCCATACTCAATAGCCCTTTGGATTGGAGCGGCGGCTACCATCCTTTATGTTTTTATTGGGGGCTTTTTAGCCGTCAGCTGGACCGATACAGTTCAAGCGGCAATGATGTGTGTTGCTTTGGTTGTGACGCCCATCGTAGTGATGAATGAACTAGGTGGTTTTTCTGACACTATCAATCAGGTAAGCGCTATTGATACATCCATGCTGGATATGTTTAAAGGACAAACAATTATCGGGATCGCATCGCTTGTTGCTTGGGGGTTGGGCTATTTCGGTCAGCCTCATTTGCTTGTGCGCTTTATGGCAACAAAATCCATTAAAGTTATTCCGACTGCGTGCCGCACATCCATTATCTGGATGCTTTTTTGTTTAGCCGGTGCTGTGAGTGTAGGCTTTTTCGGTTGTGCTTATTTCTCGCAGCATATCGCCCAAGGGACTCCGGTTATCGCTAATCCGGAATTGGTTTTTATTGTAT
>ERZ894194.781-NODE-781-length-22050-cov-25.686656_pt1 | contig 22050 bp, 18 predicted proteins | sample MGYA00380283_ERZ894194 | MGnify/ENA primary metagenome ERZ894194 (study PRJEB32331, sample SAMN06328448) | human gut metagenome | biome: human gut microbiome; feature: stool | host: Homo sapiens | collected 2013-02-13 ... | reverse complement strand
TACTTCGTCAGCGGCAAACTCCAATTCGATTACCCATACAATTCGTTATAGAGCCCGTTAATGTTTATTATTACATGGCAGTTTGCTTTAATTGTGGTACTTACAATCCCACTATTTTATTGGATTTATCTAGTATATAATCGGTTTAATAAAAGAAATAAAAGAGCTATTATGGAGGCAACAAGTGATTTTCAATCATTTTTAATGGACTCTTTGAACTCAATACGAACAATTAAAATGTTCAATATAGACGTATTAACGAGTCAAAACTTAACCAAAAAATATTGTACTTTAAGAAACTCAATTTACCATGGAATAAAAAACGATATTTTTATCTATTCAGGTAATAGCTTGCTTTCAATGCTTATCATAGTAGCCGTCTTATGGACTGGGTGCTACTTAATTTTAGATGAGAAATTAACTCTTGGATCATTGTTTTTATTCTATACACTAATCGGGTTTATCCTCCCACCTTTAGTCAATTTAATCAAAGCAAATTCATATCTACAAAATGCACTGATTGCATCTGACAGGTTATTTCAGATTATGGATTTGGAAGAAGAGTCACAATTGAATAGAACAACATCAGAAATCTTAACTGGGGATATTGTATTTAAGAACATTTCATTTGGATACAAAGGATATAATAAAATTTTAGACAATATCAATTTTACTATTAAACAAGGTACTATTACAGTTATAACTGGTAGGTCGGGGTCTGGAAAGAGCACGCTACTTTCTCTTTTACAAAGAATATATGAACCAGACCATGGTAGTATTCTTATTGGTTCACGCGATATTCAATCAATTAGTCACGAGGTTCTTAGAAATAGAATCTCAATAATTCCGCAAATAATTGATATCTACCCAGGGACATTACTAGAAAATATCACATTGACACATGAGCCAGGGAATCATAATAAGATATCTGGCATCTGTGAAATGACAGGTTTAAACCAGATAATAGATTATCTCCCGAATGGTCTTGAGACTAAGATTGGATCAAACGGAATACGTCTTTCCGGAGGGGAGAAGCAAAGATTGGGTATCGCTCGAGCTCTCTATAGGAAGTCAAATATCATAATAATGGACGAAGCTACTTCAGCATTAGATTCGAAAGCTGAGGAACATATAAACACTTTAATCAAGAAACTACGAGAAGAAAACATTACGGTAATCATAATAACCCATCGCATGAGTTTTTTAAGCCATGCAGATCAAGTTTTGCAACTTGATGAGGGAAAAATTCATTTAATTAACGGCATGTCTGACATATACACAAACCAGTAGTTATACTTTATTTAGCATTATAATGTATAGGTCAAACTATAATATAATAGTTGCACATTTGTAATTGACTTATATCCACAGAATTATGAAAATAGATAATTAATATATAATGATGTGGCTGAAATGAAGATATCAGAATGAAACAGAATAATGGTTATTGTTCCGATTTTATCAAGTTTCAGTTAATTCTACGATGAATATCACGCTATAGTTAATCTAACGCATAGATGAAATAAAAGGAAAAAGTGAGAGCTACCACAAATTCATCCTGTCGAGATTCGGATATGGAATGAAGAGATTTCTGCTCTCAAACTCAGCCTTTATCGCTTGCATCATCCAGTCTTAAAAATAATTCGTCCCTATGGTACTCTCCAGTAAGAATTACTATAAAACTGACATATTTTTTGCAGTTCACATACGATAGACTTCAATATGATGACGCATTCCGAAGCTGCTTACTTGACGACACGGAAACCACATTGACGTGTAGACCGCAGCATGCTACGCTCCTGCACGTGTTAAAAATACTGCAAACTATGCATAGATACAAAACATCTATATCAGGTGTATTTGTTATATATCTTATAATTGTGAAGATGAAAGGTCTTGTAATCAAAAATGCCGGTAACCGATATGAGGTGGTGACCGACGACGGCAATATATATTACTGCAATGTCAAGGGCAATTTCCGCCTCAAGGGCATCCGCACCACCAATCCTGTGGCGGTGGGTGACAGAGTGGAATTTTCGCCCTCGGAACGTGACGGTCAGCCAGGATATATCACTGCTATAGAGCCGCGCAAAAATTATATCATACGCCGTGCCAGCAATCTGTCAAAGGAGGCGCATATACTCGCAGCAAACATTGACCAGATGGCACTGATAGTCACGCTGGCACATCCCACCACATCGCTGACCTTCATAGACCGCCTACTCGCCACTGCCGAGGCATACGGCGTAAAAGCTCTTCTGGTCATCAACAAGACCGATCTCTTAGAGAGCGAGGAGGATCGCGAACTGCTTGAAGCCGTCAGCTATCTTTATAGCTCAATCGGATATCACGTAGTGGCAGTTTCGGCAAAAACAGGTGCAGGACTTGACCGTCTGCGCGAACTGCTTGGCGGCAAGGTGACGCTGTTGTCGGGCAACTCCGGCGTGGGCAAATCGACAATCATAAATGACATATTGCCGTCAGTGAAGCAGAAGACAGCTGAAATATCTGCGGTACATAATACGGGTATGCACACCACTACATTCAGCGAGATGTTTGCGTTCCCTGCCGAAATGGGTGGCGGTTTCATCATTGATACCCCAGGGGTGAAAGGCTTCGGCACGATAGATTTTGACAAAACCGAGGTGTCGCACTATTTCCCTGAAATATTCAAGGCGTCAGCTGACTGTAAGTATGGCAACTGCACTCACACACATGAACCAGGATGCAACGTGCGCCGTATGCTGGACGAAAATCTTATAGCGCAATCACGCTACAACTCTTATCTGAGCATACTTGAAGACTCTGCCGATGACAAGTACCGCAAGCCATTCTGAAAGACTACCAGTCGTACATCTGTTCAATCCCGCCAACGATGAAGCTCTCGGGAGCAACAACCGATGGCACACTCCATCACGACATGCTCTGCAATACCAGCATGACTGCGAACTGCTCCCGATTTGGTGGGCAAATGACGGTGACTTCATCATAGCCCCGCACCATAGCGACGAGGAAATCAAGGCTGTGGCTGATGAAGCTCAAGTCAATGTCAGACGTTATCCGCAAGGTGCGTATGCCGAGCCTACGCCATGGGGCTGGAGCCGTGACGCAAAACGGCAGTTTGAAGAAGCCGGCGTGCCAGCGACCTGTCTGCCAACTGATGATGACATCCAACAGATACGCACACTTAGCCATCGCCAATTAGCAGTTGATGTCAACAATGACCTCTACAATCACACCGGAATCAGTGCGCCCAACCGACCACGTTTGTACTCGGATACACACCAAATGGAAATACATGGCGGAGACGACTGCCTGCTGAAGCGTCCCTGGTCATGCAGCGGACGCGGCGTATTTCCCACAAGCACATTGACCGATGCCGAACAGCTCCGATTGGCTGGAGGAATAATAAAGCGACAAGGCAGCGTGATAGTGGAGGACGCGCTGCCTAAAGTGATAGACATGTCCGCCCTGTTTTACGCAGATGACGCAAAAATCACACATCTGGCATGGTCACTCTTCCAGACGACGCCTGATGGACGATACATCGGAAGTATAGTCGCGCCACAAACCGACATCAAAAAACGGCTTCATGATGCCGCCATCTTTTATGGAAATCATAAAGCTGATTTCACACGGCTAAGTGACGAGCTTATGGAGATCTTGCATAGACACATTCCTCCAATGTATAAGGGATGGATAGGCGTAGATATGCTCGCCTATCATTCTTTAGGTAAAGAATCCCGTCTACAGCTTGCCCCCTGCATAGAGATAAACATGCGGATGACAATGGGAGTCGTTGCGATCCTGCTGGCTAACAAGCTGCAATTAACTGACCACACTTATCTGTTACGAACCGTTGCACCAGGGATGGAAATCAGCATTGGAAGCAGAGTCCTCACAGGAAGCCGTGATGGCGGATTTGCAGTCATTCTCGAACCATCTGACAACCTCTTTTAGTCATTCAGTTGGCGCCTACGGGTCAGCTCTATCGCCTCTTTACCTGAAATGTGGTCAATATCCATGCGAAGAATAAGCATGTGGGAAAAGGATTTTTGCAGTTCTTTTTGCAAACCAGCCGTATCGCCGGGATTGAATCTTTCGCTTATCAATGTTGCCGCACGAAGTTTGTCTTCTGGGGGCTCTAAGATGCGTATGCGTCCGAATACGATGACACTTTTGAAATATGTGGTAAATTCTGACGGGTGCACATCATCAGCTGCAATTACACAAAACGAAGCCTTGTCACAGTGTCGGATAGCATCGATCTTGTGGCCAGCCACCGCGCTGTGGAAATACAGGCATCCGTCAGCATAGACATGGCTGATGGGCACTGCATATGGATAGCCGTCATCACCGAGCAGGGCAAGTGTGCCCGATGTTGCGTCGGCAAGAATGGTTTCGCATTCCGTGCGTGACAACTGTTGGCGAAAACGCCGCATCTTTCTAAATTCCATGGTCAGATACAATTTTGAGTCCGATTATCGATGAAACCAATGTGAAGAGGAAAAATAATCGCCAGAATGTCGCAGGTTCGTGGAATAAAACAATGCCGACCAATACTGTCCCTACCGCTCCTATACCCGTCCATACAGCATAGGCTGTGCCTATTGGCAGACTTTGCGTTACTTTTGCCAATAAGCCCATACTTATAACTGTAAAGATAAGAAATCCTATCATCCATCCCCACCATGCACCGCCGTCTATGGTTTTAGCGCGTCCGAGGCAGTAGGTAAAGCCAACCTCACAGAAGCCAGCCACAACGAGAAGTATCCAATTCATAATTGTTGAATCTGTGCCTGTTTGAGGGCTGCAGCAATATCCTGGCGTCTCCTTCTAAGGTTGGGAGCAAAGTTAGTCAATTGATTTCATATATGAAACCCCACTGTGTGGATACTCAACTTTTGATGGCGCAAGCGTGTTATTGCAGGTAGAATATATCTATCTGATATTCACCGCTTATGGATACCCAAAAGACTATTTCCGCTGTCACAACGGCTACCGCAGAAGACTCCCCTATGTCATCGAAACTGAAAGCTACACCGAAATATTATTGGTTTGTGGTAACTTTCCTTGTGTTGATGAGTGCGTTGGGGTCGTTTGTCAACGATATGTACACTCCGGCACTTCCGGCGATGTGTCGGTTCTTCGGCTGCGACATTCCTGTAGCGCAGATGGGTCTGACAATGGGCATGGTCGGACTTGCTGTAGGTCAACTTGTTCTTGGACCAGTCAGTGACCGCTATGGACGAAAGCCAGTGTTGATATGGTCGGTAAGTCTTTTTATTGCTGCTGCCGTGGCAAGTATATTTTCGCCTAACATACATGTGTTTAACGGTTGCCGTCTGTTTCAGGGAATCGGCGCTTCGGGTGGATACTTTCTTGCCCGCACCATCCCTGCCGACATATATTCCGGTCGCCCATTGGCAAAATTGATGGCACTTATAGGAGCCATCAATGGATTTGCTCCTGCCTCGGCACCTGTAATAGGTGGTGTGACCGCAGACGCGTTCGGCTGGAAAGGTATTTTCGTTGTCCTTGCCTTGTTTGCACTTATAATATTAGTCGTAGCTCCGTTTGTCAAAGAGTCCCTGTCTGCAGGCAGGCGCACCACAGGTCCATGGTGGAAATCCATGTCAGGCTATCTGGTACTCCTCCGTAACCGTCCGTTTATGATACATGTATGCTTCAAAGGACTCGCGCTGGGATTGCTGTTTGCCTATATATCCTCTTCACCATTTATCTTGCAGACTCATTACGGTCTGTCGCAGACCATTTACGGAGTAGTCATCGGTTGCAACTCGCTGTTTGTGATGGCTGGATCTTTGCTCGCGTTGCGGTTCAAGCCCCTCAAGAAAGCTGCCGTCATCGGCGCTTGGATTATGGCTGGTGGAGTGGCATGTCAGGCAGTCGCACTCTATGCCATCCACGACATGTGGGTGTTTGAGGCTTGCATGGCTGTCATACTGTTCGGTCTGGGCCTTATATTCACCACATCCAACTCCTTAGCGATGAATGAAGGACGGCACAAAGCCGGAGAGGCATCAGCCCTATTGGGCATATCGGGCTACATTGTAGGTGCTGTGGCTTCGCCGATGGTAGGTTTAGGAAACGTGATGCACTCTACGGCTATCACATACATAGTGTTATCGCTTCTGGTGCTCATATTTGCACATGCAACAAGACGGTTGGCGCCGGATTTGATGCAATAAGTCTTATATATCGGATAAGTGACATGTGAGGCTTTTATAATAGGGTATTTTTAGTTAAATTTGTGGCACTATTTATTAGTAAACACAAATCTATGGAACTAAGTACTCTTACAGCCATCTCTCCTGTCGACGGACGCTATCGCTCCAAGTGTCAGAAACTTGACGAATATTTTTCGGAATTTGCTCTCATACGCTATCGTGTACGTGTAGAAATAGAATATTTCATCGCGCTCTGCGAAATTCCTCTCCCTCAGCTCGCAAGCATCACAGCAGAGAAACGTGAAGCTCTAAGGGCGATATACCGTGATTTCTCGCTCGCAGATGCACAGCGTATCAAGGATATTGAGGGCGTGACCAACCATGACGTTAAAGCTGTCGAATATTTTATCAAGGAGCAGTTTGATGCCATGGGGCTTGAGAGCTACAAGGAATTCATACACTTCGGACTGACCAGCCAGGACATAAACAACACCTCCGTGCCTGTTTCCATCAAAGAAGCGATACAGGATGTGTACCGTCCACTGCTCATAGAGCTTATAGAGGAGCTTGAGCGTCGCGCCGATGAATGGAAAGATCTGCCCATGGCTGCAAAGACACACGGACAGCCCGCATCGCCCACACGTCTCGGAAAGGAGATCATGGTATTTGCATACCGTCTGCGCCAGCAGCTCTCACAGCTTGACAATATCCCTGTCAGCGGCAAATTCGGCGGTGCTACGGGCAACTTTAACGCACACCTTGCTGCATATCCCGATATCAACTGGCGCGACTTCGGCAAGAAATTTCTTGCCGAACATCTCGGCATAGTGCGCGAAGAGTACACCACCCAGATATCAAACTACGACAACCTTGCCTCGCTCTTCGAAGCGATGGGACGCATCAACACCATCCTGATCGACTTTGACCGCGACATGTGGCAGTACATCTCCATGGAATATTTCAAGCAGAAAATCAAGGAGGGAGAGGTAGGTTCGTCGGCGATGCCCCACAAGGTGAACCCTATAGACTTCGAAAACTCCGAGGGCAATCTCGGCATAGCCAATGCGATATTGCTCCATCTGTCGACCAAACTCCCTGTATCACGTCTGCAACGAGACCTCACCGACTCTACCGTACTCCGCAATGTAGGCGTGCCTATGGCTCATGCTCTGATAGCATTTTCAAGCACTCTCAAAGGCATGGGCAAGCTGCTGCTCAACGCTGATGCCATCAACCGCGACCTTGACCGCATGTGGAACGTAGTGGCAGAAGGCATCCAGACCATCCTCCGCCGTGAGGGCTATCCGCATCCTTATGAGACCCTGAAGCAACTGACCCGCACCAACGCGGCAGTAACAGCCGAGAGCATATCAGCATTCATCGACACGCTCAATGTCAGCGATGACGTAAAGGCTGAGCTGCATCGTCTGTCTCCACATACTTACACAGGATATTAATCCCATCAACCATTTCGCGTAATAAGTAAAACTGATAATACTGACATCATGGAAAAACTCCAGAAACTTCTCGCTGAGAAACTGCTGAAAATCTCAGCAATCAACCTGCAGCCCGATTCGCCTTTCACATGGGCATCGGGATGGCACTCCCCTATCTATACCGACAACCGCAAGACTCTCTCCTACCCTGAAATACGTTCGTTTATCAAAGTGGAACTTACACGACTCATTGAGGAGAATTTCAGTGATGTGGATGCGGTGGCAGGAGTTGCGACCGGAGCCATTGCCCAGGGCGCACTTGTAGCCGATCTGATGGGCAAGCCTTATGTCTATGTGCGCTCATCTCCCAAAGATCACGGGCTGGAAAACCTCATAGAAGGCAACCTGCTCCCCGGACAGAAGGTCGTGGTCATCGAAGACCTTATCAGCACAGGCGGCAGCAGCCTGAAGGCTGTGGAGGCTATCCGCAAAGCCGGATGCGAGGTGATAGGCATGGTTGCCATATTCACATACGGCTTCCCGCAGGCTGAAGAAGCCTTCACCCAGGCTGGAGTGCGTCTGCTGACACTCAGCAACTACAATGCGATGCTTGACGCAGCTCTGTCGACAGGCTATATCCACGAAAAGGACCTTGAGACCCTGCGTCAGTGGCGCAAGGATCCCGCCAACTGGATGAAATAATAAATTGCCGATATCTCCGTTATTATAGTATATGAAATCAGGCATTCGCGATGCTATATAATTCGTGGATGCCTGATTCTATGACTGATATACTTCTCATAACACAAATTATCTACAAAACCATGGCAAAATACTCAAGCCAACCAGTGACTATAAACGGCTCACAAGCCGATGTATATAATAAAATCAGCAATCTCGGGGCGTATCAGGAACTGCTCGACAAGATGCCCGATGATTTGCGTCAGAAAGCCGGTGATGTTCGTTTCACTGACGATGCCATAATAATCAACGCTAATCCCGTGGGCGAGATACGGCTTGAAATCATCGACCGCCATGAGCCTGACCTGATTAAGTTAAAGGCATCCAATGCACCTGTCCCCATGTTCCTGTCGCTTGAACTTGACAAAGAGACAGACAGCACGACCAAGCTTGTCTCTGTCATAGAAGTGGACGTTCCCGCAATACTCAAGCCCATGATTGGTCCCAAGATGCAAGAGGCAGCCAACCAGATGGCAACCCTCGTCGGACGGCTCTTCAACGGTAACGACCAGGCATCATAATCAGGCGGCTATGACTCTCCTTACTTTTCGAAATATATCACGCGCATGTATTGCAGTCGTCGCGGCATCATTGATGTGCATAGGTGTGAGCTCATGCAGCAAAACAGATGATGACCGCATACCTGTCACTAACGTCCATCTATCGATATCTCAGGCAGCATGGATCCGTTATGGCATACATGGTGCTTTTGAGCACGTGTATTTCATAAAGCAACGCGGCATACCCACAGGATATCCATATGTGGCATTTGATGAAACCGGCTATGCAGGCATACTGCTGGTTACTGGCGGAGGAGGCGAAAGCGACCTGAAAGCCTACAGCCCCGCCTGCCCTGTGGAGCGCGACAATCAGGTCATCATAGAAATCACGACCGATGACGAGCAACACCCCATAGCCCGCTGCCCACGCTGCCAGAGTACATTTGACGTGTTCAACTACGGCACCCCCCTCACAGGAGAGGCTGCCCAGCGCAAATTCAGTCTCTCCCCCTACTCCATCCACTCCGAACCTGGCTATCCTGTCATAGTCACCCCCTGAATCATCAGGTAATAAGAATAATTGTACGTTTGGATTATAACGCCTAAAAAGGTATATTTGTAATCCAAACGTACATTTTTATACCATTCTGACGATGGCCCTTTCACTATCAGCCGAGCAAAAAGACCTTAAATCATTGTTTATCAATGATGACAAGTACATAATACCTACGTTTCAACGTCCTTATTCCTGGACTGAAGAGCAGCTATTGCAGCTGTATTACGATATCACGAATGCATTTGAAAACGGCGAGGATTACTTTTTAGGCAACATCATTCTGGCTAAAAGCCGTACAGACAAAAGCATTCTTGAAATCATAGATGGACAGCAACGCATGGTGACGCTTTGGCTCATGCTCAAAGCGCTGTCAGTAATGTTGCCGACTGTGCCGAGATTGAAATCCATGATTGAAATAGAATCTTGGGAAAGCGGTCAAAAACTGCCCAAAATAGAATCACAGATATATGAAGCGACAGATAACGAGCAACTCAAAGACATAATGGTCTGGGAGGAACGGGACTTTATCATGGCTGCTCCAGAGGGTCGGTTGTATCGCAATGCGCAAAAACTGTACGAATGGTTGGAAGCATATATTTCTCGCCTGTCTGAAGAGGAAAAAAACAGTTTCTGGAGATACTGCATACAATCATTATACTTATTGCCTATAGAACTCTCTGGTGAGACATCGGAGGATGCTCAATCAAAAGCATTGACCATATTTGAAACCATCAACAACCGTGGTCTTGACCTTGAAGATGCGGACATATTCAAAGCCAAGCTCTACAACATGGCAAAGCACGAAGGCAGCCAGCAGCAGATGATAAACCAGTGGCATGAACTGGTGGCATCGACCACCGAACTGGGATTACGTCTGGATGATATTTTCAGATATTACTCGCATATAATTAGAGGCCAGCATTCCATCACTTCCAATGAGAAAAGGCTCAGAGATTTTTATACCCGTGAAGATATTTCGCCGCTGAAAATTGCAAAGCATACCGAAATACTTGCTGACCTCGCAAGAATCATCGACACGATATCTCTGCTGGAATACTATCGGCAGCAGCCGACAAGACTCGGAGCATGGCTGCAAATACTCAAAGCATATACCAACCAGTATCCATGGTATGCGCTGATCACATATGTGTATAAGAATATATCAGACATCAATGACCATCAGGACAAGCTCCAGGAGTTCATCGAGAAGTTAGTGCGGTTCTGCTATATCAGCGGATCGACAACTACAATCAAATATGAGATATATTCCATCATATCAAAAATTATGAGGGGGGAATATATCCAAGACTATTTTGTAGAACCAGGCGATTTCAACCTCCAGCCTCTTCTTAAGAATCCACGCCGTCTTAAGACCGGTCTGATATTGCTTGCTTTCTATCTTGAGAATCCCGAGCAGGATGCTTTGCAGGATATTAACGTCGACCGTATCATCAAAAGCTGCGACACTGATGCTGAAAATACAAGGCTGCCAATCAGTTCGCTTAGTGACATAACCAACTATATGGTGACTGATATCCCTAAGCGAGTGCTTCCATATGCCGAACGTTACGCCATGCTAAACCGGTCTGCAGTTCCAGGCATCAGAAATTTACTGCCGTCCCACTATCCGACCGAAGATTTCTTCCAAAATCGATTGGAGCAGATATGCACGGTCCTTACAGAATTCTTCACAGGTTGTAAATACGCATGAACAGTCTTAAAATATCAGACTTCAAAGGCATATCGCAAGAAATTGGCTTTGAAATGCCAGGCAATATCAATCTTGCCATATACGGAGACAACGGCAGCGGCAAAACATCTATATTTGAAGCCATCCGTCTTTATTATTTCGGGCAGGATTTGATAAATGACACGATTCCGAGAAACGCGATACAGACAGAGCGTGATACAGCCATATCCAATTGGCTTGATTCATTCAAATGTCGGCATGGTGCAGACCGTTTTAAGATTGAAATAGATTCCGTTCCGATTGACACAGCCGCCTCTAACACAGAGCAGGTATTCATGCTGGAAGGGAAATCTCTCGCAAGATACGATGAAATAACTTTAGACGGGCTTATCAACGTATATACCGTACATGGCTCCAGTCTGCCGCAGTGGCAGTCTATTGCTGACGATATTGTTTATACCGTGAACATGGTCATGCATGAATGTTTCCAGGAAGATGTCAGCATAAGCCTCTCCCCTGACGACGGCAATCACATCATAATAGAGGACACGCAACGGAATTTGCGTTTTGTGACGGGACTTACAGCATATTTCAACGAATCAAAAATCAGACTTGTAAAGCTCTTATGCTTTCTGGCATATGCTGTCAATGCAGCCGATGGTTCGGCTGGCAAACGTCCGTTGCTCGTGCTTGACGATTTCGTCACAAGCATTGATACAAGCAACCGCATATGCCTGGTAAAATTCATCCTGGATAACTTCAAAAAGTTCCAGATTATACTTATGACCCATAATGTGAGTTTCTTCAATCTGATAGCTTATATGGCAAATGCTTATGCGGCAGATTCAAAGTGGGTATTCGCCAATATCTGTTGTCATGGACTCATATGCCGACGATATGATCATAATCACGACGACCCTATCAGCAAAATAAAGAGCGACTATGACAACGACCCTTCAGATATCAACAGCATAGCCAACAGACTGAGACGCAAATTTGAAAATATGATTTCCGAATTTGCAAAGCTCACCCTAATGGATGCACACTCCGAGACAAAGGATTTGCTGACACGGCTGCTCTCTGACGCACCTGTATACATCAGTCTCAGCGGAAACAATGTCAACCGAGCTGATGAACTCGTAAAGCGGATACAGGAGACCAGCCGCCGATGCCAACCAAAGAGATTGGCTGGAAGAATACAGTCCATTATTGACCAATATGACCGTTCAGACGAACTCAAGCCCATACGCGAGATGCTTAAGACCATGAAACTGTATCAAAAGGTCATACTCCACCAAGGGTCACACTCGCAGCCAGGATTGCCGACAATAACCACCCGTGAGATAGACCTCATATTCGCACTTATGAGCAATCTTGAAACAAAACTTAAAGAACTACTCCGCAATGCCAACGTTTATCGAATGTAGCTTTTTGCAGTATGCCGTAATCCAGCATTTTATTCATCATCATATCTCCCCTTATGGCAATATTTCGTGAAAGGTCCAGAATATAGTCCAACGAATCCGATAAAATACACATAAGCGGAAAAATTAAGCCAAAATATTTGCATAAGTCATCAAAACAGCTTAACTTTGCAGAGCTTTTTGAGAGGAACATCACCCCTCAGAAGTCCAACGGAGATTCGCTAGCTCAGCTGGTAGAGCACAACACTTTTAATGTTGGGGTCCTGGGTTCGAGCCCCAGGCGGATCACCAATAAAATAAGCCAAATTGCTAATCCACAGCAGTTTGGCTTATTTCTTTCCTCAAAATTGTCTGCATATTGTCTGCAAATTCAAAATTTGTGTCAACATGCCGTCAACACGGATGCGTGATAACATGTTATAGTCGGTTATGATTCTTTGCCTCCGAGACGTTTCCTTTCGGCTTCGAAGGCTTCGAGGAAGTGGATTTCGACAGGTGATAGCTGGTATTGGGTGCGCTCGCGGAATTTGTCGTATTCCTCATTGGCTTTGAGTTTGGCAACCTCGGCTGAGACGCTTCCGGCATGATTCAGCAATTCTTTACCCGACAGCTTCAGGAAATCATCGAGCTTCTGAATCCAGTCCTTCATATACATTGGGACGTGGCTCTTGGCTTGAAGTTCGGCAAAGTCAAGATAGAGGTTGACGATTCGGTTGAGCATATCGACCTCTTCCTCCGAAAGATAATTCTTGGCAATCTCTGCCTCATGTTTGGTTGGCATTGCTCCTCGCCATGTTGTCAGCCCCATGAAATCGTTTTCGGCATTGGCACGGTCATAGATTACCTCTGCGGCAGTATGTCCGTGCGCGGCGAAGTGCATCTTGTTCTGCACGGTCTTGAAGAACTGTTGGGTGATAGAGGTGCGAGGGTCATAGTCGATGCTGAGGGCATAAATTTCGAGAACTTTGCGATAGAAAACCTTTTCCGAACTGCGAATGTCGCGGATACGCGCCAACAGTTCATCAAAGTAATTCCCCTGCCCGGCATTCTTTAGCAAATCGTCATTGAGAGCGAATCCCTTGATCATATACTCTTTCAGCACTTGGGTAGCCCATTGCCGGAACTGTACGCCTCGATGCGAGTTGACGCGATACCCTACGCTGATAATCATGTCAAGATTATAGAAATCTACATGATGGGTCTGAGTTTTACCTTCAATAGCACCATGTTGAGTGGTTGTTGCATATTTTGCAACTACCACATTTGGGTCAAGTTCTCCTGACTCAAAAACATTCTTGATATGTCTTGAAATAGTCGATTTATTACGCTGAAACAGCTCTGCCATCTGGTCTGCGGTAAGCCATACAGTCTCATTAGAGAGCCGAACCTCAATCTTAGTCTCTCCTCCCTGTGTCTGAAATAATATAATCTGTCCGTTATCCATATTTATGATAAAAAGGCTGATCGATATTTTTTATAATTCAATTTTCGCTAAATAGTAATGACAATACTATAGAGGGTTCCCGTAAATAGCTTTGTGGTAATCTTCATTTCCTTTTTCATAGTCGTGTTGAGCTTTTAAAGAATCTATCTGTCGTTGGGCCCAAGAACGCACCGTGTCCTTGGAGTGTGATAGAAGTGGCTCAAACAGTGGAATTCTAGAAGCATACATTGCAGATATCTCGTTTCCACAAAACGAGAAAGTGCCCATGTTTGAGCTAAAAGCATCAAGCATATCTTTCTCGTCACCAAAATGGTCACACAGCCATAGGAAAAAGTCGCTGAGACCTGATACCTTACCATCTTCTGAATAATTATAGACAGGGCACATTTGAGCCAGATTGACAGCAAGTGATGGTGACGAAGATAAACATATCTCCTTAATCCGATCTTCATTGCACTGAAACAGAGGCCCTGCACCCGAACCAAATCCAGATCCAAGGTTCATTCTCATTGCGTGATAGAACAAAACTCTTTCGTCTTCGGCTGCTAAATCATTCAAAATGATGGGAAGTAATACATCTTCATATTTAGGAAGTAACGAAAAGTAAATATGATCAAATGGCTTGTTTATTAAATATGTCGTACTTGTTGTCTTTACTATTAATTTGTGTACACTTACTGCAAATTCAGGGCGATTATGTTGTTGTAGCAAATCGCCCATAAAATCAACGACATCTCTATTTAAAGCATTGGTAGAGTCTGAAAACTCATATTGAATCAAGAGATTTTCAACCTTTGTTAAGGTATTCTCGTCAATATCCTTTATATGAAATCTTAATCTACTAATTATATAAGGATAAACGACCTCTATTCTATCAATATTATCGTTTAGCATTTGAATAGCAAAATCGACAATATCATTAAATCCATGTCTAATAATACTATTCGCCAGATAATTATTAAAGCAATAATTATCGTAGTCTTTACTGGCATAACCGGCTTGCATGTGATCATATTGACTCTCAAATTTATTCTCAATTATTCCAGATAAGGAAGACGCAAGCCGAAAACGTTTAGATTTATACCATTCATCTCTTAACGGTATTAATGGTTGTCCATCTGGCACTTGAGCCAACAAGGACATTATAAATCTACTTTCAACATTACACGGCAATTTCTGGACAGCCTTTGAAAGCCCATCTATGAGTTCATATGATTTTTCCTTAGTTTGTATAATCGGGTTTATGGCACGAATTAACCAGAACCTATCAGATGAATTGTCCTGACAAATATTTATAAATTCTGGTGTCTCATAAATCCTCTTATTGATGAATTCAAGTGCAAAAGGTTCCATTTCTCGTCTGAAAATATCTACCTCTTCTTCAAAGCTCTTATGCTCAATTCTTCCATTATGAATATCCTGAATATGCGCTTTTAGTTTGCCAAAGAACAATTTAGGCTCCAATTTGTCCATCCAATATTTCAGAGTCGTTTTAATCTTCTCATCAGTTATATTTTTCCAGTAATAAATATTACTAAGAGACTCTCTCATAGCGGGCCAGTCAAAGTTTTTTTGTTCAGAAATAAATCCAATTATGTCAAACAACAATTCCGACTCATAAGAAATAAGACCCATTGCATGATTTGAAATCATTTCAGCTGCTTTGTCAAGGAATGCTCCATCTTCCTGTACGATTTCTTTTAATAATTCAATAGCCCTAGTCCAATATACATGAATTTCTTCAGGTGTTGGTTCATAGTCTTTCGGAAGTTGAGAACTCGGAGAAATTTTGGAAAATCCATGAGAATACAAAGCATTATTGATAGCTGATAAAACTAAATTACCATTCTCTTGAAGATTCTCTCGAAGATAAAGAATTACCGAAAATCGATCATCCAAACTCGCCGATGTTCCAGAAAGGAATACATGGAATAACTCATTAAAATCTCCATTTGAATTATTACCAAAATCCTCATTTTCTGCATTTGCCAATTTAGCTAATGCGAGCGCACTGCTCTTAAATGCATCTGAGAAGCTGACAGTACGTTCAAGAGTGTAAATCAAATTTCTGCGAGTTTCATATTTAATGTTCTCTTTAATCCAATCGGTAGTGTTTCTTTTTAGTAACGAGAATATATTGGATGAGACATCTTGTGGATTCACTGTACTCATTGAGAGGAGAAGCCGTGAACCCACTTCTGTGAATGCAACCCTCTCGTCATGAAAAGACCCGTTATCAAGATTATTAAGTTTCGCATAAAGGTGACGAGCAAACGCAGAATCTGTCATTCCCTGAAATCTTCTTGACACTGCTCCAGTTAGGCGTTGTTTTAAAGAGTCTTCCGCAGAATTTAAAGCATTAAAAACATCAGCCATTGCCTCCCCATTCTTCTCCAACCATTTCTCTGCTAACCATTCAGCAAACGGTCTGGGACGAATACGAATGCAAGGACCAACCTCCTCAATAAGTTGACGCGATAAAAACTCTCGGACAGTATCCTTCATAGTGCATCTTGCGACCTCTTTGTTAAGTTGAAGATGATTTATTTCCGGAGTGCTACATATCCAATCAAACTCATCGTTGTAGGAATCTTTATACCCTATCGGTTCAAATAAAGATAGCGCTTCCATTGTCTCTTTTGATTTCGCACCATCTAAAAGAGCGGCAAGTATATCATCTATCTTTTTATTTTTTAAATTTTTATTTTTTCTATATCCCTCGATCATAAGCGATGCCATAAATGGGATACCTCCGCTACGCTCTTTAATAGCTTCCTTTATCTCGGGACGATCTTTTAATGAATCTTCTTTATCTAGCATCGCCTCTACGACAAACACCGTATCTTCATATTTTAATTCCAATAATGGAGCAGACACACTCTTTTCGTCTGGGATTAGGACATTATATACTGTTATTAAGCGAATATCTTTCCCACTTTCATTAATAAGCTTCTGTATACGAATGGCTGTATCTTTATCACAATCATCAACAATTAATGTAATAGATTTATTTAGCCTTATAAAAGAGGGAATAGCTTTTATACAATCATAAGAACGAGAATAGAAAACATTTTCTTTTCCTGAAAAAGTTTCAGCAATTATTCGGGTTTTACCCATACCCGACAAAGCCATAAATCTCAGACTTTTTTGAGATGGATCAACAAGTTGTGCCATAATTCTGTCTATAGCCGGACATGATATGAATTCAGAAGACATTAGACCTTCTGACATATTGATATAATCATCAATAGGCACAAATGGATATACTTGTTCTTTTAAATACTGTTTTTCTTGCTGTTCTTTTTCCTCTTGTTGAATCCTAATATACTGTGCTCGTTCTTGATGAGATGGAAAGCCAAATTTCTTACATCCAAAATTATTATCCAATAAGAACTCTTGACTATTTGGCTGATGATATTTGGAAACACAGAAACCGGATTTAGAATTGAAATCAATTATTTGAAATGCGTTCTTATACCGGCTATTCTTTTCATAAATATTATCCGAAAGAGTCCCAGCTGATTTTACATTCAAGAACGATGCATCTTCTTCTAATCCCTCATATTTAATTAGTTCAGAATGAGCATGACCTGTGCATAATAGATCAAATTCTTTTGCAATTAAGATAGTGGCTTGGTCTCGTTCGCACTCCTTTAGCATATCTATAGGGTAATGAGTAAGTGCTATCTTCAAATCACATCCTTGTAGGTGGTCAGTATGCTCTGATATTTGATTCAACCCTATAACAACTTTATTTACATCATCAAAGCCACATCTCCAAACTGAATTAAGAGATGATATGCCAACGGTTAAACCATTAGCTTGTAACTTGTATGTGGATAATAATGGGAATGATTTATATTCAATTTCCGGAAATGCAGAGTAGTGCTTTTTTTCAAATTCCTTATATTGAGTTATTCTTTTCGTAAAATCACTCAAATCATCTGCCTTAGAAAGTTTCGTAATAATATCTTCCCATGTTTCTATCCCACTTTCAAGATCCTTCTCCATTCGGCGACTATCAGCATTCCTATCAATATCATGATTCCCGGGTGAGAAAATGAAACAATACATAGGAAGACCTATTGTTTCAGTAATAGGTTTAATAACTACATCTACGAAAGTAGATAGCCCATTTGTTATACTTTCAAAACTAACACCACCCTTGTCAAGAATATCTCCAGAGAACAAAATCAAATCAATTTTTTTGTTTTTGCAGATGTCCTCCAAGCATTTCTGCATATATCTAATAATATGCTGTGCTTCTGCAATCTTTCCATTATTTAGATGAAAATCAGAGAAATGCAATATCCTAAGCGACTTATCCATATTAATCTTTATTGTAAAGAAATATTTATGTAATGTATGCTATCCGAGGATCAAATTAGGATTCTATTGCAATTTTTATATTTGAGAAAGTTTATTCAGGTGATCTTGAGAGCGAAAAGTAAGTGTTTCAATAAAACTGTTCATGTACTCAAAATCTGGTGTCCCATTTGGTTTTACAGGGATCTTTATAGTATCCTTCTCCATTGCATCTTTATTCCATTTATCAATAAAAGCATAATTCTGCCCTTTCTTTTTCAATATGGGGATAAGAAACATTGCAATGTTGCGAGTTAATGGAAATTTTGGATATAGTACGTTAATATCATCGGATGCCCAAAATGGCATCTCTTGGTAAAACGACTCACCAACGGATCCATTATAAGCAACAGTTATAGTATTGGCTGGATGTAATTCTGAATCATTAGCAATATAGGCTGTTACCCCATTATTTACCGCACTTGCTCCTATGAATGGAATATCACCTTCTCTCATATCTTTCTTGGTAAGACGGGTTCCTTTTACAACTTTAAAAAGTTGAGAGATCGGTATATCACTCCAATTATTCGTTGGTAGAACTGTCTCTATATGACGAGCAAGCATATTACAACGAGTATCAATATCACTATTAATGCGTTGGATTAAAGTGTCTATGAACGTTTCCATAAAATTATAATCAGGAGCTCCATCAGCGCACGAAGGCAGCAGAATGGTATTCTTTTGGATAGCCCGAAATGAAATTGAGTCACTCCACTTATAACTTTCGGATAACGATGCTTTTAAGGCTGTAATTAAAAATAAATATATGTTCTCTTTACGATATTTTGATTCGATGAGATATAATGCTAAGTTATGACTATCATTAGAGACAAAGTCATTTTCTTGATATGAGAAAGCAAGGGTTTTACCTCCAATGAGTATGCAATTGCCTTTATCAAGTAATAAAGGATCTACATTTACATAAGTAGAAACTCCATTGTTAACAGATGATGCAGTAACATATGGATAAACACCACTATCTGGCGTTATATCTCTACTAAGCACACAATTTGTGTTCTTTATAAGGAATATGTCAGTAATTTTATATGTGTTCCAACATGAGGTGTCAATTCTCTTCATGGTTAGACTCCTTAGGAATAGTGAACATAAATTTATTTTCATCTTCAGAAGCATGAGATTGATATAAGATCTTATTAGCAATTCCTTCTTTAAAATCTTTAGAAAGGATCTCACGCTTGAACAATTCATAGTCCATAAGAACAGACACAAAGTCCTCCTCAAACAATTCAAACGGTGGTTTAGGCATTTGATAACTCAAATGTTCAGTGGGCATAACCCACTGAATTGAATCAACACCTGATTGGCGACGAATTACTTCTACCCAGTAATCTTCAATATCTTGCCAACGATTCCGAATATCTTGGCGACCTTGATTTTTTACAGTTTCTAATCCATCTTCCGATATATAGCAAGCGAATATTGCCTTATCTTTATGTGGTTTGCCAGCAGTAAAGATAAATATTGAAGTGGTAACCCCCTCATTAAAAGTCCTTTCAGGTAACTTTATGATTTTTTCCAATGAATGTTTTTTAAGAAGCTTCTTTCCTCCATGCTTTTCAAGTTTCTTGTCTGGAAGGATAAAAGCACACTTAGTTCCGGCAGGTACACTATCCAGAACATTTGTAACAATCTTCATGCATCCATACTTTTCTTCAAAAGGTGGATTCATTAAGATTTTTGTAATTCCAATAGATTCAATCCACTTTTTTGACTCTTCACTACGAGTGTCTAATTGTCTAAGATTAGTTTTGCCATCTTTATGAATGAGCATATTGGCACATGCAAGAGCAAATATCTCACGATCAAATTCTATTCCGTATAATTGAGACCTTTGGATTTCTTTTGCTTTAGGGGTATTAACACCTCCAGCTTCTTTAATCATATTGCACATGGACTTTACTAGAAATGCACCACTACCACAGGCAAAATCACCTACCATGTCGTTCTTGTCAACCTCAATAAGTCGATACATTAACGACGTAATATGGTCGGGTGTAAAGACTTGGCCATGTTCCGATTTCTTCTTATAACGATTGAATTCGTTAAAGAAGATACCCATTACATCTTCGCCATTCCAAAAATCAGAATTAATGTTATCCGAGATTTGGGAGATCCAATCTATAAAGTTGTCAATAGCTTCTTGGTTCTCCGTGGAATTCATCTTTATTTCAGAATAGACATCAAGTAAAATGTCAATTTTCTGATTTTGTTTACGTTCTTCTTCAAGGGATTTAGCAAGAGTGGAATGAATTGAAGTATGGAAAGTCTGATAGTTCATTCCTGCAACAAGTGAAGCACCATATCTTTTTGCGACAAGAGCGCAGGCAGTAAATATCATTCTGTGATATAAATTCTTGATGCCAAAGTCAACATGTAGACTATCATTTATGCGCTTGGTCAAAAGGTATATCATACCTTTATTAATACGATCTTGAGAGAATAATCCAAGATAATATTCTTTATTTTGAAGTTCGGATTCTCCCTCACGGCGTAATCCATTTAGGAATACCATAATGTCATCACCATTGTATAATATACCGACTACATTCTTGTATTTTGTCCGTGCTATTTTACAATTTTTCAGGAGCTCATCTATGTGTGCTTGTTTGAGAAGTGTTGATGTACTTTTAGTTTCCAGTATAATTGCTGGCAGAAATGGTTTTGACGGAAGATACCACCCATCAGGGCGATCTTTTATTCCTGAAAATCCTAAGCTATTGAAAGAAGTAATCTGTCCAACACCAGATTTGGCATCGGAACTATCTGTAAAACCTAGTATCTGACCTGCTTGATCTCTAACTTTGTCTTCCGTCATATTTATATAAAAACTCCGGCAGCAGTTATCTGAGGGATGGCCGAGCCTGCAACGACTGCTTTGGAGTTTCATAATTTGATTGGTTGTTGGCTTGGTCAGCCATTTGTGTTTAACCTTGTGGCCATTTTCAGATGTTTATAGTTTCTCCAATTACAAAGTTACACAATTTCTATGAGAATCTGACTGTCAATCGTAAATAATTTTAACGTCTTCCGCCTATGCCTCGTTTGGGCTGAGTTGGTTTCAGCATCTTGTGTGCTTGCATCATGCAGCGGTAGGCGAAGCGGCGATCTTCTTCATCATCCTTGCGGCCCCACGGGAGCGAGGTATCGCTACCACCGCCTCCGCATGATTGGGCGAATTGGGTTGCACCATCAAGATAGCCGAGGAACAAATACATCGCACACTTCAATATCTCATTGGGCTGTTCGGCGATAGCAGTCAGGAACTCGCCATCAACCCTGGCTTTCAGTTCCGACGGCATGGCGTCCAGCAGGGAACGGACATCGACAACCATCCTGGCAAAGACAGCATCTGTGAGCCTCATGCGTACCTGCTCCTGATTCTTTTCTGTGAACTCGTGGAAATTCTTTTCCGCATTATCGCGTTTCTCGCTGAGTGAGTCAAGTTCATCCTGAAGCTCGGTAAGTTGCCGGTCGGCGAGCTTGAGCTTGTCGCGCTTGTCGGCAAGTTTCTGTCCGGTAGATTCAAGCTGGTTTTCAAGTTCGGCGATGCGGCGACGCAGTTCGGAAACATCTCCGGCACCATTCTCGATGTCTGACTCCAACCGGGCTATCTCGTCATTCAGTTCAGCCTCCTTCTATGTTGTATTCCAAATTTCTCATTGAGATTTAGAAAAGATTAACG
>ERZ894194.750-NODE-750-length-22774-cov-88.719002_pt1 | contig 22774 bp, 30 predicted proteins | sample MGYA00380283_ERZ894194 | MGnify/ENA primary metagenome ERZ894194 (study PRJEB32331, sample SAMN06328448) | human gut metagenome | biome: human gut microbiome; feature: stool | host: Homo sapiens | collected 2013-02-13 ... | reverse complement strand
ACATTTGGACAATTGGAAAATAAACCTTCAGGTATTGAACCTGTTAATCCTGAACAATAGCTGAATGTATGATAAAAACTCACAACATTTGGACAATTGGAAAATAAACCTTCAGGTATTGAACCTGTTAATCCTGAACAATAGCTGAATGTGCCATGAAAACTCGTCACATTAGGACAACTCTTAAACAAATTTTCTGGAATTGAACCTGTTAAGCCTGAACAAGCTCTAAATGTTTCATGAAAACTTGTTGCATTAAGGCAATTAGCAAATAAATCTTCAGGTATTGAGCCTGTTAAAGACGTACAACCAATAAATGTACCATTGAAATTTCCTACATTAGAACAATTAGTAAACAAATTTTCTGGTATTGTTACCAAACTAGTACAACTGTTAAATGTAAAATTAAAGTCTGTAACATTAGAAAATATGCCATATTCATCATCTGGAATACTGATTAAATTAGCACAATTTATAAATGCTTCATACATACTGTTAAGAAATGTATTAGAATTTCCCCAACTAATTACCTTAGTAATATTAATTGAACATTTATACATTCTTTCAAAATCACCATAAACTTTTACAACATAGACACCAATATTATTGTAATTATGAGAAGGTTTATCAGTTGTAATAGTTTCCTTGGCACTTCCATCACCCCAATCCACTTCACAGTTGACATTACCACTACAAGGCAATGTAATTGATAAATCATCAGCCAATACATTAAATTCTAATGTAAATGGAATTGGTGGTGTCTTATAAATCCAAATATCACCTGTTTTTCCAATAGGCTCGTCAGTTTCATAAAAGACTTCATTCTGAATACCATCAACAATTTCATCATAAACTGAATAAGGTACAAATTCAGCGATACCATTTTCATCATTCCTAGTTGAAATGGTTTCTGTACCTTTATGGTAATTAACGCCTAATTCGCCATATTGCACATTATCAGGATTTAATAATTTTGGGTTTGCATCAACAACCTCATTTGAATTTAATAAAATTACTTTATCATTCATAACATTATAACAATTTAAGTAGTATTATTATAATTATGAAAGTAAACAAGCCAATAAAATTATATTTATAATTTTCATTCTCAAAACTATGTCTATTTTTAATACTTCCATTTTTAAACTCCTCTTTCCATTTCTTAAAGTCTGGAACTTTTATATGCCATTTCCAAATTTTAATGGATTTTAAAGGAGCATAACAATATATAATTTCTTCTAACAAACCAGCAAGGGAACCACATAACAATGATAATATGAAACTAAAACCAATTAGCCATAAAAATAATGGTACAATAATTCCAATAAACACATGAAATCTTTGATGTTTGTAAGAACTCTTTATTTTTTTACATAAATTAATTAAAAAATCTTTTATTTTCTTCATTTTTCCTATTGACTTTTATTACAATAAATATTATATTATTAACATATAATAGTAAATGAAAAATGGGATTCGTATATTTAATTTGTGATTTAGATAAGGTTAATGCATATAAGATTGGTGTTACTAAAAATATTGTAAATAAACGTAAAAAAGAATTGCAGACAGGTAATTCCTCAGAACTACATATCTGCAATTATTATGAAACTGAAAATCCTTATAAAGTTGAATCTATGTTGCATCATAGATTTCATTCAGATAACATCAAAAATGAATGGTTTGAATTAACAGATGAACAGGCAATGTCATTCATTGATGAATGTAAAAAATGTGAGAACATTATTGAAGCATTAAAAGATAATCCGTTTTTCTAAATGTTATTTTCTTCTTTCTTTCATAGCTCGTTTAATTTTCTCTTTCATTGAAAATTGAATGAGCTTTTTTTCTATAATATCGCCATGACATCTTAATGGCTTACAATAGCATCCAAGATAAATATCTTTCCCTTCTTTATACATTTCATATATTTTATCAAATTCATTCTTGAACTCTTCATCACATTCATACATTTTATCAAAAAATGGCTCATATAAATCAATTGCTCTATCTCTGTTTTCAACAACAAAAACTGCTTTTGTTTCTCTATCCTTTATATGTGTAAAAGGATTGCCAAACACACTTCCACGTCCTATGTAAAATACATTGTCACCATAATGTTCTTCATGATTCTTATTATAAACAATTACCGCCATATCTTATTATAATTTTTATTGCCAACAACATTACCATTAAATGTATAAGTATGACAATTACAATTTGGATGGATATTACTTAATTTTGGATTAACTTTACATAATATACCATTATCATCAATGTAAAGTTTACTATAAAAAGAGGTTTCACCAGCTTTGAAATATTCTTCATCATCAATATTATTTACATCAACCATCCAAAACACAGGTTCTGTTGTATTAAGACGTGGTATTACTTCTGAATATACATCATCCCATTTACGACCAACTTGTTTAAGTAAATATTTAAATAAAGGCGTGTAGTCATATCCATTTTCCATAACACGACTTTTACCTTTTTTCATTGGAATTTTATTCACACCTTCAAGTAATAAATTTTTACTTTTTTTAGTATGTCGTTCCCACCTAAAATGAATTTTTTTATAATCAGAACCATGAGTTTGAAAAGAAGGTTTTCTATTAACTTTTCTATATAATTTTTTTTCAATATTAACCATAATTCAATAATTTTTCCACAATGTTTCAACTTTAGTTTTAGGTTTCATATTTCCACTAACAGTATTCACTTCAAATTTAATTTTAGTGAAATTAGCATCAGTTAAAGCATCATATATTTCACAATCATATCCACTAATTAATATTTTAGATTTACTATTCAAACAAGCATCTATGAATTTTAAATGTCCTTCTCTATCCATATCAACCTTATATCTAGTAGATGTTCTAGTTGACCACTCATAAGGTGGGTCACAGTATATAAACACATTTTCTTTATTATATTTCTCTATCAAGTTAATCCCATCTTGATTTAGAAATATACATCTGGATAACCTCTGATGTAATTCAGGTAATCTATCAATACAACTAAGCATATCTGATACTGATTTAGACATGTTTCGTCTAACAACAGTATTAACAGATAAACCACCAATACCATTATGAGAAGTTCTATTCACATAAAAGAAATAAAATGCCCTATCAAGTAAAGATAAATCATCTGATTTTAATTTATCCCTATATTCATTTCTTAAATCAGCTATATAATAAGATAAATCACATTTAATTTTAAATTGTTCAAATAATTCTTTATCTGATAACACTTTATATAATGAGTAAACATTTTTCTCTAAATCATTATAGATTTCGATAGGTGTTTCATTAGGTTTTTTCAATCCAATTGAAAAAGAGCCACCAAAAGGTTCTATATATGTATCATAAGTTGAAGAATCAGGAAAATGTTCAATTATTTTATTAAATATTTGCCCTTTTCCACCAAAATATTTTATTGGAGCATTCAAATTTACAGCCATTCTATTCTATATCCTAAATCAGTTATTGTTTTTGTGACTATCCGCATAATTCCCCAAACAACATGCTGCCATAACATCTGGAAACTAATGCCAATTTATTAATGGTTACAACGGTCTTGCAACCGTTAACCTTATTCCATTCTATATCTCTTAATGAAGCAAAACCATTACTGCTTCCACTGATGAAGCAAACAACACCATTAAACTTAACCTTGTTAAATCTGGTAAACTTAATACCAACCTTTGAAGGCTTGCCTTCCTCTCTGAACATGGCATTACTGGGTTGTTATTTTTATTAAGGACATATACCATAAGTTTATTAATTAGTTTTGTTATTTTTTTTTTTTGAGTATTACGGTAGCTAAAATAGAGCTGCCCAGGACTCCTCCCGTAAAAATTACCCATCGCCAAGGTTATGAAATGGTTTCCTTAATTTGCCAGCAACACTGCTCGTTTCCAAACTGTTTAATCACTGACCGAAGAGGTTGGGACTTGGATAAACATCCCAACGTTCCTATACATTCATTTCTAACGTAGCACAGGTGTGCAACCTGTGCTTAGGCTAATCTTCTTATCCATCAATCACCCTTTGTTGATGATTGCGGATAGTCAAATTACATTGACAATCTTTTTCCTTTTATTATTTCTCTCAAATACACATTTTTTTCACCACCAATAAACTCCACCCAATCTTTATACAACTTTTCATCAACAAATTCTTGTGTAGGATATGATGTTAAAATTGTTAAAAGATGACCATTTTGAGTCAACCAATCGTTATAATCAGGATAGTTTTTTCTATCCCATACTCTTTCATCTGCCAAAAAACAAATTGACGAAATAGCATCATTCAAATCAGGTTCAATAAAATGAGCAAACTTAATATCATTTTCACATAAATTATCAAACAATTGTTTTAAATCAAGTGATGTACCACCATCAAGAATAATCAATGTTTTATCATGTTGAATATATTCTTTTAAATCATTATCATCTTTATATCGGTTTGCATATTCTAAAACAACATGAGCCGTTTGAACACCTTTTTGCATACTTGATATATTGTACATTACAAGACTGTACATACGCCATTCATATCTATTATCTTTCATATTATTTACTACTTTCAGAATTATTTAACATTATACAAACTTCTACAACATCCATCTTAGTTCCACCTTCACCACATGAACCCCATCCAAAATCATTTTTATTGATATTCACTGGTAAACCGTCAGGTTTTACAACTTTGAACTCAGCTTTTTGATTAAATTGGTTCAAAAAGTCAATTACTTCTCCTATCTTCATATACTTATTTTAGTAAAATCACTATACATTATTTTCCCATTTTGTAAAATAAAATTCATAACTTCTGCAACAGGAACATTATGAGGTGCATACCCATCATTCATTTCAATTACAAAACAAAAACCATCTGTTGTTTCAACAATTGAAATGTCATGTAAAAAATCTTCTTTATCACCATCATAATCACTTAAATCAATATATGGCTCTATCAATTCTTGAACACTACCTAAAACATTTTTCATTTTACTCTGAAAATTTAATGCTTTTGTTAATAAAGATGGTATTTTATTCATATCACTCTTAATACCCATATAAATAAGTTTTAAACACATTTACAAGCTCAATATAGAGCTTAAACTCTTTTTATTTATAATTTCTTTACAATAAAGGAAAGTTGCTTAAATCGCTTCAAATTAACTTTATGCAAATAAACGACTTTTTATTGTATTTTCCAAAAAAATATAGTTAAAAAACCTCAGATTTACTTATCTGAGGTCTTATCTAATCTAAATGATGATAATCTAACTGCAATCAATGAACCACTTTCTTTGATTAAATATATTCTTAATCTTGGAATAGCAGTTTCTTGAAGGTCTTTTTCTACATATTCTTTAAATGCTTTAAAATATCTTGTATATTCTCTTTTAGAATATTTTATACCACTTTTTTGTTTATCATCTATTGAAAACTTAATATATTCAAAATCGTCAATCCCATACCTTGTCTTGTCTGCACAAAACAATTCATCAATAAAACCATCATTCTCAATAAAATTGAAAATACTGAATGTTACTTTTTTATATGGGCTACTGTATATTTGTTCCAATAACTCATTAAAAATTTCCATGTCTTATATTATTAGTTTATTATTTATTTCCTAATAAATAGTCCAAACATGTTAAAAACCAAAATTGACGGATTTTTCATTGTTAATGTGTTTAAAATAATAAAAACTTCTTGAAAAAACTGATTAGAACACAACTATCTAATCGGTTTTTTCTTAAAGCTTTCAATTCATTACTACTTATTCTGCAATGGAATCAACAGTAATGGCAGTTGAATCAACTGTTACTGTATCAACAACCATTGTATCTACACTAACAGAATCATTTGTTACTGTTGTACTTGTTGTTTTACCACCACAAGATGCTAAACAACACATAGTAACAAAAACTGCTAAACTAAAAATTGCTTTTTTCATTTTTTTTATCTTTATTATTTATTATTATTCAAATTAATACATCATTCACTTATTTTGAGTAATGTACCATTTTCATTGCTACGTCTAATCCAACGCATTAATGTAATAGCCTTTTCATACACAGGTAAAAAACAGGCTTCTGCACCAACATCATTTGTGTCTTTCATATCAATTGTTAATTGATATAAATTACCATCAACAGCAGCAATATCATAAACAGCAAAACCACCTGCTTTTATATAAGCCAAAGTAGCTTTACCTTTTACAATTTCTTTAATATCTTTTACTACCATAATATTATATTATTTTTCTTCATTCGTTTTATTTTGAGAAGCTAACCATTTTTCATACCATTCAGGAAGAGTACCAAACATTTTATATTCAATCCATTCCTCAACACAACAATCTGACCACTCAATACCATCTTCAGGTTCATTAAATCCTTCAGTTCCATAAGGGTCAAAAAATTCAGTTAAAGGATTATAACCATTTTCAAATTTATATTTTTTGAAAAAATCAATCACATTTTCTTCATCGCTAACCATTTCAATATCACTATCACAAATAGTAGTACGAACATCTGAATGTTTTCCTAAAACTTCACCAAAATGAACTGAAACTTCATGTTCAATCATATATTCAATATATTTCTTATCTGCAAGAAACATACCTGTAATTTCTCCACCACGAAAATCCATATATAAACGATATATGGCTTTATCTGAATTTTTCTTTTTATTTGCCATTACTAATTTTTTTACTAAAATCACTAATTTCTAATAATTTACTCCTTTTAATTAAAAGATTAATAGGTTTTTCTTTAAGTTGAAATGATTTACTAAACTTTACTTCATTTTTATAAAAATTACCACATTCCTCATAAGGGTTTTCTCTTATTTTCTTACATTTAAGAAATAATTTGTCTAATGTCCATCCTATATTTGACAAATAATCAATAATTTTATTTCTCCTAACTAATGCAACTTCCATTATAACAATATCATCAGATGATGACAAAACATCATTAATGGCACTATCAATCCAACAAAATAAAAATGAATTGTTAATTTTATTAGAATCTAAAAGCCATCCAATTGAAATGTTGTCAGCAGCATTAAAAAAAGAAAGCTCCATTGAAAATGTTTGTAAATTTTTATTAACATATTTCAATGCAGCCTTTTCATCACAAACATATTGGAAACCATTCTTTACAAATGTAGTATCAACACCTTTTATTTGTTGAACCTTATCAACAACTCTATGAAAATCTTCACATTCTATATAAAAGTGTTTATCTAAAAATTCAGAGACAATTTTTTCACCTCGTTCATCACCATCTCTTAAAATACTTCTACTCATTAATCGAATATTTTTGCAAATATACGACTAAATTCATTAAGTTACCAATATTCTATTGTATAATTTGAAGCTTTTTACCACAATTAGGACAAAGAAACTCAGCATAAGTATCAGAACCACCACCATAATCTTGGTATGTTTTATATTCAACATCATTTGGTGTATATTCTAATGTTGCACCACAATTTTTACAAACACATCTTTTTACAACAGATTTATCTGGTTCCTTTGAAATTATTTTTATAGCCATATAACTAATTGTTTTAAATTTAATATGCGGAGAGCACTGGAATCGAACCAGACACTTTTTACAGTGCGAAACAACTTAGCAGGTTGCCCCCATCACCATCAGGGTTTACTCTCCAAAAATTTAAAAAGCCATTAAAGAATGGCTTAACTCTTACAAGAAAGCAAGAGGATTAAAAATAAATTATCTTCTTGGGTGTGTTATTACACCAAAGCATTCTTGTATGTCTTACCAAGAATTAAGTTCGTACCCTCGCCACACTACCTTATATACGTTAACATTAGGCGTTAACTCAAATACTATCTAATGATTGACTTTTATCAAAATGTATTGGGCAGATTCATGTTGTGGATATTCCCATTACAGTCTATCAACAATAGCTATTAACTCTATTGTCATTTAAGACTCTTATGGCACTTTTTGCACACTCTTTAAACGATGGCTACTTTCAAGCCAACATCCCCAAGAAATATAATTTTAATGGTGGGAATGGTGGGAGTCGAACCCACACAAGAGTTTACCTCTTACAGATTCTAAGTCTGTTGCGTCTCAAACCAATTGCGCCACATTCCCAATTTCATAATTTAATTAAATTATTATGTATTTCTCTATGACAATTAGCACATACTAAAATACATTTATCAGCTTCAAGTTTAAGTTCATCTATTGATTTAGATGAAGATGAAATAGAAAAATCTTTTTTATCTGGGTCAATATGATGAAATTCTAATGCTGCTAAACACTTATCATAACCACATATCTCACATTTACCACCTTTATATTTAACTAACAATTTCTTTTTTTTATATCTATTTTCTTTTGTTGTATCATAATTACTCTTTTTGAGCTTTGTTCGTTTTAATATTGCAATTTTTGCAAGTCTTTCATAAGAAATATTAAATTCTTTAGCAACTATTTTAATATTTTTAACTTCATCATATTTTTTTTGTATTTGAGTTATCAAATCCTCTGTTATTATAACAGGGGCTTTTTGTGATAAATCATACTCTTTAAGTATTGAAGATATTGAACCTTTTGATACACCAACTTTTTCTTTAATTTGATTATAATTAAAGCCTTTCAATTTTAATTCGACTATACACTTTTTAATTTCATCTGAAATTTTATACTTCATTTAATAATATTTAAATTGTTGTCCCACTCAGATTTGAACTGAGATTACATCCTTATCAGAGATGCAGCCTAACCGATTAGCTGATGGGACAATATTTTGCTCTCCGTGTAGGACTTGAACCTACGACCCCCTGATTAACAGTCAGGTGCTACCACCAGCTGAGCTAACGGAGAATGTACAGGAAACATTTTTTATTTATTAACCCCAATAATAATATTTAAGTTGCTACGTTTCCTTATTTTTTAAAGATGAAAAACCAATAATCTCTTTTGAGCAGGTAATGAGAATCGAACTCACATCCTCGGCTCGGCAAGCCGATGCACTAACCGTTGTGCTATACCTGCAATTTGTTACCCAAAAAACCAATCTCGATGCATTATTGGGTTGAAAATAGTAACATGAAAGACTATCAATTCTAATCAACAATAAATGCTGTATTGTTTTCATATGAAAACTTTCATATTTGACAAATCTTCGAATCTATTCTTTATTTTCTGCCTTATGCAGTGTTCGAAGTACATTAGGCTCTAGAAGTTAACAGAGAACAAGTTTATACTCCTAAGAGTTGAAGGATTTGAACCTTCTAAAATTAAAATTCGAGTTTAAATTTATTATCCAGTTTAAATTATTTGCTACGTTCCCTTATTTGAGCGAGTAGTGGGATTCGAACCCACGGTATTTCTAGATTGGAAATCTAGTGCAATCGACCACTATGCGACACTCGCAATTAAATATATTCTTTAAACCTTTCTTTAAACATTTGTTCATCACAAATATCTTTTTTTGGAGTTCTATATTTCCATCCTTTTGGGCAAAGACTAATAGTTTCGATACCTAACTTTGCACCTGCCTTTAAGCCTGATTCATCAACACCTGTTTGACCACCACTACGAATACTTGTTATTTCACACTCATATTCATTTACTAGTCTTTCAATAAAATAATAAATCATTCTATCACATTTGTCTTGTGAAATATCATATTTACTTAAAGTATAAATACCATTACCTGCAATATTCAAAGAATGCAATTCTTTTATCATCCATGCTGTATGAGATATATCAATTTTCCAATTAGAATCATCCAAATTTATTGGTATATATAGCTTATTTGCTTTCAATGCAGCATCTTTTGTGCATTTTTCTCCACCTGTTGTAAAATCAACAGCAAAAGCTAATGTAACATCTGCACTTGCAGCATTTATATAAGTTCTATGACCATACCCTTCAGATGTATCTTCTAAAAATTTAATCTTACACATACTTTAATAAACATATTTAATATTCATAAATGTGGGAGTAGTAGGATTCGAACCTACTCAGCCCGAAGGCAACAGATTTACAGTCTGTCCCACCTCTCCAACTGTGGCGCACTCCCATTATTATATATTTGTTGGGCTACCAGGACTCGAACCTAGACTCCAAGAATCAAAATCTTGTGTGACTGCCATTACACCATAGCCCAATATAAGAAATTATATATATGGATTCGAACCATCTTTCATTTGCAATTTATTTCCCCACTCCAATCTAGAATTTGGTATATAATTTCTTAATTTCTTTTAAAATGGAAAATCATCTTCATCATCTGTTTTTATCAAAACATCACTATTTGATAAATTCCTTTCTTCAGCCAAACTTTCATCCCCAGTTATACTATCTAAATGAAATGTCCAATCACATGGTAATCTTCTGTATAAAGTTTGTTTATACAACTTTCCATTACTTATTTCAACAAAATTTATAAAAGGAAAGCCTTCTTCATCAGAAGAATCTTCATCATGACAACTAAACCATATATTACCACATTCAACATCTTCAATATTTTCTTCCAACATTTCAATTAAATTAGACATGAAATAATGTCTTGCATAAGTTTCAAACTCTAATAAAACATCTTTTTTATATGTAATTTTATCATCAGTTTTATACTGTTTAGCTAATTCAATAAATTTATCTACAAATTCTTTTGCATTCTTTTTCTTTAAAAGAATTGTACCATCCCCATAAAAACAAATTGCCATAATTACTATTTTTTTGACACGGGTAGAGGAATCGAACCTCTATTTCTGCTTCGGAATTGCATAATTTTAAATTAGTTATTTTTTGCTATTTTTTCAATACTGAAAAAAGTTTTAAAAATTTTTAAGCGTCCTAACCATTAGACGAACCCGTGAAATGACAGTCTGGTTTTAGTCTGATAAACGACTGACAGCAAAGAGTTGTTTGATTGATTAACATAGCGCACTATACTAATTCACTCAGGATAACACATTCCTTTTTTTGCGGTCTATGAGGGAATCGAACCCTCGTCTTGGCATAGACAGTGCCACATCCTAACCGTTGAACGAATAGACCATTATTGCGGTATGAACAGGAGTCGAACCTGCAATCACTCCCTCAAATCTGGGTGCATTATCTTATCGTTTCATTTATAAACTTATTACTGAACTTAATTCGAATACTTATTCAACATTTAGTTTATAAACTATTTTATATCTCACACTATCATTCTAATTGTTGGTGAATGAAACATGTTATTGACATAAAAAGAAAGTTTCCAATTTAACTACCACACCATTTTGCGGAATATATGGGAGTCGAACCCACTCCGTTCTCCGTGACAGGGAGACATCTTAACCGTTTGACCTATACTCCATTTTTTTTTCATAAAAAAGGTGGGGTGGATTCGAACCACCGTAACGGCATTGACAGTGCTATATTATAATTGCTACATTTCCACTTCCTGAAAATATTTTTTACGTGTCTTTCCACTAGACGACCACCTTTTCATTTTTTATATTTCACATTGCAAATATACAACTAATTTAGTAAACTACCAAATTTTTATTGCAAAATTTTATTAAAAAGTGGGGAAGATTGGAATCGAACCAATGACACAATGACTTCATCATTTAATTTGCTACATTTTTAATACTAAAAACATTTTTTAACATTTGCTCTACCAATTGAGCTACTTCCCCATTTATATTTGTACCCTGTGAGGGATTCAAACCCCCGACCCCTAAATCCGTAGTTTAGTGTTCTGTTCGCTGAACTAACAGGGCATTTATTTTAAAAAGAAATCAGACTGATTAAAACTAATCTATACAGACTCCTACTGTAAGGGTATGTGACTTTCACACAATGAATTCGCTCACATTCTATACAATTCTTCAATCTCACAAGAAAAACCTTATTGCTACTTTTAGATAACCATTATATGCCATATTTAATGTTAAACCTATTAATTGTTAACTATCAATAAAATTTACTTCAAAATACAACATATAAATATTAACTAATTTTGGAATGCTTTGAAATTAGCCCACTGCAACTTATTCATCAATTAATAATAACCATTGAGATACATCTAATTTCTTTTTAAAATTATCCCTTCTTTTACTTCACAAAGGGTAGTGCCAACCTAACGATTTGGAGTGACGGGTGCGGTTGTTTTTAATTTTCATAAAAACTAGAACCGTTCACTAAGCTACGTTCTATGTTCGTATGCATCCAAACATAGGCAACCGTGTCACTGTAATAGGATTCGAACCTATTCATGTTGTACACACATGAAAACCACCTTTGATACCATCTCTGGATTAACAGTGAATAAAAAAATTAGAAATACTTTTTCTTTCCTTTCAACTATTCTTATTAGCAGCCTTATATGTATCAATTAAACTATTACAATCTTTAATAACTTCATTTAATTCCATATTCTATTTTTTATAAAAAATAAAAATATTATAATAGAAAATCAAGTAAAAAGCCAAAAATATGTTTCGAAATGAGAGTGAGCACTGTATCAGAATTGAACTGATGTCCCTGGGTTACAAATCCAGTATAATAACCACTATACTAACAGTGCAATTTTTGGTGTTTCTGATAACTACACCACGAAATGCCTTTCTAAGTTGTTCATCACGAGAATGGATAGTTTTAAATTCTCCATGAACCCTTGCATTATTCTTTGACTATCCAAGTCAACAAGCCCATCATATTTGTATTCGGTAGGGGATTCGAACCCCTGACATTTTTCAATGTACCACCGTGAAAGGGTGGCGACCTAAGCCACTAGTCGAACCGAACATATAATAATGTGGAGAGTGTGGGACTCGAACCCACGACCTTCTGCGTGCAAAGCAGACGTTCTAGCCAACTGAACTAACCCCCCAATTTAAAAAGTTATGAATAGTGTAGAACTTGAATCAACAATATCCATCTGAATTAATAAAATAATTGGTCATATGGTGAAGATTCGAACTTCACTAAGTCAAGCAGATTAAGCGTCTGCCCCTTACTACCATTTCAGGCTAAGACCCACATGACTAAGTTGCGAGGAATGGATTCGAACCATTGACCTTCAGGTTATGAGCCTGACTAGCTACCACTGCTACACCTCGCAATTTTACTTTGCAAATATACAACTTTTATTTATAAATACCAAATAAAAATCATTATTTTTTTTTTGAGTACTGTACAGGATTCGAACCTGTGAACGAGGTTTTGCAGACCACTACCTTAACCACTTGGTTAACAGTACATATACAGGGAACATCTTCACTTGGGTTTGAATGGATTCGAACCATTGACCTTCAGGTAAAAAGCCTGAAATTTTACCCACTAAACTACAAATCTAAAGTTAATTTTATTGCTTACAGTTCCCTTATAGCATTCGGTACGGGAATCGAACCCGTATTTCATCCGTGAAAGGGATGCGAACTAACCGTTATTCGAACCGAACATATAATAAAAAAGGAAATTGAGTAAACTTAATTATACCAATTTCCTAATAATACACTTCTTCCAACTATTTCTAAACATTCAATAGTCAAATTCTTGAACCTTTTCATAAAACTATCATTTTTCATTTTCAACTTTATTATTTTCATCTTCAACGATTTTATAAGGTATAATACCTGTTGGTACATAAATGTTAGTTGTTGCACATTTATCACAATACCATTCGATAGCTTTTTTTAACTTCTTAATCATCTTTTTAAACATTTTTTATTAAACTTATTTTTATCTTATTACCTCTATAAATATCCATAATAAGGTAAAAATATGTTTTAAAACATATTTTTTGATGTATATCAAGAATTATGCGTATTATTATCAGTGGTCCCGAAGGGACTTGAACCCATGACCTCGACATTATGAGTGTCTTGCTCTAACCAACTGAGCTACGGGACCTAATATTATTACTTGTATATATTTCTGCCACAATAAGTATCAGTTTGAGAATGACAATTAGGACATAGAAATCTCAAATTCTCAATTCTATGGTCATTATTAACACCATTAATATGGTCTAAATGTAAAGAAATGGGTTTATTTTGCCAAGTATTTATACCACAAATAGCGCATTTATATTCAAAACTTTTTTCTTTTATCAATCTCTTTTTTAAACTTCTTAAATTAACATAAGGAGAATTTTCAATTAAAATAGTATCAATATCATACTTTATTGTATTTGATGTACCATGTGATTTACCTTTAAAATGGCTAGTATCTATATTAAACTCTTTTATTTTCTTTTTTAATTTATTCCAAGGTCCTCCACCCATCTCATGATAACCCATTTTTCTTAAAACTTCTGAATAACTAATACTATTAGTTATCAATTCATTTAATTCATCTTTACTGATATTCATCTGCATTAATATTAAAATAATTCTGTGGGAACACAGGGAGTTGAACCCCAGCCTTCGGATTTTCAGTCCAACGTACAATGACCACCTATACGATATTCCCATAATTTTGTTGCGATAATTGGATTCGAACCAATTCCTCTGCCCTAAGCGAGCAGCGAGTTAAGATTTAACATTATTACAACTCAATTCAACACGTTACGTACCATGTATCTTTTAAAAAAATAACGCTTGTCTTGCCCTATTTCATGTGTGGGAAATATATAAAAGTAGCTAATTCTTATATATCAAGACCTAAATCACCATCCCCCTCTATCGCATAAAGTTGTATTGTTATATTTTAATATGAAACAGTTTAAGATAGAATACCTTCCGAGCTTGTGCCGACCTTACTCCCAAGGGGATTCGAACCCAATGCCACTTAAACCGAGAAGCCGTTCCCATAGGTTTTTACACCTTGAATCATACATCATTATAATTTCACTAATACCCCAATTGATAAATTCAAAATATAATCTGAAGTAAATTTTTTATCAATCAAATAATTGTTTACATTAAAAGTTGGTTCAACAAACAATGTAAGTTTATCATTACTATAAACATATACATCACAGCTAATACCATATCTTAAAGCAAAACTATTAAGACTTTTCATATTATATGTGCTATTTTTGAAGTTATAAACATCTCCAACACCACCAAATATGATAACATCATAAATTCGATTATTTAATCCACAAACCGCATTGGTCAGATTAAATGTCATATCAGCAAATGTCATTAAAAATGGTGTATTCATCCGAATATTTTCACCATCTGAAAATAATGCATTACCTGTTCTAACTTCCAATCTTGTACCAAGATAAGGATTATGGTCTCTTCCAATAGCAATCGCTGCTGTTGGAGCTAAAGTTTTTCCAAACTTTAAGTCTTTATAAAGGTTTGTATATGTATCACAACCTGTTGTAGCAGATGCATACCATTTTTGTGCATTCATTGTTACACAAGACAAACACAGACAAATCAATAATATGATTTTCTTCATTCTTTGTTTTTTAAATTAAACTTCATGTTAATTGTCTAGATAGCAAGGCTCGAACTTGCGGTCTCTACATCCCAAATGTAGCGTGTTACCTACTCCACCATACCTAGATTTGTATATTTGTCTAGGTGGCAAGATTTGAACTTGCGCAATCTGGACTCCAAATCCAGCAGGGCTGACCTGACTCCCTCACACCTAGTCAATGATTTTCCTATTTTGTTTAATTTTTTCAGTAATAATTAAATCACCATAATGTATTAAAGAATGACAATTAGCACAAACAATAATAAGATTATCAATATCATCATTATTTCTATCACCATCAATATGATGAACTTCTAAAGCATGGATTTTATCAAAATTACAAACAGCACATTTATGAACAAAAGTTCTAAACGCTTTTTTTGCATAATATTGTGTTTTATAAAACCCATCAATCCAGTTTGGATGATTTTTTCCAGTTCTTAATAAAGAATTATTATAAGAACAAGCACAAGATTTACTACAAAACACATGACCATTCTTATTATTTTTTATTTGTGATGTATCTTTAATTATTTCTTTTCCACATTTAGTACAATTACATTTTATCTTCATTTAAACTCATATTAAAAATTAGTACTCCGTGATGGATTCAAACCATCGACACACGCCTTAGAAGGGCGTTGCTCTATTCACTGAGCTAACGGAGCAAAAAACAGGAAACATATTTTACTGCGTCAAATTAAAAGTTTGATAGTTAAAATATTTGCTACGTTTCCTTATAGTTTCGACTGATGGACTCGAACCATCAACCACCTCGATATGAGCAAGGTGCTCTGCCATTGAGCTAAATCGAAATATAAATTAATACCATTAATATATAGTATTAATTTATGACTAAATACAGCGCATTGTCTCAAAAATCTCCATGTTTCCATGTGTTTTATCTATACTCCGCAAATTTATAATCTCCTGTTTTAGTCTTTAAAAATTATATTTTTTGGTTTCCAACATGTCAAAGAACTATTTTAAATAACTTATACAATCCGAGTACCACGTTACAATTAAATGTAATTCCCCAATTATAAGATGGTTCGCTGTATCTACCGAATCCATATAAGTCATTTCTAAAACACTTTGCAAAGATAAGTAATTATTTTCAAACTACAAAATCTTTTTTGTTAAAAAATGTTTTAAATTTCGTAGGCGTAAGATATAACTTAAAACTTAATTAATATGTCTTAGAGGTTATATCAAATCACCTTTCTGTGTTGGGGATGTTGGAATCGAACCAACGACTTTCACTGTGTAAAAGTGACGTTCTGAACCACTGAACTAATCCCCAATTATGTTGCGAGTGTAGGAGTCGGACCTACTATAACAAGGTTATGAGCCTTGCATGATTTATATATCCGTTTCATTCCCTCGCAATCTTCATCTTTTTTACTTTGCAAATATACGACTAATTTTTATATTTACCAAATTTTTAATCTTAAAAATTGTTATCATTTATCACTTTCTTCAAGAAGTTTAATTTTAATATATTTCTTCATTTCATTAACGAAAGGTACTTCTTTTCTATAAGAACATTTTACATTCCATTTGTTATATTCAATATAATCAGTAATAACATACATTATACATGATACTCTAAGTTGATATTCATCAAGACTATTTTCTAAAAATTGAATATCTTCAATATAATATCTATCTCTTGTTAATACATTATATGAATATCCAGGTTTTGTATCTTGATATGTCTTTACATAAAAAGGTTCTGAATTATCAATTTCAAAAGAATAATCCCCCAAATTGGTTGAATTAATACTTGTAAACCCAAAATTATTTTTAATTTGAAAAACATGATAAACATCTTTCTTTTTAAAATAATACCAAGGATATTCTTTTACCTTTTTAATAACATTAAAATTAACTTCCTTCATTAATATCTATTGTTCTTAAATCGTTTTTCAATTTCTTTCTAACACACGAATTAAAAAATAATACTCGTTTCATCTTCATATCTTTTTCTTTTAAAGAACCATTACAATATGAATTAACGGCTTTCTTTCTTTTATTTATACTTGCCATACATTAAAAATCATCATTGTCATTTAATTCCTTAAAGATTTCCTGTCTTTCCCAACTTCTAGCTCTTCTATGAGCTAATTGGTCTGTTCTCCTTTTCAATCTCATTGAAACTCTACTTCCATAAGATTCATATGGGAATTTATCATGCCCAGGACAACAGCCTTGGTCTTTACGTTTAACTCCATAAGGTTTCATAAACAATCATTTTTAAAATTAAGGGTGTAAGGTGGGAATCGAACCCACATCTTCAGAACCACAATCTGACATTCTAGCCGTTGAACTACAAACACCATGTTAAACATTTTATTGCGGAAGCGGTCAGACTCGAACTGACACACCGCTTTTACACGGTTACTGGTGGTTTTCAAGACCACTGCCTTACCAATTAGGCTTACGCTTCCATAATTTTGCAGGTTGTAAAGGATTCGAACCCTTATCAAGAGATTTGGAGTCACTTATGCTAACCATTGCACCAACAACCTATATTTTTCAGACATTATTTAGACATAATCTATTGTTTAAAATAAAATGTAATGTTCCTTTACTATTTATGTTGTATTTTTCCATCGTTTCTTTATAAGTATGTTTTTTCTTATATTCACAAATTTCAAATACCATATTATCACTATATTTTTTATTTGAATTAGATGACCTAATAATTCTTTTATCTTTTTCAATATCCATTTGATTATCAGAATTAGTACCAATACTAATATTATCCCATGAATTATTTAACGAATTACCATCTAAATGTCTTACTAATATTCCTTTATTATAAATTTGTTCACCAAATTTTTTATAAGCTTGTAATCTATGAGTATATACTGTACATATTTTACCATTAATTCTAAATCTTATAATTTCATAAGGTGCATTTGCTTTATGTCTTAAATGACCAATTCTTTTTCCACTATTGTTAAATACCATACCATTTTCATTAATGGTATAGCCTTTTTCAAAAATATATTTTTCTAACATTACTTATAACTCTTACATAGTAACCCCGTTGGGACTTGGACCCAATTACCTAGATTAAAAGTCTAGTGCATCACCATAAATGCTTCGGAGTCATTTATTAAATCACTCCATGCCCATTAGGTGTATGTAGTGATTATACCTGTTTTATATGTTTTCGTTTTATAATCATAATCTTTTCTCTTTTTTTTTTTTACTTTAAATCTTGGTAATCCCATATTTTGTTCTCACCATTTATACTTTTATCAAAACAATATTTATATACATTTTCTTTCTCAGATTTACCAATATTGGTATTTGAATTATAAACCCAATCTTTAAAAGATTTATATGTATCAAATATACTAATTGTTTCTTTTGGATATTTAAATGTGCCATTATCATTTGCAATTACAAGACCATATGGTAATAAATCCTTGCTTATTACATTATTATAATTTGCATATTCAAAATCTCCACTTACAGCATATTGTCTTGTTCCATCTACTTCAATAAACCATGCAACCCAATATGTTTTATTTTCATCATAAGGAAATTCATATTTCAGAATTTGTGTTGGTTCAAGTTTAAACCTTATTGATTCTCTTTCATCAAGAGTATTTATAAACCCTTGATTTTCACCAAATAAATCGACTCTTACATTATTGCTGATTATATGTTCACTATAATCAGATAAAACACAGCCTAATCCAATATTCTTACTACTTCCTAATGCAATTGGTTGTAATCTTATTGTTTGTAATGCTTTATTAGTATTCCAAGGAGTTTCAATTACGCTTGAAATATGAATAACTAAATCATTGTAATCATAATCACCATTTTTTGAATCTTCAAACATTACAGCTTGCCAATATGCTCCATAAGTACGTTTTTCAAGCTCTTCATATTTATATCATCCTTATTAACATATGAAATTAATAAGTTTATCATTTTCACTACTGCGAGTGGTTGCCATTAGAGTATTTTTTGGTACTTTAATAGTCATTGGTTTACTTGTAATAGCAACTGTATCACCATTCAATGTCATAACAGTTATACAATTTTCAACCACAGGAACTTTAAAATCCTTAAAAGTCTCACAATTCAAGACTAATTCCTTCATTTTTTTGGAATAGTCAACTTTATCAATACAAGATGTTGCAATTAATAAAATTAGGGCTAAAAGCGATAATTTTTTCATCATTTTCTAAAATTTATATATTATATAAATACTTTTATAATGCAAATATACAACATTTAAATAATATATGCAACTTTTCAAAGTTAAAAAACGTTTTGTGGTGAGAGCTGGAATCGAACCAACGTTATATTTAATTTACTGTTAAACTGAATTTCTTGATATTTGCTACTTTTTCAATACTGAAAAAATTTGACCAACATTTCAATCTCACCAATTTATTTTGCGGGACGGATAGGACTCGAACCTACAACCTCGAAGTTAACAGCTTCTTGCTCTACCATTGAGCTACCATCCCAAAATGCCTTTATTACTCTTTTAATTTCCATATATATCCACCTGCGGTTTTAGAATGTTTCCTTATACAATCAGATATACTACCCTGTTTAATACCAGTAATTTGTGATGCTTCTGTTTGTGATGAATATTCACGAATTAACTTTCCATCTAAATCATACTGTACAACTGCTTTTCTTAATTTTTTACCGATTTTTATATGATTATTATTATAATTCATATTGTAACGCCTTGTACACCATTCTAAATTAGTAAATATATTATTGGTTTTATTTTCATCTTTATGATTAACTTCAACATACATATTTGGGTTCTCCAAAAAATGTTCAGCCACTAATCTATGAATTTTTTTATGTATTTTAATTCCTGGTTTTCTTAAATGAACTTCTAAATAACCTCTACTTAAAAATTGTTTTAATATTAAACCTCTTTTTAAACTTTTTACCTTTCCAAAATTGCTTATTTCATAATAATTTTCAAAACCATTAATAGGTTTCCACACTTCATATGGAATATATAAGCCACAACAACATTTATTTTCTTCTATATAATTAGAACAAGGGCATTTTTTATCTCTACTATCATTATGGCAAGGACATAACCCTTCATTCATATCACACCTTTTTAATATTGATTTTACAATTTTTTCATTTTCATTAAGTTTCCATCCTTCTTTTAATAAAATATTCACTTTATTTCTTTTATATTTAACAAAACTATATTTAATTCCATCTTCAGTTTCTTTATCTTCCTTTGTTTTTTCATTCCATTGATTATAATCAATAGTTGGAAAAAATGTGTCTGCATCTTCAACAATCTCATGTATTTTTGTAATATATAAAATATCCACTAAATCGTGTTCAATTGCATACTTGTAAAGCATCCCACCACCAATTATAAAAATATCATCATAACAGTTATCATTGCAATATCGTATAGCTTCTTCTAATGAAGATAACAAAATTACATTTCCCTTTTCAGTTGCATCAAAATCACATAATTTAGGTATTTCTTTTAATAATGTTACTTTATTATCACATAAAACAATATTTTCTCTTTTTGGTAAAGCACCATTTGGTAATGATTTATATGTATTATATCCCATTATTATGGGTTTGCCTATTGTAAGTTCTTTGAACCTTCTTAAATCATCTTTAATATGAAAACACAAATCGCCATTTTTACCAATTGCATTATTTTCGCTGATTGCAACAATCAAATTAACTGTCATATATCTTATTTCATTAAATTTTATTTAAATAAATATAAAATAAAAAAGCTGTATTCAAACTTTTTATCGTTCTCTTACAGCTTTGGGATATATGTTGAGTTATGTATTGTCAAACTCTAATAGTCTATTTCTTGTACTATATCATCCTTCAGTCGTAATCGAACGCTTTTTCTGTTATGTTTATTATCATAAAACGCAATACCATTAGGTCTCACTTGTTCATTGTGCATAACAAACCCGTTCCAACATTTAAATGTTGAATTCGATATTTGATTATATGTTTGACTAAGTGTTGCCATAATGTTAATTTTTTTACTTTTTAATATAAATATAACTTACAAATTGAAAAATTCAATTTTTTAAAAAACTTTTTTATTTTTTTTTGTAGCTCTGATGGGAGTCGAACCCACACGTCCGTAAGGACCTCAGTGTTTAAGACTGATGCGTACTACCAATTTCGCCACAGAGCCATTTTAACAGGAAACATTTTCTACTTTGTTCAAATTGATAATTCGATAGTTAAAATATTTGCTACATTTCCTTTAAAGGACTTTTAAATGGAATTGAACCATTCCAACAGAACATTATCTGTATTGACTCCCACTTTGAGTTAAAAGTATGGCTGAGAACATGACCATTAATACTATCATTACTTCAGCGTTGGAACTGAATGTTCACACTTAACATTACTGCTAAGTAGATAGCATGACCAATAGTTTTGTGAAAACTACTAAACACTTACTCATAGGTATCATAGATTTCATTTCTTGACTAACTGCTTTCGGCTTCAGAAGGCGACCCCTCTTAGATAAATCATTACTTTTACTTTCTCAATATTTTCCTTGCGGTACTCATATTGTCCTCATATTGCAGAGGAATAAGGTCATTTTAACCTACAAGTGTCGCACACTTTTGCTGCATAAATTTGATTCCTAATAATCTTTTAATTAAATCTAATTAACTGATTGATGTGGTGCGACCCAAAGCATTTGTACCTTTTGAGTACAATCCACTTAAACACCAATCTGTACACATCTAACCGAATTGAGATGTTTTGTACTACCACTTGACTGTTAGTTTTTGATTCTAACAAAGACTTTGCATTTCTACTATTCGACACCACTCGTTAATCGCTCTTTGGGAGAGCTACGAAGTCTAAATTGTCACATGATTTATAATAGCACGTTTCTCGGTTAAGAATTGCACCATTATCCAATACTTTCTTATTTACATTTCTGTATCAACAAAGAGGATTTATCCCCCTTGTCATAACAAACTTTCATTTCTGCCCGTCCTTACTCCATTTGTTATGATACTCAATATTGCCCTTCTATGGAATGCTTATTAAGCATCGCAAACACCGTCACATGTTTGCTTTATTACATTACTGCGTTATCCTTACAGTTATGAGGGCTAACTGTATATTTTAAATAGTTTATCATTTCCAAATGTTTCCATTTTCAATAAAAAAACTAATAAAATTTCGTTTTAATTTTTTCAAAGAACGCTTTGTTTTCTTTTTACTTTGCAAATATACAACTTATTTTTGAAACTAACAAATTTTTAATCTTAAAAAATGTTATCAATTATATTTTTTACCTGCA
>ERZ894194.728-NODE-728-length-23408-cov-8.321886_pt1 | contig 23408 bp, 30 predicted proteins | sample MGYA00380283_ERZ894194 | MGnify/ENA primary metagenome ERZ894194 (study PRJEB32331, sample SAMN06328448) | human gut metagenome | biome: human gut microbiome; feature: stool | host: Homo sapiens | collected 2013-02-13 ... | reverse complement strand
ATAAAAGATAATTTTATTTAAATATATTTCTTGATGTGAAAGAAAACAAGTGTTAGTATTATAATTACTAGGAGAAGTCGTATGTTTGAATACAATTATAATCCGAGAACACAAATATTAAATATTGCATTGCCAAGAATATTACATTACAATTTTGAATTTATGAACGATATGACGGAATTAATTTGTAATATTATGGATGATAGAAAATATTGTATGCAGGTGAGGGTTTCTTGCCCGAGAGAACCTGAATATGATAAAATGTGCAAAGCATATATTTTTAATATCTTAAGAAATTTGACCAAAAGTGTGAAGATATTATGGAATGTTGAATTAAATAATACCATTTTATCTAGTGTAAATACGATTAGTGGAAACAAATTTACGGAAATTGATGTACAAAAAAATGCAATAGCAGATGAGCTGAATGATTATAGATTTTATAATGATCAAAGCGTTGATAAGCCTATATGGGAAATTGCAAATGTTATTGTGGAGAAAAATTTTACAATAGGGAAAAATGAAGTAAAAGAATTTCTTACTACAACAATTGGAGAAATATTTTCTAACGCATTTTTACATAGTGAAGAGGATGAATTATTTTTTATCTATGATATTGAAAAAAAGCGAGAAGATTTCTATTTGTGTATTACGGTTATTGATTATGGAAACACTATTGTGCATAATGTAAAAGAGTATTTTGAGGAGAAGATGGGAAATACAATTCAAAGTGAGTTGTATAGCATGGGCAATAATTGAAGGAAATACCACAAGAAGAGGATCTGGGGGATATGGATTATCAACACTGATAAATTATATTCAAAATGCAAAGGGGGAACTAATAATTTTTTCTGGAGACGCATATTATAGACAAAAAGAAGGGCAAGAAGAAGTTAGTAAATCCAATGGCATTTTTTTAGGAACAAGTGTTATGTTTCGTATAAAATTATTCGAAACAAATAATATAATAGGTTATGATTCAAAAAGCGAAAAATTAATTAGTATTAGTTTGGAAAATTTGTGATGAGGTGACACCATGGCAATTAAAGTTAAGAATTTTACAGAGGGTGATACAGCAATATCATACGAGAATGGGCAAAAATGCTTAGAAGAAGAGTTAAAAATGCTGAGAAATGAGAATAGGGTTGTTCTTGATTTTGATGGCGTAAACTATGTGATAACTGCATTTTTAAATCCTGTTATAGGGGACTTGATTTTGCAGGAAGGGGCAGACGTAATGAAATGTATTGACATTGTGAATGCTAATGAGTCAATTCTTCAAAAAATTAAGATGGTAAAAGATGGAGCGTTGATAAAAAGAGAGGATATGGAGTAATGGTTTTTTTTGATACGTGTATTTGGATTGAATTGTGCGGAGTGAAGTCCCCTGTTACGGAAAAGCAGAAACGTCAAGCTATCTTATCTAGTGCATTGTTACAGAAAACTATGCAAAGTTCTGAAAAAATAGTCACTTGCAAGGAACAGCTTGTTGAGATAATATCAGCAGTACAAAAAATAAAGATGGATGAATGTAGAAAAACATTAAAAGCTGAGGGAAAGCCAGGATTAGCTAATATAAAGGAGTTTAGAAAGAAAGATGAATTTGTACTAGCGAAACAACTCTGTGATACGGTTTTAAAAGATGTAAAACATTTTGCGGATATATATGAATGTGTATATTCTGTAGATGAGATTTTAGCACGGATTGATTTGGCAGATATTAATGATTGTATTTATTATGATTATTGTAAGGAAAATAACATAGATTTTTATACTTTTGATAAAGATATAATTAATTTAGGTACTACGGGAATAGTGCATGTAATATGTTAAAAGAGTTTGAAAAAGTTAAAAGAGTTTGAAAAAAACAGAAGGATAAAAACAATAGAAATGCCATGTAAACAGAAAAATGTTTGCATGGCATTTGCTATATAGAAAACACTTTAAGTTGCAATCTTATCAAGTACAGCAGAAAGATTTTCACGCATAGAATCTGTTACATGCGCAGTATAATGTTCGGTCATATCAATATTTGTATGTCCAAGACGTTCCTGGATCGCAGCAAGAGGTATTCCGGCTTCCAGAAGCATCGTTGCGTGTGTATGTCTCATAGAATGAAAATCCCAATTTTCGGATATGGCAACACCACTTCCGTTTGCTTTACCATGAATAACCCGGCCTACATGCTGCATAGTACGCGGTGTGATATAAGTGCCGTTCTCACGTACCATGATAAGATGGATAATAGAGCTATCTTCGGCACCGGAATTCAGCTGATTATTTTTGTCCAGATAGTTCCACTGGTAAAATTCTGCGTAAAATTCTTGTGCCTTGGATTGGCGTTCGGCCTCTCTGCTTAGAGCATCAACTACACTGGAATCTATGTCGATCACGCGATATGAATCGTATTTAGGCGGTGTAAGCGTCCAAAGATTAGTTTCACCGATCATTTGTACCTGTTTATTTATATCGATTGTATGCCCCTTTAAGTCAATGTCAGACCAGGTTAGGGCAAATACTTCTCCCAACCGTAAGCCGCAACGATAAGCAAGCAGCAGAGGGAGATGGGACGGATGACCGTCCGGGAATCGTTCAAATATTAAACGAATCTGTTCTGGAGTTACCACATCTCGATCCTTTTTTCTGGTTGGGACCTTTGAATGTGCACGGGGAGCAGGGAGCTTCACACAATCCATAGGATTGAATTGAAGCAGCCGCATAGTAGTAACGGCATAGTTGAGAGACTTTGAAATAATTCCCTTAATAACAGTGAGTGTATTTCGAGAGAATCCCTCGTTGAACCTGTCGTTGATAAAAGACTGTAATGCAACAGGAGTAAGAGCTGTAAGCCGGTACATCCCAAGATATGGCTTTATATAAAGCCGTATCTTTTTCTGATAGCCTTCTACGGTAGTTGATTTTAAATTGATAATACAATACTCTTTAATCCAGTAATCAAGAAAGTCCGAATAGCTTGTATTTGAGTCTTTAAAAACTTGGCCGGAACTCTGGTATTCGTTATAGGCTTTTGTACCTGCAGCTACGGCATCAGCCTTCGTTTTGAAACCGCATTTGCTGATTTCTTTGCGTTTCCCGTTTATTGGGGCGCCTTCAAATCTATATTGCCAGTTTGGCTTTGCCTTTGTTCCTCTATTGCGGTAATAGATATCTGCCATGGCAAGAGAATCTCCTTTTTATAGGTGATGTGCATTTGAGTTACCAAAATATACAACTGTTTGTAGTTTGTACTATTTTGGAAAGAGATATGCTTTTTTATTTTAACATATATGAGAGAAAAAACCATATCATTTAGCGTAATTCCAGCCGAAAGTGTCGCATCCTTGAAACAAAATATGTGGTACAAATAAGAAGGGACAAATATGGAAAGATTTACCAGTTAAAACGTTTATGGATACCCTGTATACTGTCACCATGAAGAACAAAGTGCAGAAATACAGGTGGGATAAAGGGTGGACGGAAAGTCAATTATCAAGAAGATCAGGCGTATCAAAAAGCACAATTAACAATCTTGAAAATGGGAAAACGACTAATCCATCAACGGAAGTAGCTTTTCGATTGGCGGATGCTCTGGGGGTTGATGTGAGAGAGTTATTTTCTTATTAGGGAGAAGTGTACGAAGGAGGAAATGTTATGAGGATTGAGGAGTTAAGGCAAATGATTAAAAGTGAAGTTGATTGTATGGGAGAGGGCGACTACCGATTTATGTGTCAGCTGATAACGCTGATAAGAAAGCATAACGAGAGAGGGGCGGCGGAATAAAAATTACTGGTGTATTGAACGCAAAAACCGGAAAGAGATCATTCTTTCCGGTTTTTGCGTTCTTTAATCAGCTGTTGGCAGAAATTTTTAATGACATCCTGATTCGCAGATGGCAGAGTTTGATATACTTTTAAAACATCGAGGATAAAATCATAAGATTTATTGTTGATGGATTCTAATAAATCAGAGATGATGGCAGCGGTCTCATCTTTATGAACAACAAACATCTCACCCGTACCGGTACGGAGCCATACCTCATTAACATTATACTCGCGGCAGATTGATTTGCACATTTGCTCGGTAACGTTACGGTTACCGTTTTCAATGTTGCTTATAGCGGTTTTTCCGACACCGAGTTGTTCGCCGAATTTTTCCATAGTAAGTCCGAGATATTTTCTTAAATTTCTGATTCGTTCGTTCATAATTTTTCCTTCTTTTGGGTTTTATTATAGTAATGATAATGTAAAGGTCAGAAGTATTCAAAATAAAGATGATTGAAATGTGTTTTAAAGAAACAAGTGTGAAAGTAGATAAATACATAATGTAAAAACCGGAAAGAGGTTAATCTTTCCGATTTTTTTGGTCTTCAATAAGCCGTTGGCAGAAATTTTTAATGACATCCTGATCTGTAGGTTGCAAGGTCTGATATATTTTCACGATACTCAAGATCAAATCATAGAACTTATTATCACTGGACTCCAGCACATCCGAAACGATGGCAGCGGTTTCATCCTCTGGCACTTCAAACATCTCACCAGAACCATTACGAAGCCAACCCTCGTTCACATTATATATAGCACAAATTGTTTTAATGTGACGATCAGTAAGGTTACGCTTGCCGACTTCAATCATAGCCCATGTCGACTGACCAAAGCCAAGAGATGCGGCAAAGTCTTTTTGATTCATATCAAGAGCTTTTCTCAATAATTTTAAACGCTCCTCCGTTTTTATCACCTCCAAATAGCATAATATCGCAAATGAGATAAAAAAGCAATTTAATTTAAGAAAAAGACTTGCAAATAATTCCAAAAGTGATAATATAAAATCACAAATGAAATAAAAAGAGAAAGGGGATGAATATATATGGCGAAGAATGTAAATGAGAGAAAGAAACAGATCGGCGAAATCGTTACAATGCTTGCACTTTTAGATGGCTACAGTTTGATGCTGGTAAAAACTAGCGTGGATACATTAGCAGCACGTGAACAGATGGAGAAGATGGTCGATGCGATGCCTGAGAAAGTCATTCGATAAGGGCAGAACCATGAATGAGATGTGCGATGGAAGTAAATGGAGCATTTGATGCCAAACGAGATATGTTGGCACTGATCATTTTAAATAAAGATAACTGTTAGGGTAACACAGCCGGCGGATAAAAAGGAGCGTAAGAACATATGACAGAAATGGTTTATACCGTAGATGAAGCAGCTGAAATATTAAGATGTGCACCGAACTATGTTAGAAAGTTGATAAAATCGGGGCAGCTTAAATGTATGAAGCTTGGACATATAAAAATAAGAAAAGCTACATTGGAGGAGTTCCTGGAGAAGTATGACGGATATGACATGACTTATCCGGAGAAGCCGGTCCTGCTGGAGCAGAGTAAGATAGAAGAGTGAAGAGAAAGCTGCAGATTATGCAGTATGAGATGACGGAATTTCCTTCATAGGAGGTTATTATATCACATGTTACCCGTAAAAATGCAGTACCCGGAAGGCTCGTTCAGTGAATGAACCTTCTGGGAGAAAGGAAAATATGAGAACGGATATAAGACAGTTGCTGAGTGCACTTATAGCATGTTTGATTCTAGGATTCATGATGGCAGCAAGTGGTACGTGCCATATTTAGGATTTGAAGGAATAAACGATTATAACAGGAGAAGTTAGATAATTCGAGTGCTATAGGGGTGGTGTGACTGCGTTATGAATATCTTTTCCTTTATGAGGAAAATCATTACGAATTGTACATAGATCAATAATATAGAGGTTTCGCTAAATTAAAATTTAGATATCAATATCGGAGGAAGTTTATAATATGGAAAGTAAATATACAGTAGTAGGTGATTTCAGGCACCCTCATAAGGATTGTGAGGGTGACACATTAACAGACTTGTCTTACGCAGAAGCTGTGAGAATTGAAAGTGAATGGAAAAAGGAGAAAAAATACAAGAATGTTTTCCGTTTCAAACAAGACTAAATATGGATTTATGGAGCATTACAAAATGAAATTTATGGGGGAAATTTGTATGAAAATGTATGAATGCACTAACTCTTTTAAAACTGTTTTTTTCGAGAAAGAGCCAAAACATATAACGATAGAAAAGGGGACACTTTGGTTTGTGGTGCGGAAAGATGAATGCAATGACAGTACTGTTTTGAGCGATAACAAAATTGAATTAAAAGTGTCAAATGACCTTTTGAAAACAAATTTTGATAGATGGGGATGAACTGAAAATTAGCAAGTGGTAAGAAAAATGAGTAATGATGACTATGCAGGAAATGCGCGTAGAAACAGGAGGAAAAGTTACAGAAAATGACATTCGATGAAATCATAAATATCATAAACATTCTATTGATATGTGCCATTGTGAGCCTTTGGGTAGCGATTGTGAAGCTGAAGCATAAACGAATCAAGAAAGAGAGGGAAGCCCGAAAAACAGATAAGAAAAAGGAGAAGCAGGAGCAGATAAAGGATGAAAGGTAACAAAGGAGAACGGAGAAAGATCTGTGTGGAATCGATTGTTTACGATGATAGCAAGATGGAAGCGTGTCTTGCCATGGTTGGACGTCGAATTCACGCTGAACGCATAAGGCAGAGGGTATCCATTTCAAGGCTGGCGGAATTGTCTAATCTATCGATTAGTTGCATATCCAAGGCGGAGACCGACCAGTGCCGGATCAGTCTTAAGGCGCTGATAAAAATTGCTGCAGCATTAAATGTGCCCGTTTGGCAATTCCTGGACATTGATGAATCGTATCTTCTGGGAGGGACGGAAGAGAGTCAGAACTTGAAAGACTGTACGAATGGAGAAAGGTTTGAACAAATAATGAAACCTGCAGGAGAAAAGACGACAGCGCTGATCCTTGACATGGTGGATGAACTGATGCGGGCAATGAATAGAGACGAGGGAGAGGAGGAATAAAAAGTGGCACGATTTACAGGGGAACAGATTGCGCAGGCAAAAGAAGCGTCGCTTACAGCATTGGCTGCACAATATGGATATCATCCGGTACGCGTAGGCAATCATCTTTTTACACTGAAAGAACATGATTCAATCCGGATCTATAATGACCGCACATGGTATCGCTGGTCGAAAGCGGGAAGCAGAGGCGAGGCAGGTGGATCACAGATTGATTTTCTTATGCAGTTTTGCAATGTGGATTCTATAGCGGATGCGGTTAGCATCCTTCTGGAATTTCAGGGAATTTCTGCGGATAATCCAAAGTGGAAGGAACACCTGGAAGCAGGACAGGTTAAGCATCAGGCCGAAGCATTTAAGGAGAAAGAACGTGTGCCCTTTGTTCTGCCCGAGCCGATGGCGGACAAAAATTATAGGCGCGCGTATGCATATCTGATGAAAACCAGGGGATTGTCGCAGAAGGTTGTCGATTACTTTGTAAAAGATCTCGGAATACTGTATGAGGATAAAGAGCACCACAATCTGGTTTTTCTGGGGAAGGATAAAGACGGCGTGGTACGATACGCCACGAAACGCGGTACGACGGACATATATGGAAAAAAGTACCGTGGAGATGTGGCGGGGAATGATAAGAATTTTGGAATCAACATTGTAAATACGGACAGCGAGGAACTGAAAGTGTTTGAGGCGAGTATTGATCTGATGTCGTATCTGGATTTGACAGGCGATTATAAGAGTAACAAGCTGGTGCTCGGCATGGTGGCGGATAATCCGTTGGTGCAGTTCTTAAAAGATCATCCGCATATTAAGAAAATTGGTTTCTGCTTGGATAATGACGAAGCAGGAAGCCGGGCGATGTTTGGAAAAAGGGCGAAGGATCCGGATAAAGAGGATAAGACGGGGCTATTAGAAAAGTATAAGCAGTTGGGATATCAGACATATGCGGATATTGTCCCGCAGGAGAGCGGCTGTAAGGATTGGAACGAGTATCTGGTTTTTCAGAAAGCAGGAAAAAGTATGAAGTCCCAGGAAGAAACAGCAGTCCGCGAGGAATGGAGACAATATATAGAGCAACACCAGCACATGCTTGAGGAGCGACGGGAAAGTGAAACACACAACTCTTTAGTCGTGAATGCGTTTGGAGGTCCGGGAGCTGGAAAATCTACGGCGTGTTTTCATATCGTGGAAGAATTGAAAAAAATGGGATACGTGACGGAGTATGTTGCAGAGTATGCCAAAGATCTTGTGTGGGATGAAAATTTTCAACTATTGGATGGAACGGAAGTCCATCAGCTGGAAATATTAAAAGAACAGCTCCACCGGATTGATCGTTTATATGGCAAGGTAGATTTTATTGTCACAGATGCTTCTATCCTTTTAAATGCCATCTATAATAGCGAACTGACGCCAGAATATGAAAAGATGCTGGAGATGTTGAACGGACAGTATGAGAATTTTAATTTTTGGGTACAGAGAGAAGGTAAATTTGAAGAGGAAGGCAGGATCCATTCATATGAAGAAAGCATCAGGAAAGATAATGAAGTGGAGCAGATGCTGCAGCGGTATGGTTTGTTTTATGGCGTGTATAATCACGGAACACTAGATGTGATTGTAAAGAATGTACAGAAAACACATGAAAAGCAGAATGGACTTCGTTCAGAGCATGAAGCTTCATGCAGGAATACAAGAAAATGCAGATAAAAGAAAAGGAGAATAATGAAGATATGAGCAGAGTTATTGCAGTTGCAAATCAAAAAGGCGGTATTGGAAAAACTACCACGGCGGTAAATATTGCATATGATTTGGCGGAGATGGGAAGACGGGTATTGCTGATTGACACGGACGGCCAATGCAATTCTACCGATACCTGCAGGGCACGGGTGGAGGGTGTAGCAACACTATATGATCTGCTTTTCGAGCATGAGAATGCAGAAGAGTGCATACAGCATATGGAAAAATTGGATGTAATCGCATCGGACAAGCTGTTAAAAAATCCAGAGACAAAGTTCCCGGATGATGCGACACGGCTTTTTACAATGAGAGATGCCTGCGAGGAGATCCGGGAACAGTATGACTTTATAGTCATAGACACACCGCCAAGCTTGGGATGTATGTTGTCAAATGCACTTACCTTTGCGGATGAGGTTGTGATACCGGTTACTTGTGATCGATATGGGATGGAAGGAATCAATGATCTGTATGTCACGATCAATGCAACAAAAAAATATACAAACAGGAATTTACGGGTTACTGGTGTACTGCTGAATAAATACAAAGAGAGAACAACACTCTGCAGGGAAATCAGCAACGGGCTGCCGGAAGTGTTGAAGATGTTTGATACCACCGTATTTGATACGAAAGTCCGGGAATGTGAAGACTGCAAAAAAGCACAGTCTGCAAGAATGAGCGTGCAGGCATATAATTCATCTTGCAGTACGGCAAAGGATTATTGGAGAGTTTGTGAAGAGATTATCGGGAGGTAGCAGGAATGGCAAAAAATGTGACAAGTGCGGACATATTTGGAGGGATGTTTCAGAATATACCGGCATACGAAAACACCAGAAAGAGTGAAGAGAAAGAGCAAAAAGATACATCTCCGGTTATTATGATGAAGAGAAGCTGTCTGCATGATTTTTCTTCTTTTTATGGGCATCCATACCGTGTTGTGGAAGATGATAAGATGCTGGAACTGGCAGAAAGCATACGGGATGTGGGAATCCTTGAACCCCTGCAGGTGCGTCCGGATAAAGAGAATCCGGGAAAGTATGAGATTATAGCAGGACATAGGCGTAATTATGCTGCAGGGCTTGCCGGTTTGGATGAAGTACCGGTTTATATAAAAGATATCGATGATAATGCTGCAGCTGTCATTATGGTCGATTCTAATAATAGGAGGGAAATGCTGCTTCCAAGTGAAAAGGCATGGGCTTATCGTACAAAAGCGGAAGCACTTCGGCGCCAGGGAAAACGGACAGATCTGTTGCCTGGAGAGGAGCAGGATACGGGAGGTGGCGGAATGCATTCGGTTGGAGAGAAGAACGGAGATGGTGTCCGTACTGTGCAGCGGTATATCCGGCTTACATATTTGATTCCAGAACTGCTTGAACTCGTGGATAAGGAAAATTTGCCGATTGTAAGCGGATATCTTTTGTCCTTTTTTGAAAAAGAAGAACAGGGTTATGTTCTTGCATACTACGAAAAGCACCAGCTTTTGCCCGATAAATCACAGCTCACAGCAATGGGAGCACTCAGAGAGCAGGGAATGCTGGATGCGGCTGCTGTCGATCGGATCATGTCAAAACGTGAGAAAACAGAGAAACCATTAAAAAAGAAAACTGGTGTGACATTGAAAAACTCATGCCTGCGGCAGTACTTCCCGCGCGAGGCTACAGCAGATTACATGGAGAAAATTATTTTGGAACTACTGGAAGAGTGGGCAAAAAAAGAACAGAGCATGAGCTAGGAAGAACAGCAGCTGCGTGGACAGATGGATATAGAAGACTATCCGGGTATAGTGCCCGATTAAAGATAGAAAGCTGGTGGCGTAGGGTACAAAAAGTGTCGGTTCGAGTCCGGCCGCCATCATTTATTTACTAATAGGCGAAGGGAGAGAAGTGGGAGGCAGTGCAGAAGATAAAAAACAGCATAGTAGATCGTATGATCGAACAAAAATGCACCTCAAATGAAATAGATTTTCTGTGCTACATCTCAATGTACCAAGATATCACGGGACGTGTGACGGGCGTGCATTATAAAGATGTATGTGATGCGACCGGTATGAGTATACAGGGGTATTACGACACAAAAGCATCGTTGGAGGATAAAGGATTTATCATATGTGATAAGCGTGATTATAGTGATTGTGATATAACAATTATTGGCAATTCCTATACTGGAGAAAAATATAATCGAGAAGGATATATTAACACGAATCACAATATATTTTTTTGCAAGGAATTTCGCAATCTGAAGGCCGGCGCAAAGCTTCTGGCGATGAAACTTATGATCATTACTTTTTCCGGAAAAGGGTATTTTGAGATTGGTGTAAAAACGTTTTTTGATAAACAAACCGGTTATCAGAAGCGATTTGGGGTCAGCAGAAGGGTTATGCGAAGCTACTTGATGTCGTTAAAGCCCCTTTTTTCACTAGGGGTAAAAGACGGGAAATATTACATAGAACCGAAACGAATCATTTACCGGAAAGCAGGAGCAAAGGAAGAAGCAGAACGCTATCGGGAAAAAGGTGTGGAGGTCGTGTTGCGGAGGAGCAGGATCAAAGATCCGGGACAAGGAAGATCCGACCTTTATAAGCTATTTAAGCAGTATGATGCCAAAGCGGAGGAGGGAAAAAAGTGTCTCATATCTTTGCTGGATCGTGCAGTAAAAAAGAGCCTAATTATATTAAACAAGGGAAAAGCATGGATTAAATATAAGATTATCAATATAAAACTCATTCATAAGCTTTTGCGAGATGAATGGGGAGAGGAAGCAAATAAAGAAGAAAAAACAGTGACAGAGACAAATTACAATTACGAGTTGCCTCCGACACATTCCAGGGCTCCGGGCAATCCGGATCAGCACCGGTATAAAAATAAATTTAACAATTTTGAACAACGACATTATGATTTCGAGGAACTGGAGAGAATGCTGCTTCTTCATGATGTACCGATATCGTAAGAACTGTGGCAATTATAGAGGCTGTCTGCATAGCAGATAGTCTATTTGGCGTTTCCAGTTTGTAGGAAAATAGAATAAAATGTAAAAAAAGAAGCATCTGCAGAACAACAGGATAGACCTGACTGGCAGCTGCTTCTTTTTTTGCGAGAAAAGTATTCAAGTTTCATGACACGTTGCGAGAAAAGTATTCAAATTTTGTGGCACCAAGGAAAGAATATTCAAGTTTTGTGTAACACTTGGAAATTGTATTCAAATTTCAAGGTAATATCAGAAGGTAAGATATTCAAATTCCCTGCTTGGGCATATTTGGCCGGATGCAGGAAATTTGGGCATTTGAAAGGAAATTGCGAGGGAGTATATTTCTTCTATAATCTTTACATGTACTCATATCTATTTATTCTGATTTCTGGTGATGGAACAATAGAATGTTATGGTAAAATTTTCAACAAGATGGCTTATCTGAATATGAAAATGTCCTGGTTATTACGATACACTTATCATACGAATGCTGTTTACATGATTCGGGATAACAATTAAAAAGAAATAGATCTGATCTCATGACTGCGGGCGGAATGGAGAAATCTGCGTTGTAAAAAGGCAAAAATCTGATATAATTAGGGTAGAAAGAGAGAACGTATATATGAGGGATGAAACGAAAATTGATTTATATGCAGCATCGGCGATTAGTCGTGAATATGATGAAGCGTGCAAGCGTATTTTTAGAAATAAGGAAATCATAGCTCCGATCATGCAGATGGTAGTTCCGGAATATAAAAACTGCACAGTGGCGGAGGTTATGCGCTGCATTGATTCTGATACCATGGAGGAGATACCAGTTGAGGATGTACCGGCAAAGATCGAGGGGCTTCCTACGGAATTATCTTCAGTTACTGAAAAGTTGATCCGGTATGATGTACATTTTAAATCAGTGAATCCGAGGTTGACGAATACACATATTTGCGTGCATCTGCATATTGACCTGGAAGTACAGAATGATTATAAGCCACGAAATCCGGAATATCCAATAATAAAGCGGGCGCTTTATTATGCTGTACGTGAGTTGTCGTCACAGCTGGGGACTCTGACAGAGACAATTGATTATTCGAAATTGGAGAAAGTGTATTCTATATGGATTTGCAATAAGAATGTTCCTCCTGAACTTCGGGATACGGCTACGACTTATACAATCCATAAGAGCGATATGATTGGAACATGTAATGAAGCCGAAGAAGATTTTGATTTGCTGAATGTAATAATGATTCGGCGCGGAGGACACAGTAGGGATAAGATTTTTGATTTCTTGTCAGCGGTGTTTGACGGGGAAATCAAAAGGATGGAACAATATACGAATGTGGCAGAAAACGAAGAATTGAAACAGGAGGTGGCACATATGTCAGGATTGGGAGCAAGTCTGTTAGAGGAAGGAATCGAGCAGGGAATTGAGCAGGGAATTGAGCAGGGAATTGAGCAGGCAACTGTCAATTTTGTTCAGAGAATGCTGGAGGAAGGAGAATCTACCGAGAAGATTATGATGTATTCTGGCTGCACGAGAGAGGATATAGAGAAGATTAAGAGTCGTGCTGTGGAGGAGCAGGAGACAGCGGATATGCCGGAACGTCGTAGACCAGCGAGACGGAGATAGACGCCGGATAGAGGATAAAGTGCATAGATAATAAAGCAGGACTGTGACGCGAAAGCGGAACAGTCCTATTTTTATGCAGTCCCGGATAGCGTTTAACTTCACGCCACGATGTCGCGAAGTTGCGGAAAAATTTCTTCTTTATTTGCAAAAGTGTGCAACCATTGGTGCCAATCAATGGCAAGATACGCATTTGTAATACAAATGCACTTGTTAGGGGACACCCCTAATACCCCGGTGAAGCTTACGCCACAACTTCACGACACGATGTCGCGAAGTTGAATAAGAAGAATGACTTCACGACACGATGTCGCGAAGTTGAAGAGAAGAATAACTTCACGACACGATGTCGTGAAGTTGAAAACAGCGTTACGGTAAAAATTGTAGCGCTGTTTTTTATTGTTAAAAGGCAAAGCAGGTTTTTCCTAAAAGAAAAAAATGTGAAAAAAACTTTTCTTTCATTCCGTCGAAAAAGCCGTCGAAAAAAGCCATAATAAAGGGCGAAATGGAGGTGAAAATAGGTGGATGGATATATTGTGCTGTCACAGAATCAGCGCGACTGGATGCGTAAGGTTATGAAAAATATGGTAAGCCTGACGGCCTATTACAGCTTTGCAAAGCAACCGTTAAAAGAGAGCGATTATGAAAATATTGTAATGGCATTTTCAAACTATACAAAAAAATCCCAGAATAATGAACTGATCATCAAAAGTGCCGTAGCATTGTTGGAATATCTGGACGGCATAGTGAAAAATGGAAGCCGACTGGATAAAGACCAGATGGGAATGCTGGAGATGGAAGTGGATGAATTATTTGATGTGGTGGATGCATACCAGAATCAGCTTAAAGATCCTGCGAAGGAAAAAGAGGCGCTTATGCAGATAAAGCTATGTGGACAGTCAGTAAAAGAATATTCGCTGTCGGGAGAATTGCAGAATATCTTAAAGGAATATCTGGATTTTTGCAGGGAAGCAGATCGCCAGCAGAAAACACAAGATAATAGGCAGCCGATGAGAAGTGTGTCTGCAAGGGGCAGATAGAATAGAACTCTGTCGGAGGAATAAAAAACAGTGGATAAGAGTATTCATATCAACATTCGCATTACACTGCAACAGTGGAACCATACGAAAGAAAAATGCAAAAAATATGGTATCAATTATTCCGAATACATCAGGCGGCTGATTGATTCGGACATGGGGAAGCAGGTTGCGTTACAGTCGCAGGATGAGTTCCTGGCAAAAAAGCAGCTTGCATATGAAATCAACCGGATAGGAAATAACATTAACCAGATTGTGAAAAATGTAAACATGCATTATTACACAGATTACGAAAAGAAAAAGTTGTTTGCGATGATGCAAAAAATCATTGAATTATTTGCAGACGGGGAAAGGAAGGAAAACAATGATGAATAATCAGATGGAAGAACTGATGGGTCAGTTAGAAGTAGCTGAAAGTCTTGAGCAGATGGTATCGATCGAAGATGAAATTGCAGCAATGATCGGGAAAGGATTCCTGGATGGGAAATTCGACTATACGTTTTTAATGCGCACAAAAGAACAGGTGGAGCAAAGAGAGAAGACGTGCAGAGAATTATTTGAAAGAAAAGACATGGTGCAGGAAAAAAGACCGGCACGCTCCAGATAGAATATGGCCATCGTACATGTTGTGGAACCGCCGATACATCCGGGAGAAAAAGGAAATATCTATGCGCATTTAAAACATGCAATTAAGTATATTTTGAAGCCGGAAAAAACATTGGGGGGTCTTTATACGGGAAGCTGGAACTGTGGATGCGGGACAGCGTTAAAAGAAATGGCAGAGACAAAGCGGCAATATGGAAAAGAACCGGATCCATCTTCTGCGGATTATGAACATGACAGGATTGCTTACCATGTGGTGATCTCATGGAGTCCGGGAGAAGCTGTTTTGCCAGAGAAAGCGATGGAGATTACCCGACGTTTTTGTGAAGAATATTTGCCGGGGTATGAAGCGGTGTATAGCGCACATCTTGATACAGAACATATGCATACACACATTATTTTCAATAGTGTCAATTATAAGACAGGACGAAAATATCATTTTCCGGCGGATGAATGGGAGAAAAATATACAGCCACTTATAGATAGGTTATGTAAGGCATACGGCCTACGTACTTTAGAGGAAGATACAGGAAAATCCATTGTTGAGTATACAAGAGAACGAAAAGAGGAAAAGAAAAATAATAGTGCTAGAGAGAATCGAAAACACAATGGAAATTATCACTATCGAAAGCAGCAGGAGGATGAGTATAGCATTTCGGATTATGTGCGGGATGATATCGACAGGTTAATTGAAAGCTGTGGATCGTTCGAGGAATTCGTACAGAAATTGCAAGAGCAGGGCTATGAGATCAGATACGGGGAAAGCGAAAAATATGGAACATATATGAAGCTTAGAAATGTGGGAATGAAACGATTTCGGAGAACATATACACTGGGAGCTGATTATACGGTCGATATGATCAAGCGGCGCATAGAAGCTTACCATGAGCCGTTAGAGAAAAATGCTGTAGAACAGGAATTTACATATCTGTTTGTTAGAAGAATCTATCACGTACGCATACGTCATAAAACGGATAATGTATATCTTAGAAAGCAATATGCGAGATTGTACCGCCTGGGAATTTTTCCGAAACATGGAAAACGCCCGGCCTACTGGGAGATAAAAGAAAGAATCAAGAATATCCATCGACTGGAATATCAGATAGGCATGATTATGGAACATGACTACAGGACGAAAGAAGATTTGAATATGGATATCGCTGCCCAAGAGCATAGGGTGGCTGAACTGAAAGCTGATCTCAGGGAACAGGCGAAGGATCGAAAACCATATGAAAATATGATCGCAGATTACGAAAAACTTGCTGAATTAGAAGGAGCATATCTTTTAGTACAAGATGGAATGCCGGAATTTCAGAAGGAAGCATTGACATATGAACGATTAAAGAAAAAAGTAGCTGCATTTCCATTCAAAAAAGAGGAATTGGAAAAGTATCTGGAAAGTTGTGCTGAAAAGAAGAAGGATAGTTTGAAAAAACTTTCAGAGGAGAAAAAGAAGCTGGAGGCTTTAAAAGAACTTTCGGAGGAATATGAGGAGATCACAGAAACTTACGCTCCTGCAGAGGAACAGGAGTTATCAGATATGGAACAACATGGAGCAATAGATGAAGAGAACAGAAGACAGCGGAGAAATAAACGAAAGGAGTTGTAATACATGGAACAGGAAATATTGACATTACAGGAGTTGGATTCAGAAGAATGGAAGGTGCGGGCAAGAGAATCTGTTGAGCATGCATATGATGAAGCAGGAAATTCGACCGTGGAATCAGATGCGCAGGAAACATTGCTGAATTTTATTTTAAATATTGGAGGAATTCGCAGAGATGTGTATGAGTATCTGCTTACGCCGAGATTCCGTGATCCGTCAGCAGTGGCATCAGTTGGAATACTTTTATGTTATGGGGCGCCATGTGAGTGGATCGAACTTGTTGTTGAAGCGTTAGATCAGAACAGTGTCACGGGGAACTTTTATGTGAATGAGATTACAGAAGCATTCAAAGCAGAAATTCCGGTAGCGGCATTACAACAGTTATTGCGGGAGTCAACCACAGTATTTGATTTTTGCCAGAAGAAAATGGCACTCATGAAAGCAACGCAAATGCATACGCGGAACGAGCAGGAAAAAACGGATATTTTGGAGAAGGCAGATCCACAGGAAGAAGCAATGCTTGGAAAAGTGAGCAAACAGGAGAGCGGAGAAGAGCCATCTGCAGCATCTGATGGAATTGAAGCAGGTATGGCTAAGGCTGTGACGGATGCTGTGCTCGCAGCTATGAAAGGATTTTGGGGACAGAAGAAAAGCACTCTCATTGTTACGGATCCTAAAGGCGAACTTGATTCGGAGCCATCTTCTTGGGAACGTAACGATGAGCATAAAGATACAATAACTAGGCGGCAGGTAAAAGTAGGAATTTTAAGAAAACAGAGAGAAGAACCAATAAATATTCCTGACCCGGCGCAAGAGCAGGAGGGGGCAGAAGCACCAGAGTTCCCGGATGGCCAGGAAATCCTTGATGCCAAAATGCTTGTGACAGAGTTGCAAAAAGAAGAGAAGGCACACAGCGATCGAGTTTCCTTTTTTCAGCTACTTCTGAGCAGACATATGAGAAAGGAATTTGAAAAGCTGGACGAAGATGCGCAGGTAGGAAAAATCTTTGAAATTATGGTGGAGAAAAAATACAGGAAAGATAAGATCCTCTCCATTCGCAGACTGATGAATGGTGGAATGACAAATGAATTTATATTCTCTTTGTTGGAAAAGGATCTGCCAGAAGAAGAACTGACGGAATTGTGTGAGACGCTGGTGGCAGATATGCCGCAGTTAGAACAGTATCCAGAAGAACTTGTAGCAGAGGATAATACGGAGGAAACAGAATGATAGGACAGGGCGGAGAAGCCATGCAGGTAATCTACATGGAGGTTGAAGGAATTAAGCTTACATATCAGTTAACCAAAGATGCAGTAAAACTGGCAAAGCAGCTTGTGCTGTTCCTTCTTGGAACTATTCGGGACACACCGTATAAAAAGCAGATGGGGCAGACAAATATCAAGAATTTTAAAGCGCGTGCCGGTGATCAGGCAACGATTCCGGCAACAGTGGATGAGGAAACATATCGCAGGTTAAAACCGATGCTGAAACAATATGGCATCCTTTATCATGAGTTTAAACCGTTAAGATCCGGAAAGAAGGGAGCAGTAGAACTCATTTTTATGGAGAAGGATCTTGCATTGGTTCAGGAACTTCTTTCAAGGTTGAAAAAAGAAAAAATCCGGGAAGATGTGAAGAATGGTATGGAAGAAGAAGCATCGGAGCATTCGTTTGATGAGAATAATCGGACAGAGACTATGGATGAGTTCGCGGAAAATGTCGGCACAACAACATCAGCGGAAGCATTTGATGCAGACATGAAGGAACGTTTCGGAGAGGATTACGAAAAAAACATTATTGATTTTGAAAAATATGCGCAGGAGCATCAGGAGGGAAAGAACCCAAAAGGACAAGCCGCAGGGATGGATCGTGAGAAGGTGGACAACCTTGCGGAGATAATACAGATCAAAGATCATGCTACAAGATTAAAGACCGGAGATTCTGTACAGATACCGTTCGTCTACGATGCGGACAATGGGAAGAGCCAGATCACAGAAGAAACGGAGACACATGTGAAAATTGCAGGAAAGGGGTTAAATGCAGAAGGTAATCCGGGGAAATGGGGGAGCATATGGGTACCCAAAGATGCAATCTATCCGTCGCTTGATAAGGAGCCGGAAGCGGGTGGAAAACGTACCGTATATCTGCCAAAGGATGCAGATATTGTAGTGGAAGATATGACGGGTAAAGAGCAGCCGCGGAAAATGAAAGCGGCAGATGTGGATAAGCTTAAAAGTTGGAATGCTGGAGTTTTTGAATCAGGCGGGAAGAAATATCAGACTGTAAAAGATGAGAGGATGCAGAATAATCTTGACATCACAATATCAAAGGAGCTGGTACATGGAGAAACAGAAGAAGCATATAAGACGCGTGTGCCAGGAACATGGGGAGAAAATGTACGTTATCTGTGGATTGATAAGGCAGATTGCATGGATGTATATAGCGGACAATCATTGCTGACGTCATTGAATCCTGAGAAGAATTACAAACTTTATGCGGGAGATGGAACACCGACAGAAATGATGCGAGGGAAAGATTTATACCATAACCATTATGATGCAGTAAATGCTGGAGTACGCAGAAATGCTCAGGCAACAGCAGCTGTTGGAGGAAGGAGGCGTATGTAAAAAATGAAGCCGAAAAAAAGAACGTATTCTCCTGCTTTGATAATTATTGGAGCGGTATTTATGGCGATTGCGTCTTATTACTGTGCGGCGGCAATGCATTCAGGGGAAACTATTTTTCAGTGGGCTGACCGGATGCACAGAGTGATGGACGCACCATTGCAGAATTATCTGAATGCATATACAGCGAAGACTTTTATAGTATTCTCTTTTGTATATTTGCTGTTAGTGCTTATGTATGTTACAAGCAGAAAGAATTACATGCCGGGGCGGGAAATGGGATCAGCAAGGTATGCAGATGTAAAAAAAGTTAATAAGATGCTGGCAGATTTAAACGATGATCCATTAGATCCACAAAATATTGTAATCCCGAAACACAGCATATGGCAGAAACTTGGTTGGAAACTTTTATCAGTCAGGAGGGATAAAGCAGCATGAGTGTACAAGCGATGAGAAATGTATATGTTGTAAATACGAGAAATCGTATCCTGTCACAGCATATTCGGATGAGCATGAATACAAGGCATACAGATCTTAATAACAATATCCTTGTCATTGGCGGTTCTGGTTCGGGAAAGACATTTCGCTTTGTAAAACCACAGCTTATGCAGATGTTTGGCTCTTACATAATAACGGACCCTAAGGGTGAACTGTATCGTGATACATCAGCATTTCTAAAACAGAATGGCTATGAGATCAAGGTTTTAAATCTGTTGGATGAGGAACAGATGGTAAAATCCTCGCATTTTAATCCATTTTCATACGTTCGCAGTGAAGTAGATATCCTAAAACTTATCACGAATCTGATAAAAAATACGACGCCAGAAGGTGCCACATCTAATGATCCATTCTGGGAGAGGGCAGAGGGAATGGGGTTACAGGCACTTTTTTACTATGTATGGCTAGAAGGAGTTCCGGAGCATATCTGGGAGTATAAGCGTCCGAACGGTGAAGACGATAGGGAGCGAATTCTTGCTGCCATACATGATCCGGCAATACCGAAGGTACATAATGTGCGTGGTGTAATGGAACTGCTGAAATTTGCAGAGTTTAAGGAAGATCCAAGGACAGGCGAAAAATTGGAGTCTACTTTAGATATTATCATGAATGATCTCGAACTGCGTAGCCCGAATCATAAGGCCGTGCTGAATTATAACAAAGTTATGCGCGGTGCGGCGGATACAGTGCGGTCTGTTATTATCAGTATGAATGCCAGACTTGCATCAGTGGAAACAGAGGCAATATTGTCGATTCTGGATGATGATGAGATGGATATTGAACTGATCGGTACGAGAAAAACAGCCATCTACTGTGTCATTCCAGATAATGATCCAACTTATAATTTCCTTGTTGGAATGATGTATAACATCATGTTCCAGCGCTTGTATTACGAGGCGGATTTTGTGCATGGAGGCTCGTTGCCTGTCCCGGTAACATTTTTACTGGACGAATTTGACAATGTTGCATTACCGGAAAACTTCCTTTCGCTGCTGTCAACAATGCGGAGCAGGAATATAAGTTCTGTAATAATTATACAGGATTTGAGTCAGATCAAGACACGATACAAGGATGGAGCACATCAGAAATTGCTGGCAAATTGTGATACATGGGTATATTTGGGCGGAAATGGACCCGATACGCAAAAAGAATTGAGTGAGCTGATGGGAAAAGCGACGATCGACAAACGGACAAATGGAGAAACACTTGGAAAGCAGGGAAATTCGAGCAGAAATTATGACATTGTGGGAAGGGAGCTAATGTTTCCGGATGAGCTGCGGAAGATTGAAGGAAACATATGCATTATGTTTATTCGAGGGTTTGATCCGATTATGGATCAGAAAATTGAATCCACCAAGCATCCCTGCTGGGAACAGATGTGTGAAGCAGCAAAGGGTGAATTATTTGATGCCAGAGTCGAGCGTTTAAGAAGAAGGAGATTCGGAAAAATGCGGACAAAAACAGGTTTCGTAGATCAGGCAGAACTATTGCATATGCAGCTTCGTGACCAAAAAGAAATGACACATTATAAGAATGAAGCAAAGATTGCGGATTTATTGGGGGAAGAGGCACCGCCAAAGCCGATAAACCATATTTTCCAGCTGACATTGGAAGAGTTGGACGCATTAGTTGACAAGCTTGACGAGAATCCAGATCAGGTTATGTCCCTGGACGATGAATTGTTACGTCATACCAGAGATGAAATCGAAGCAGAGCTGCAGGAAGAAGAGATAAAACGGAAAGAAGATGCAAAGCTGCATGTGAACGTTAATGATTTAAAAACGCCGGAGATGGCAATGACCTATGCAAAGTTGAAAAAAGCGGGATTTGGAGAACCACAGATCAAATGCATTTTGCAGCTTGCAGAGAAAAAGACAATGACGACGGAGGAGATTCTTGGAACGTTTGACCGGGAAATGGACAGACACACAGTAGAACTCCTGGTGGAATATATGTCGTAAACTTTTCTTAAAAGAAAAGAAAACACGGAAATTTTTCTTATAAAACGATGAAACAAAAATGAATTATCGGTAAGATAGAAAATCAGAGTGATGCTAAGCATCAGGAAGGAGAAAAAATGAAAAAGAAAATTATGATGACGATTAGTGTAGCGGGAGTAAATGTATTAGGGAACACGACCAATATAATGGCAAGCCCGGTATCTGGTGTGGGTGTGGCGACGTCTACAGGAATACCGGAGATTGACAATGCACTTAATATTATCAAGGCGCTTTTTATCGGTCTGATTTCTACGATCGGCGTAATTATTTTGGCCAAGGGAATATCCGATACGGCGATTGGATATCAGCAGCAGGATTCTCATGGAATGTTTGACGGGATTAAGGGAATTGCGGCAGGAGCAATCATGGCATTTATTGGTATCATTATAGCGTTACTTGGATTCTAGTATGAACGGAGGACAAGATGTTTGACGATTGGATTGAAGAGTGGATGTCAAAGCTTTATGATTTTTTGTCTTTTTCCATTTCTCTCTATAATAAGCAGGCACAGATGGCTGCAGGGATGCTGGGCCAGGATCCTGCTTCTTTTAACAGCAGTGGATGGACGCTTGTAACGAATGTAAATGCTGTTTTCCTGACTATCGGTGCCGTCTTAGTGATTATTTTTTTTCTAATGGGATTCTGCGCGGACAGTGTTGACATCAAACAGGATTTGCGGGTGGAGAATATCCTCCGGATGTTTTTAAAGCTGAATATTGCGGAATTTTTCGTCATCAATTCATTGCGGCTGGTACAACAGATGTTTGCCCTTGGAACAGGAATTATCGGAAAGTTTGCAGGTGTAAATCTTACGGTAAACTGCGCAATACCATCGGAGGTGTCAGCTATTACCAGTAACCCGGTAGATAATGGGATGAGCGGGTTTGGAGGGTTGATGACAGTGGCATTGCTGTTTATAACAGCATTTGTTTTTATGCTGGTTGAGATGGGCTGTGGGGCAATGATTCTCTTTGAGGCATATCAACGCTTTTTTAAGATCATGCTGTTGGTGCCATATGGATCACTTGCTAATAGTACGATTGCGGGGAATCATATGCTGAACCGATCTGCAGAGTCATTTTGGAAATATGCGCTTGCGACAATACTGGAGGCGGTTACGATGTATTTTTCAATGGCGCTTGCTGCGGCAGTGCTTTCAAGCGGAACATTGGGGCTCAAGGATGGATGGTCAGGCGCCTTTTATGTATTAGGCTGGATATTGGAGAGCAGTTTTGTTAGTATGCTCACGCTTGGACTGGTAAAGGGATCTGAGATGGTGACGCAGAAAGCGCTTGGATTATAAAGACGAGGAAGGTAAGAGAAATGTTATCAGTGAATATAAACCAGAATGTAGAGCAATACCGTGAAACAGTGGCATTTGGATTAGATTCAAAACAGACGTGGGCTGCAATAAAGGCGATTGCGGCGGGAGTTGCGCTTATGTGTTTGTTACATTTTGGAATTGGTCTGCCGATTGAGGTGAGTATTTGGCTTGCTCTGCCGGTGTGTGTTCCGATTATGCTGCCAGCACTCCAAAAAAAATACGGGCTTACCGTCACAGAACAGTTTAAGGAAGCGAATAGGCGCAAAAGTGAATTGGTATATGCGTCAAGAATGCCAGTAGAACGAAAGGAAATACACAAAAATGAAGCAAAAACAGGATGGAAGTGTATGGGAAAACAGTCAGAAAAACGAGCAAGGGGAAAAAAGAAGGCGGGTAGCAAGGCGTGATAGATTCCAGCGGATAAAGAATAGAAAAGAACCGTTATATCGGATGCCTGCTTTTTTAAAGCACACTATCGGAT
>ERZ894194.696-NODE-696-length-24078-cov-22.647463_pt1 | contig 24078 bp, 30 predicted proteins | sample MGYA00380283_ERZ894194 | MGnify/ENA primary metagenome ERZ894194 (study PRJEB32331, sample SAMN06328448) | human gut metagenome | biome: human gut microbiome; feature: stool | host: Homo sapiens | collected 2013-02-13 ... | reverse complement strand
AACCAGCAGTGGTACCACTGCTCTTTGTTTCAATTGTGCATTGAAACAAAGAGGTCTGTACAATGGGAAAGGAGGAGAAAATGAGGAGGATAAGCTGTTTTTTACTAATGCTTACCCTGCTGCTGACAACGGTCGTTGTTGCGTGGGGGGCAGTGCCGACTGATGGGGAGGTGACTCCGAGTTTGGTGAATGTGTCTCGATCCAAGACAGCCACCGTACTGGATAAGGACTATCGGTCCACCGTTACGTTGTCGCTTCCCAGCGCAGAGGAAAAACTGGCCAGCGATGTGGTCTTTGTGCTGGACAAATCTACAAGCGCAGAATTGGAGGATAAGGCGTTAGCGCTTCTTGCCGACCTGAAGAAAGAGGTGGCGGAACGCGGTGTGATGGTCAAGGTCGGCGTTGTTATTTTCAATCGGGCGGCAGATGTTGCGTTCCCGCTTACGGAACTTACAGAGGGAAACTATACTACCATTGAGGCTGCGATAAGGAAAACTATATCCAGCGGCAGCAATACGCATGCGGGACTTCTTGCGGGCAAGAAAATGCTCGATGGCGATACGGCGGTCGAGCCGCACCGCAAGCATCTGATATTTGTCAGTGACGGCGTTACCTATCAGTTCTGCAAGGAGGATGATCATACTACCCCGTATACGCGCAGCTTTGATGGCAACCTAATCTCGAATGGTGTTAACCAGTGCGGTACGCTAAGTGAGTTGAACGTGCAGTACGGGTACAGTGACAAAGAGGCAGAAACGTCTATTCCCAAGGGCAGCATCGATAACTGGATGAGCGATATTGCCGGAAGAATGGAGACAGACAATGACAACGAGAATTGGGACTATCAATATACTGGGCAGGCTCCGACCGATAATAGCAAACTGCTGCAGAACAAGGAAAACGTTTCAAATGTGGAGAAAGCCCTGCACCTGACAGAGAGTACCTACAAAGCGATGCAGGAGAGTGGCTATCAGTGCCATGCCGTGTTGGCAAGGGAAACACGGCAGTGGGGTACCGCCTTTATGAACAGACTGGCGGGAGGGAGAGCAGTCGCTTTTGACTCAATCCAACATAAAGTCCTCTACGCTGTTGATAAGGGTTCCGCTGTGGCGGATACTGTCGGCAAGAGTTTCGATCTCGTTCCCGGCACGTTTTGTCTCACCGTTGGCGGGCAAGAACTGCAATATAAGCAGGATGGAAATGTGACCTACTTCGGCGGCGACCAGAATGAGAGGAATTACCGCTTCAAGATAGAGTACGACGGTGCCGCCGACAGCTTCACATGGGAAATCAACGAACCGGTCTCCAACTTTGCCCCGGTCAAGCTTTCCTACACTGTAAAGCTCGCCGGTACGCCCGCCGCCGGCACCCACGGTGTGATGGATCTGAATGGGGACGGTTATGTGGATGACACCACCACACACGTAGACGTGTCAAAGGCGCTTTATACCAATGAGAGCGCGATCTTGACACCGGTAGCCACAGACGGTGAGCAGGGTGAGGCTCTGGAGTTCCCCAAGCCCTCCGTGTCCTACACGGTGGCCGCCTATTACTACAGCGAGCCCCTTGCACCTGTGAAAAGGACGGTCAGTCCCACGACCTTTGACGCGGGAATTGCCGTATACGCTGAGGTCGCCGCCCTGTCGCTGGCCGGCGCGGTAAAGCTGTGCGGGAGGCGTGGCCGCCGCGATGCCTAAGAGGATATCCCTCCCATGGCTGATGTCTTCCTCCCTGCACCGGCAGGGGAATACAGAGAGCACCCCGAAAGGGGTGCTCTCTGCGTCCGGCATTAATTTGCTGTTTATTTACGATTTTCCCTCTACCAAAGCGGTGCAAGATGTGGTATGATATTTAAGTGAGAGTATGACCCGGAGGGAGGTGCTGCTGTATGCGGCGTTTGAAACGGTATATCTGCCTGGTCGGGTTGCTGGCGCTGCTGGCAGCTGCATTGACCGGCTGCGGTTTCTCTGACGATTCAGTGGAGGAACTGTTTACCCTGCCGCGAATGGCGGAGGAGTACACCGGCCTGACCCAAGAGCTGGAGGCACTGATCACACAGGGTTATGAGTACGCCTCACCTACCGGCGGGCGGAATATCCAGTCGGTGCAGATGGCTGACTTGGACGGCGACGGACAGCAGGAGGCCCTGGCCTTTTTCCGCATGAGCAGCGACGAAAAGCCGCTGAAAATATTTGTATTTAAGATCGAGGGCGACAGCTATGCCCGCTACTGCACCATCGAGAGCAGCGGCACCGCCATCGACAGCGTGTACTATCAGGACCTGAACGGCGACGGCCGGCGTGAACTGATCGTGGGCTGGCGTATCAGCGCCGAGGTGCAGACCGTGGCGGTGTACACCGTGGCGCGGGAGCCGGTGGCGCTGATGTCCAGCGGCTACACGCGCTTTACCATACAGGATCTGAATGGTGACGGTATCCCCAGCCTGCTGGTGCTTCGCACCGACGCGGACAGCCAGCCGGTGGCGGAATTCTACGGCTGGCAGGATGAGCAGATGGGCGTGGCCTACCGCTGCGTGCTGTCCAGCACCATGGCCTCGGTGAACCGGGGCAGCCTGGTCAGCGGTCGGCTGGATGCCGACACGCCGGCGCTGTATATCACCGGTGTGGACGAGCAGGGTATGGCCGCCACGGATATTCTGGTGTTCCGCCAGGATCTGGGACTGGTGAATCTGGCACTCAGCGGCAGCAGCACCGGCGTGTCCAACGCCGTGTTTCCCTATCGTCAGCTGCTGCCCCAGGATATCAACGGCGACGGGATCATCGAGCTGCCCAGTCCGGACACCAGTTGGACAGCGGAGCAGACGGACGGTCTGGTCAGCTGGCTTTGCTGCAACGGCGACGGGCAGTTGTCCACCGTGGCCAAGACGTACCACAGCCTGTCCTGCGGGTGGTATTTCACCATACCGGAGAGCTGGTGGGACTGGAGCGTGGAGACCGCCACCACCAGCATCAGCAATGAAAATCAGTTCAGCCTGGCGATCAACGGGGATCCGGTGCTGAGCCTGTACACCATCACCGGCGAGAACCGGGAGAACCGCGGCCGCATGGGCAAGAGGGTGCTGCTGCGCCGCCAGACAGCCACCATCTACGCCGGTGAGCTGAATGACGCGGCGGCCTATTACGGCATGGATGAGGATCTGCTGCGCCGCAGCTTCAGCCTCATCGTAGGCAGCTGGAGCAACTGACAAGGAGGGACTGCCATGAAAAAGGTACTGGTACTGGAGGACGAGTCCAGCATCCGCAGCTTTATCGTTATCAATCTCCGCCGCGCCGGCTACGAGGTGGTGGAGGCGGAAACAGGCGAGGAGGCACTGGAAAAGCTGAAGATCCACAGCGATGTCCGAGTGGCGTTGCTGGACATTATGCTGCCCGGTATCGATGGTTTCGAGGTTTGCCGCCGTATCCGCGCCACCAACGCCGCCATCGGTATCATTATGCTTACCGCACGGTCCCAGGAAATGGATAAGGTGACGGGATTGATGACCGGTGCCGACGACTATGTGACAAAGCCCTTCTCCCCGGCGGAACTGACCGCCCGCGTGGACGCGCTGATGCGCCGATCCGGCGGCGGTGTCGTGGACGCCGGTGAGATCGACCAGCCGCCCTTCCTGCTGAACACCCGCAACCGTACTCTGGAGAAGAACGGTCAGCGGATCAAGCTCACCCAGGTGGAGTACGCCATCATGAAGATGTTTATGGAGAACCCCGGCAAGGCGCTCTCCCGCGAGGAGATCCTGGACTTGGTCTGGGGCCACGACTATTTCGGCGAGCTCAAGATCGTGGACGTGAATATCCGGCGCCTGCGGCTGAAGATCGAGGACAATGCCACGAACCCAACCTATATTACGACGATCTGGGGTTTCGGCTACAAATGGGGGCTGTGACAGCGGAGCTTTTCCGCCAGTACTTCGTTGCAGCGGCTTGACGTACACACAGTACGCCTGCGCCGCTGTGGCTCGTCCTGGGAAAAAAGTCTCTCGCTGTCAGGCTTTGCGCCGCGCCCGTGGGTGCGCTATACCTTATTTTGCGATGAAAGGAGATGAACGCCTTGGCAGGAAAGAAGCATAAAGTGCAGGGCCTGCGCCGCCGGTGGCTCACCGGCAGCATGGGGCCGGTGCTGGTCATATTGCTGCTGGTGGGCGTGCTCATCTCCGTGGGTTTTGCCAGCAACTACTACAACAGTGCGCGCTCTACCCTGCGAGCCAAGGCCGCGGCGGGCGCGGACTATTTCAACACCTATGTGATGACCAGCTATCGGGAGTATTACCGCAGCGCTACGATCTACGCTGCTGCCTTTGACGACAGCGACAAGATCGAGCTGCAGTTCCTTAACAGCTCCGGCCGCGTGGAGGTCACGACCCGGGGCGTCACCACCGGCACCTACCCCAGCACGCCGGAAATACTGCGGGCGCTGGAAAGCGGCACGGTGCAGGACTACATCGGCCGTGACAGCGTCACCGGGGAGCGCATCCTGGCGGTGTCCGGCCTGCTGAAGTTCAACGGCCAGGTGGTGGGCGTTATGCGCTACGTTACCGCCATCGGGAACATCGACCGGCAGGTGCTGCTGACGGTCCTGCTGGTGGCCGGCGTCATGCTGGCGGTGGTGGGGCTGATCGTCATGTCCAGCATGATCTTCATCAACAATGTGGTGGCCCCCGTGTCCGCCGTGTCAGAGGCGGCCAAGCGTATCTCCGGCGGCAGCTACGGCGTGCAGATACCCAACAAGTACTCCGACGAAATGGGCGAGCTGGTGGACAACATCAACGATATGTCCCGCAAGATCGGCGAGAGCGAACGAATGAAATCCGAGTTCATCTCCTCGGTGTCCCATGAGCTGCGGACACCGCTGACGGCGATCAACGGCTGGGGCGAAACGCTGCTGGCCGATGAGTCCAACGACGTGCAGCAGATCAAGCGCGGCGTGCAGATCATGGTGAAGGAGTCCCGTCGCCTGACCAATATGGTGGAGGAACTGCTGCAATTTTCCCGCCTGGAGGATGGGCGCTTCACCCTGCAGGTGGAGGACACCGATTTGCAGGCTGAGTTGGAGGACGCGGTGTACAGCTATCGGGAGCTGTTTCGTCAGGACGGCATTGCCCTGGAGTATTCCAGTGATCGGGCGGAGTATGGCGAGGTCATCTCCGGCGACCCGGAACGCCTGAAGCAGGTGTTCTGCAATCTGCTGGACAATGCGGCCAAGCACGGCGGCAGCGGCAAGCGCATCGCTGTGCATCTGAGCCAGCGGGAAGGGGAGTATGTGATCACCATCCGGGACTTCGGCCCCGGCATACCGGAGGCGGAGCTGCCCTATGTGAAGCAGAAGTTCTACAAGGGCTCATCCAAGGCTCGGGGCAGCGGAATCGGTCTGGCGGTCTGCGACGAGATCGTCCAGCGCCACGGCGGACGACTGGATGTCGCCAACGCCGAGGGCGGCGGCACCGTAGTTACGGTGTATTTGCCGCTGAAAAAGCAGGCTGAACAGGAATTGTAAAAAAACAGAAAAAACTCGAACAAGTGTTGCATTTTATTGCGAGCTGTGCTATGCTTGCGTCAGAAAGGAATTCAGCAGACCTATGGAAAAGAAAAAGGGCGCTTTCCGTACCAGTATTGGCGGACAGGCGCTGATCGAGGGAATACTTATGCGCGGCCCGGAGAAGGACGCAATTGTGGTCCGTTCACCGGAGGGCCTGGTCACCAAGGTCACCCAGCGCAAATTCGTCAAGGCCAACTACCCCATTCTGGGCGTTCCTATTCTGCGGGGCGCGGTGACGTTCATCGGCTCCATGATCACCGGCGTCAAGGCGCTGATGTTCTCGGCAGATTACTTCCCAGAGGACGAGAATGCCAAGCCGGACAAGCTGGAGGAATGGCTCAACAAGCACGTGCCGGCGGAGAAACTGCAATCGCTGCTGGTGGGCTTTTCAGTGGTGCTGAGCATCGGCTTGATGCTGGTGCTGTTCATGCTGCTGCCTACGTTTCTGGCGGGGCTGTTTCATGCCACGACCCCTGCACTCCATAACCTGATCGAGGGTGTGGTCAAGATCCTGGTGCTGCTGGCGTACATGATCCTCTGCTCCAGACAGAAGGACGTATACCGGGTGTTCTGCTACCACGGTGCGGAGCACAAGACCATTTTCTGCTATGAGGCGGGATTGCCGCTGACGGTGGAGAACGTTCGTATCCAGCCCCGGCACCACCCCCGCTGCGGCACCAGCTTCCTGTTTGTGGTCATCATCGTGTCCATCATTGTCTCCAGCCTGGTGTTCCCCTACATCAACTGGCAGAGCGTGTGGGTCCGTGTGGGCGTGAAGCTGCTGCTGCTGGTGCCCGTAGTGGGCATTACCTACGAGTTTAACCGCATGGTGGGGGCGCACGACAATGCGCTGACGCGCGTCCTCTCCGCCCCTGGTATGTGGCTGCAGAACTTTACGACCCACGAGCCGGACGACAGCATGATCGAGGTGGCGATCGAGGCCATGAAGCTGGTCATCCCGGAGGAGAAGGGTACCGACACCTGGTAAGCCGGGGTTGCGCGGCGGGGCGCAAAACAGCGGAGAGCGCCGAAAAATACCGAAGAAAGTGAAAACGGTACGTATTATGGCGATCACATATAACAATTTGTATTTGGACGTGCGGCAGCAATTCCTGCGGGCAGGATTGCCCGATCCCACGCTGGAGTCCCGGGAGTTGGTATGCTGCGCCTCCGGGAAGACCCGGGAGGCGTTGAGCCGGGATGGCCGGCTGTACGTGCCGGAGTCGGTGGAACAGCAGGTGCGCCGCCTGGCGGAGCGCCATCTGGCCGGCGAGCCGGTGGCGTACCTGATCGGCGAGTGGGAGTTCTACGGCCTGCCGCTGGATATCTCTGAGAGCGTGCTGATCCCTCGGCCGGACACCGAGGTATTGGTGGACCGGGCGCTGACGTACCTGAAGACCGTGGCCGAGCCCCGGGTGCTGGACCTGTGTGCAGGCTCGGGCTGTATCGGTCTGGCCCTGGCCAAAAACGCGCCGGAGAGCCATGTGGTGTTGGGCGAGCTGGACGAGGGCGCACTGCGTATCTGCCGCCAGAACATCCGCCGCAATGACCTGACCGGGCGGGTGGTGTCCCTGCAGCTGGACGCGCGGGAGAAGCCGCCGGCCCATCTGGGGGAATTTGACTGCATCGTGTCCAATCCGCCCTATATCCCGGATGGAGATATCGCGGAGCTGGACGCGTCTGTGCGGGACTACGAGCCGCATCTGGCATTGCGGGGCGGCACGGATGGGCTGGACTTCTATCGAGCAATCGCCGGACACTGGACGGCAGCGCTCCGCGTGGGCGGACGGCTGTTGTTCGAGGTGGGAATCGGCCAGGCGGACGAGGTGCTGCGGATCATGCGGGGCGTGGGCTTCGGCGACCTGGAGATCACCCCGGACTTGAACGGTATTCCCCGGGTGGTAGAGGGTGTGCTGTGCTCGGAGCTTTGACAGCGTACGTTGACTGTCCGTTTTTTGGGACAGTTGGGGAGATATATTAGATACATCAGAACTTGAGGAGGACGGAACTATGGCAGTCAAAAAAGAACCTGCCGCCCCGGCACCGGTGGTATCCGACAAAAAGAAGGCGCTGGAGACGGCCATGCAGCAGATCGAGAAGATGTACGGCAAGGGGTCAATCATGCGCTATGGTGCGGAGAGTACGCTGAATGTAGAGTCCATCCCTACCGGCTCACTGTCGCTGGATCTGGCGCTGGGTATCGGCGGCCTGCCCCGGGGCCGTATTGTGGAGATCTACGGGCCGGAGTCCTCCGGTAAGACCACGCTGGCGCTGCACGTGCTGGCCGAGGCCCAGAAAATGGGCGGCGAGGTGGCCTTCGTGGACGCGGAGCACGCTCTGGACCCCACCTATGCCAAGGCGCTGGGCGTTAACGTGGAGGATATGCTGATCTCCCAGCCGGACACCGGCGAGCAGGCGCTGGAGATCACCGAGGCCCTGGTCCGCAGCGGAGCCATCGACGTAGTGGTGGTGGACTCCGTGGCGGCGCTGGTGCCCCGTGCGGAGATCGAGGGTGAGATGGGTGACAGCTTTGTGGGCCTGCATGCCCGACTGATGAGCCAGGCCCTGCGTAAGCTGACAGGAATCATCAACAAGACTAATTCCATCGTTATCTTCATCAACCAGCTGCGCGAGAAGGTGGGTGTCATGTACGGCAATCCGGAGGTCACCACCGGCGGCCGTGCGCTGAAGTTTTATGCCTCCGTCCGCATTGACGTGCGCCGTATCGAGACGTTGAAGTCCGGCGGCGAGGTCATCGGCAACCGTACCCGGGCCAAGGTGGTGAAGAACAAGGTGGCGCCTCCGTTCCGTGAGGCGGAGTTCGATATCATGTATGGTGAGGGCATCAGCAAGCTGGGCGACCTGCTGGATCTGGCGGTGAAGCTGGACCTGGTGCAGAAGAGTGGTTCCTGGTTCAATATGGGTGAGTTGCGCCTGGGACAGGGCCGTGATGCGGCCAAGCAGTACTTCCGCGACCATCCGGACGAGGCGGATAAGTTGGAGACGGCGGTGCGGGAGAACTTCCACAAGCTGATGGGCAGCCAGTCCCGGGTAGCGGCCAAGGCCGCCGGACGGGCGGTGGACGTGTCCGCCGACGATTTTGACGACGAAGACTGATGCGGATCGAGCGCATTGAAAAATCAAAGCACAAGCAGGAGCGCGTGCTGGTGTTTCTGGAGGGGGGCGACCTTCTTCGGATCACCGGCGCGGAGCTTCTGCGCTTTGGTTTATACAAAGGTATGGACTTGCCGCCGGCGCTTGTGGTAGAATTACAGGCGGCGGCACAGCAGTCTCAGCTGAAGCAGACCGCGGCGCGGATGGCGTCGGGACGGATGCTGTCCAAAAAAGAGGTACAGCACCGTCTGACAAAAAAGGGCGCCACAGAGGAGCAGGCGGCGGACACCGCCGACTGGCTGGAGACGCTCGGCGCAGTGGATGACGAGGGCTATGCCGGCGTTATCGTGCGGCATTACGGGGCCATGGGTTATGGCCCGGGCCGGGTGAAACAGGAGCTGCATCGCCGGGGCGTGCCCCGGGAACTGTGGGACGAGGCGCTGACACAGCTGCCCCCGACGGCGGATGCCGTGCGGAAGGTGGTGGCTGCCAGACTGCGTGGGCGGCCCATGACACAGGAGGACAGCCGGAAGCTGGCCGCGGCATTGCAGCGGCGTGGGTTTTCCTGGAATGACATACGGCCCGTGCTCAATGAGTGGGGGCAGGAAATAGACGAGACGTGAGGTATACAACGTGAAGGTTGCATTTATTTCCCTTGGCTGTGCCAAGAATTTGGTGAACACAGAGCAGATGATGGCCCTGTGCCGCGATGCGGGGCATACGCTGCTGAAGGCACCCGCCGGTGCAGACGCTGTGGTCATCAACACCTGCGGGTTTATCGACAGCGCCAAGGAAGAGGCGATCGACACCATACTGTCCGTGGCGGCGTTGAAGGCCGAGGGACAGGTGGGCAAGATACTGGTGACGGGGTGCCTGACCCAGCGCTACCAGCAGGAGATACTGGACGAGCTGCCCGAGGTGGACGGTATCATGGGCACCGGCAGCTACGGTGAGATCGTGCCGGCGCTTTCCGAGATGATGGCTGGCGGTACGCCCCGGCGCTTTGCCGATATCCACGGGATGATCGACGAATTCGACCGGGTGCTGACTACGCCGGGGCACTATGCCTATCTGCGTATTGCCGAGGGCTGCGACAACCGCTGCGCATACTGTGTGATACCCTCTCTGCGCGGGAAATACCGCAGCCGCCGCATGGAGGATGTGCTGGCCGAGGCGAAGCATCTGGCTGACGCCGGGGTGAAGGAGTGCATTGTCATCGCTCAGGATATCACCCGCTACGGCATCGACCTGTACGGCGAAAAGAAGCTGGCGGCGCTGCTGCGGGAGCTGTGTAAGCTGGATTTCCACTGGATCCGGCTGCACTATCTGTATCCGGACGAGTTCACCGACGAGCTGATCGACACCATCGCCGCGGAGGAGAAGGTGCTGCCCTATCTGGATATCCCCATCCAGCACTGCAACGACAAGGTGCTGCGCGCCATGAACCGCCGTGGCGACAAGGCGGAGCTGCTGGCGCTGTTCCGTGAGCTGCGGGCGCGTATCCCCGACCTGGTGCTGCGGACCAGCCTTATCACCGGTCTGCCCTTCGAGGATGAGGCGGCGTTTGAGGAGCTGTGCGAATTTTTACAGGAGGTCCGCATCGAACGGGCGGGCGTGTTCCCCTACTCCCCGGAGGAGGGGACACCGGCGGCGCGTATGCTGAACCGTGTGGACACCGCCGAGGCCGAGCGCCGGGCGGAGCTGGTGGTGGACGTACAGTCCCGAATCATGGACGACTTCAACGACAGCCGTATGGGCACTGTGGCAGAGGTGCTGTGTGATGGCTTCGACCAGGAGGCTATGCAGTTCGTGGGACGCAGCTATGCCGAGAGCCCCGATATTGACGGGCGCATCTATTTCACCGCCGACTACGAGGTGGAGGCGGGTGAGTTCGTGCCGGTGCGTATCACCGGTGCCATGGACGGTGAGCTGACCGGCGAGTTGGCGGAGTAAAAGGGGGCTTTCCCTTTGCGCGGCACTGTGCTATAATGCTGCGAGAGATAAAAGCGAAAGGTGGATACATATATGACTACGGCGAACAAACTGACGATCCTGCGGGTGCTGATGATTCCCGCGTTCTTGGTGGTGTTGTACTGGGGTTTTCCCGGCAGCCGCTATGTGGCGCTGGGCATCTACATCGTGGCATGCCTGACCGACCTGCTGGACGGCTACATTGCCCGGCACTATAATCAGGTCTCCGATTTTGGGAAGTTCATGGACCCGCTGGCGGACAAGTGTCTGGTGATGGCGGCGCTGTGCTGGTTCGTGGAGGAGGGCACCTTCGCCGCGTGGGTGTTGGCCATCGTGCTGCTGCGGGAGTTTGCTGTGTCCGGTATGCGTTTGGTGGCTGTGGAGAAGGGCCGGGTCATCGCCGCTGGCTGGTCCGGTAAGGTCAAGACAGCCAGTACTATGGTGTGTATCTGCCTGATCCTGCTGGGTATTCCTCAGGTGTTGAACTATGTATGCCAGGGTATCATTTTGGTGACAACGGTGTACTCCGGAGTTGAGTATTTTGCCAAGAACGCTGATGTGTTCAAAGAGACCAAATAAGATTTTTAATGACATTGAGTGATGGGGGTGTAGGAATGGCAATTCTTGTTTTTGCTGATGTGTTGAAAAAAGCAGGATTGGATCCGGCTAAAGTAAAGCTTATTCGACATTCATTAGCTGATGAAGGCTTTAGACGCTGCTACGACAAAAATATGGTGCGGGAGTATACAGCGCACCAAAAAGCGGGCTTCAGTAAAGGTTATGACTATTGGGCGGTTTTTCTCAGTGAAGGGGGCAATTACGCCAGATTGTACGGCGTATATAGAGTAGGGGAAAGCGTGCCTGATACGCCGGATGTAAGACCGGAGGGGTACCCTGACGGAGAGGCTTTTACTGGTGAGAATGCATTTTTTGACTTACAGAGCATAGACGCTTTGCGAGAGTATGAAAAGCGCATGGTCATAGACTGGGGAAAGTCCGCCCGAATGTGGCACCAAAAGGGAACAACGGAAAAGACAATCGTTGCAATTGATTCCGCAGACAAGCATCCATTTGTTGGTTATGAAAAAGTCATCCTTACCTACGACAAACTGAAAGAAATTGTGGAAGACAAGATTAACTACGAGTTGTGGCAGGCGGCGCTTTCGAATGTCAAGGGCGTTTATCTTATTTTGGATATGGCAAACGGAAAACAATATGTTGGCTCGGCCTACGGAGATAGGGGAATACTTGGCCGTTGGGAGTGCTATGTTAATTCCTTGCACGGCAATAATAAATTGATGAAAGAGGTTATTTGCACCTACCCAGAGAGGTATAAGTATTTCCAATTTTCTATTTTGCAAATCTTTTCAAAATCTACAGTAGATAGTATAGTCGTTCACGCAGAAAACCAGTGGAAAGAAAAGCTTGGGACAATTGATTTCGGGATGAATGATAACTGAGGTGGAAATGTGGATGATATGAATGAGATGCAAAAGAAAATGAAGGAGCGTATCGAATCCGAGGCACGGGCGACTATGAGAATCAGCAACAAAGACTTGATTTGCAGGGATTGTGAGTTCGTTTTGGATGATAGTGAAGTTTTTGGGAATGTGTCGCGCTGTAAGATATTTGAGGTAAAGCCAGTCAATGTTTTGGTTGGTGGAGAGTGTTGCAGCTATAAGCGACAATGTAAAGAATAATCAGGAGCACTTGACACCATACAGAATTCCTGTTACTATTAACTGAACCGAATAGCGCGTTGATCGGAAAGAGTACGCACCAGAGCTTTGCCAAGAGAGGGACGGCCACCGGCTGAAAGCCGTCCTGCCGAGCGGTGCGGAAAGTGCGTCCGGGAGCGCGAGGGATGTGGATGCCCTCCGCATGGCCTGCGTTATGGCCGGACTTGAGTGATAAACGAGAGTGGAACCGCGAAGTCTTTTTCGCCTCTCATGCCCTACGGCATGGGAGGCGTTTTTGTTCGGCATAATAATATAATGTAGATAGAAGGAGAACCGTTATGTATTTGTATAATTCCGCCACCCACAAGAAAGAGGAGTTCAAGACCCACACCCCCGGCCATGTGGAGATGTACACCTGCGGCCCCACCGTGTACCACTTCGCCCACATCGGTAACCTGCGCTCCTATATCATGGAGGACGTGCTGGAGAAATACCTACGCTACGCGGGCTACGACGTGAACCGCGTCATGAACATCACCGACGTGGGGCACCTGACCTCCGATGCCGATGAGGGCGAGGACAAGATGCTCAAGGGCGCCAAGCGCGAGCACAAGACCGTCATGGAGATCGCCAAGTATTACACCGACGCGTTTTTCGAGGACTGCCGGAAGCTGAACATCAAGCGTCCGGATGTGGTGCAGCCCGCTACCGGCCTTATTGACGACTATATCAAGATCATCACCAAACTCATCGACACTGGGTACGCGTATCTGGCTGGCGGCAACGTGTATTTCGACACCAGTAAGCTGAAGCGGTACTACATCTTCAACGATCACAACGAGGAGGATCTGGCCGTGGGCGTCCGCGAGGGCGTGGAGGAGGACACCAACAAGCGCAACAAGAACGACTTTGTGCTGTGGTTCACCAAGTCCAAGTTCGAGGACCAGGCACTGAAATGGGACTCTCCCTGGGGCGTGGGCTATCCCGGCTGGCACATTGAGTGCTCCGGTATTTCCATGAAGTACAACGGCGAGTATCTGGACCTGCACTGCGGCGGCGTGGACAACGCCTTCCCCCACCATACCAATGAGATCGCCCAGAGCGAGAGCTATCTGGGCCATCCCTGGTGCCCCCACTGGTGCCATGTGGCGCACCTGAACACCGACCACGGCAAGATGTCCAAATCCAAGGGTGAGTTCCTGACGGTATCGCTGCTGGAGGAGAAGGGCTATGACCCGCTGGCCTACCGGTTCTTCTGCCTGCAGAGCCACTACCGCAAGAGTCTGGTGTTCACCTGGGAGAACCTGGACAACGCCACCGTGGCCTACAACAAGCTGCTGAGCAAGATCGCGGCGCTGAAGGATGAGGGCGAGGTGGACCGGGCTGCCTTTGACGAGTACAAGGCCAAGTTCATGGCTGCCATGGACAACGACTTGAACACCTCTATGGCTGTGACGGTGCTGTATGACGTGCTGAAGGCCAAGACCAATGACAAGACCAAGCTGGCCCTGCTGGACAGCTTCGACACCGTGCTGGGCCTGAAGCTGCTGGAGAAGGCCGCCGCCCTCCGCGCCAAGCAGGCCGCCGCCCCCACTGCCGGCGAGTTCGCCGTCATCAGCGAGGATGGCGAGATCAACGCAGAGGTGGAGGCGCTGATCCGCGCCCGCGCCGACGCCAAGAAGGCGAAGAACTTTGCCGAGGCCGACCGCATCCGCGACGAGCTGAAGGCCCGGGGAATCGAGATCACCGACGTACCCGGCGGCGCAAAGTGGAAACGTATCTGAATATAAAAAAGACCGCCTGCGGGCGGTCTTTTTTCAGCTGGGAACAAATCGCGGCGCATATCCGTCAAAGGGGCAGAAGGAAGAAAAGGAGGATATTCCCATGAAGCGAGTAAGAGCGATATGCTGTGCGGTGCTGGCAGGGCTGATGCTGGCGGGCTGCGGTTCGAAAGAGGTGATAACCTGCAGGGCGGAGGGGCCGGTAGCGGCGGTGGATCTGACGAAGTATGTTGTCAGGGAGACGGTGTACCCAGCCTATCCCAAAGAGCCGCGGTTTGAGGACTACTTCGATGAAAACGGTGAGGGCGACTGGGACGCCTACGACGCGGCGTACACCGAGTACCGGGAGGCGCTGCAAAAGCTGGGCAAGCTGGATGCGGAGCCGGACGGCGGTGCGGTGTTGGCCTTTGCTAACAGGACGCTGGGCAGGATCTTCGCCGACAGCGAGAACCGGGTGTACTCGCCCATCAGCCTGTATGCGGCGCTCAGTATGCTGACGGAGATGACGGCAGGGGAGACGAAGCAGCAGGTGATGGAGCTGCTGGGCGCGGCTGACAGCGAGACCCTGCGGCAGACGGTGCGCGACCTGTGGATGAGCGTGTATCTGGACGACGGGCGGTCGGTGTGCCGTCTGGCCAACGGCGCGTTCCTGCGGGAGAACGCCGACGTGAAGCAGGAGGCCGTGGACGCGCTGGTGGACTGGTACTATGCGTCTACCTACCGCGTGCCCATGGGCACGGAGGAGGCGGACAAGGCCATCGCCGGCTGGCTGAACCAAAACACCGGCGGATTGCTGTCCGAGGAGACGGGGAACATCCGCACCGATGGGAACGACCTGCTGCGGCTGTATAATACCATATATTATAAATCCAGCTGGCGTGACGCCTTCGAGAGCAGCCGGACGCGGGAGGACGTGTTCACCGCCGCCAACGGCGCGAAGCAGAAAACGGACTTCATGCACCGGACGGAGAGCGGCAGCTATCGGAAGGGTGACGGCTACACCGCCGCGCCCCGGTCGCTGAACTATGGCCGCATGGTGTTCGTGCTGCCGGACGAGGGCGTGACGCCGGAGAGCCTGCTGCAGCGGCAGGGCTTCCTGGCGGGGCTGACCGGGGACTACAATGCCGCAGAGCTGGTGTGGTCGGTGCCCAAGTTCGATGTGAAGTCCTCCACGGGGCTGAATGAGGCGCTGCGCTCGCTGGGCGTGACGGACGCTTTTGACATGGCGGAGGCGGATTTTACCCCGCTGACGGACAACGGCGCGTTCCTCAGCAGTGCCATGCAGGCCGCCCGGGTGAAGATCGACGAGGAGGGTGTGGAGGCTGCGGCCTACACGGAAATCGTCTGCGCGGACTCGGCCATGATGGAAGTGCCGCCCACTGTGGAGATGGACCTGGACAGGCCGTTCCTGTTCGTGATCTTTGACAACAGCAATGTGCCGCTGTTCGTGGGCACGGTGAACACGATGGCGTGATGGGCGAAAGCCACAAAAAATAAGCGAAAATTTTGTAGACAAAATAGAAAAATCCCCTTGACACAAGGGGATTTTTCCTTTATTATATGTGGGTACGCGCGTGAAGGGTGCTACACACCCGGAGGCGTTTGCAACTGCGATGAACCGGGAGATTGCTCCGCAAGGAGGTAACTTCCGGGGAGTATGTCCGATAATCGGGCGGCTGAGAGATTTCTGTACGTCGGCGTAGATCGCCGCGCCAGAAGGACACCGGCCTGGTCGCCGGTGTTTCTTATGAGCCGGAATGATACGCACGGAACGGCGTATAAGAAATTTCCCGCCGTACGGCATTGGTCAAAGCAACAAAAACCGTACGAATTTTATGGAGGAACAAACCAAATGGCAAAAGAAATGATCCGCATTCGTCTGAAGGCCTATGACCATCAGGTCATCGACCAGTCCGCAGAGAAGATCGTCGAGACGGCCAAGCGCACCGGCGCTACCGTGTCCGGGCCCATCCCTCTGCCCACCAAGAAAGAGATCGTCACCATCCTGCGCGCTACCCACAAGTATAAGGACAGCCGTGAGCAGTTCGAGCGCCGCACCCACAAGAGACTGATCGACATCACCAATTCCACCCCCAAGACCGTGGAGGCGCTGATGGCTCTGGATCTGCCCGCCGGTGTGGAGATCGAGATCAAGCTGTAACCCACCTTATATAATACCCCGCAAACGAATTTGCTTGCTACCCAGCCGGGGCGCTAACTTGCGTGAGGCGTTCCGGGGGTTACGTCGGCAGAGCAAGCGGCTTCTACCCAATGGAAGTTGAATCTATGTCGACCAATAACCTTTAAGGAGGATCATACATGAAGGCAATCATTGGCAAGAAAGTCGGTATGTCTCAGATCTTCGACGAAAACGGCAAGGTCATCCCCGTCACCGTTATCGAGGCGGGCCCCTGCACCGTCGTCCAGAAGAAGACTGCCGAGAAGGAAGGCTACGCCGCTGTGCAGCTGGGCTTCGAGGATGTCCCCGAGCGCAAGCTGACCAAGCCCGAGATGGGCCACCTGAACAAGGCGGGCGTGGCTCCCAAGAAGTACCTGCGCGAGTTCGACCTGGAGAACGCCGCCGAGCTGAACATCGGCGACATCATCAAGGCCGACACGTTCCACGAGGGTGACTTCGTTGATGTGACCGGCACCACCAAGGGTCACGGCTACCAGGGCGTTGTGAAGCGCTGGAACGCCGGCCGTACCCCCATGAGCCACGGCGGCGGCCCCGTCCATCGTCATGCCGGTTCCATGGGCTCTACCACCGATCCCAGCCGTATCTTCAAGGGTAAGATCGGCGCCGGCCAGATGGGCTGCGACCAGGTGACCATCCAGAACCTGGACATCGTGAAGGTCGATCCTGAGCTGAACATGATCGCGGTCCGCGGCGCCATCCCCGGCCCCAAGGGCGGTCTGGTGCTCATCAAGTCCACCGTTAAGACCCACCGCATCAAGCACGCTGACGCTGGTATCAGCAACAACCCGCAGAAGGCTTCCGGTCGTAACCCGCAGAAGGCTTCCGCCCGTACTAAGTAAGGAAAGGAGTGCTTAAGGAAATGTCTGCTATCAAAGTTTTGAACATGGCCGGCGCTGAGGTCGGCACTGTTGAGCTGAACGACAGCATCTTCGGCGTGGAGCCGAACACCGCCGTCGTGCACGAAGTGGTCAAGAACCACCTGGCTAACTGCCGGCAGGGCACCCAGAGCGCTCTGACCCGCGCCGAGGTCTCCGGCGGCGGCAAGAAGCCCTGGCGCCAGAAGGGTACCGGCCACGCCCGTCAGGGCAGCACCCGTGCTCCCCAGTGGACCCACGGCGGTATCGTGTTCGCCCCCAAGCCCCGCAGCTACTCTTACGTTCTGAACAAGAAGGTCAAGAGACTGGCTATGAAATCTGCTCTGTCCGCCAAGGCCGCTGCCGGCGAGATCATCGTCATCGACAGCATCAAGATGGACAGCATCAAGACCAAGGACTTCCGCGCGTTCCTGACCGCCGTTAAGGCGGACAGCAAGTCTCTGGTGGTCACCCCCGCCAAGGACGAGATCGTCATCAAGAGCGCCCGCAACATCCCCGGCGTCGAGACCTCTATGGCCAACCTGATCAATGTCTATGACATTCTGAAGGCCAAGTATCTGGTGCTGGATAAGGAAGCCCTCGCAGTAATCGAGGAGGTGTTCGCGTAATGGCTAACGTATACGACATCATCATCCGTCCCATCATCACCGAGCGTTCCATGGCTGCTACTTCCGACAAGAAGTACGTGTTCGAGGTGGCGCCCTCCGCCGGTAAGATCGAGATCAAGAACGCTGTGGAGAAGATCTTCGGCGTGAAGGTCGCCAAGGTCAATACCATCAACTACGATGGCAAGACCAAGCGCATGGGCGCCGGCCGTCCCGGTACCCGTAAGAGCTGGAAGAAAGCGTATGTCCAGCTGGCTAAGGATTCCAAGACCATCGAGTTCTTCGAGGGTATGGTGTAAGAGAAGGGAGTGTAGAGAATGTCTATTAAAACTTTTAAGCCGACCACCCCTTCCCGCCGCCACATGACTGTTTCCGGCTTCGATGGTATCGACAAGCACGCGAAGCCTGAAGCCAGCCTCGTTGAGGTGCTGAAGAAGAACGCTGGTCGCAACAGCTACGGCCGCATCACCGTCCGTCATCGCGGCGGCGGCGAGAAGCGCAAGTACCGCATCATCGACTTCAAGCGCGACAAGATGGACATGGAAGCCACCGTCCTGCGCCTGGAGTACGATCCCAACCGCAGCGCCAACATCGCCCTGGTCCAGTACGAGGACGGCGAGAAGCGCTACATCGTGGCCCCTGTGGGTCTGGCTGCCGGTGACAAGGTGATCTCCAGCGCCGCTGCCGACATCAAGCCCGGTAACTGCCTGCCCATCGCCAACATCCCCGTTGGTACCGTGATCCACAACATCGAGATGCACCCCGGCAAGGGCGCCCAGCTGGTTCGCTCCGCCGGCGCCTATGCCCAGCTGATGGCTAAGGAAGGCGACAACGCCCAGATCCGTATGCCCTCCGGCGAGGTCCGCATCATCCGCACCAACTGCAAGGCCTGCATCGGTCAGGTCGGCAATCTGGAGCACGAGAACATCCAGATCGGTAAGGCCGGTCGTAAGCGTCACATGGGTTGGCGTCCCACCGTCCGCGGTAGCGTCATGAACCCCTGCGATCACCCCCACGGCGGCGGTGAAGGCAAGTCCCCCGTGGGCCGTCCCGGTCCTGTCACTCCTTGGGGCAAGCCGGCTCTGGGTTACAAGACCCGCAAGAAGAAGAATCCCACCGACAAGTTCATTGTCAAGCGTCGCAACGTGAAGTAAAGGAGGCAAGAGAATATGAGCAGATCTATCAAAAAAGGCCCGTATGTTGCCCCTGAGCTGCTGAAGCGGGTCGAAGAGATGAACGCCAAGGGCGAGAAGAACGTGCTGAAGACCTGGAGCCGCAGCTCCACCATCTTCCCCGCCTTCGTCGGTCACACCATCGCTGTCCACGACGGCCGCCGTCATGTGCCTGTCTATGTGCAGGAGGACATGGTGGGTCACAAGCTGGGCGAGTTCGCGCCCACTCGTACCTTCCGCGGCCATACCAAGAAAGCTTAAAAAGGAGGATGCAGAGTAATATGGAAGCGAAAGCATATCTGAGATACGTCCGCATCTCTCCCCGCAAGGTCCAGATCGTCTGCGATCTGATCCGCGGCAAGGATGCCAAGACTGCTATGGCGATCCTGATGAACACCCCGAAGTCCGCCTCCGAGCCTCTGGTCAAGCTGCTCAAGAGCGCCTGCGCCAACGCGGAGAACAACTTCAGCATGGATCCCGACAAGCTGGTCGTGACCCAGGTGTTCGCCACCCCCGGCCCCATCCTGAAGCGGATGATGCCCCGTGCACAGGGCCGTGCCTATCGCATCAACAAGAGAACCTCTCATGTGACGCTGGCCGTCGCGGAGAGAGACTAAGAAAGGGAGGAACAGTTAAATGGGTCAGAAAGTCAATCCCCATGGTATGCGCGTGGGCGTCATCAAGGACTGGGATTCCCGCTGGTATGCCAGCAATGAGAAGGTCGGCGATCTGCTGGTCGAGGACCACAAGATCCGTGTGTACCTGAAGAAGCTGCTGTTTGCCGCCGGTGTCTCCAAGATCGAGATCGAGCGCAGCAACGAGGTCGTCACCATCTACCTGCACGTGGCCCGTCCCGGCGTGGTCATCGGCAAGGGCGGTGAGCAGATCGAGCAGTACCGCAAGGACGTGGAGAAGCTGATCGGCAAGACCGTGAAGCTGAACATCGTCGAGGTCCGCAACCCCGATATGGACGCACAGCTGGTGGCTGAGAACATCGCCGCACAGCTGGAGAAGCGTATCTCTCACCGCCGCGCTATGAAGAACGCCATGGGCCGCGCTATGCGCGCCGGCGCCAAGGGCATCAAGTGCAACTGCGGCGGCCGTCTGGGCGGCCGCGAGATCGCCGGCAGCGAGCACTATCACGAGGGTACCATCCCCCTACAGACGCTGCGTGCCGACATCGACTACGGCTTTGCTGAGGCTGCTACCACCTTCGGCCGCATCGGCGTGAAGGTTTGGATCTACAAGGGCGAGATCCTGTCCCAGGCCCTGCGCACCACCCCGCGCACGCTGGACACCAGCAAGCCCTATCAGGAGCGTCGTGAGCGTCGCGGCAACCGTCGTGACGGCGATCGCCGTGGCGGTTTCCGCCGCGATGGTCAGAACGGCGGCTTCAACCGTGACCGTCAGAACGGCGGCTTCAACCGCGGTCCCCGTCCCGAGGGCGGCTTCCGCAAGCCCGCAGAAAAGAAAGAAGGAGGCGCTCAGTAATGCTTCTGCCCAAGAGAGTTAAGTACCGCAGAGTACACCGTGGCCGCCTCACCGGTAAGGCCATGCGCGGCAACAAGGTCACCTACGGCGAATACGGCCTGGTGGCTCTGGAGCCCAGCTGGATCACCAGCAACCAGATCGAGGCGGCTCGTATCGCCATGACCCGCTACACCAAGCGTGGCGGTCAGGTCTGGATCAAGATCTTCCCCGACAAGCCCATCACCGAGAAGCCGGCCGAGACCCGTATGGGTTCCGGTAAGGGTTCCCCCGAGTATTGGGTCGCAGTAGTCAAGCCCGGCCGTGTCATGTTCGAGATCGCCGGTGTTTCTGAAGAGGTCGCCCGCGAGGCCCTGCGTCTGGCCAGCCACAAGCTGCCCATCAAGACGAAGATCGTCAAGCGCGAGGATCTCGAAGCCCAGGAAGTAGGTGAATGAGATGAAGGCAACTGAAGTACGTGCAATGACCGTGGAGCAGCTGAACGAGAAGCTGGACTCCCTGAAGAAGGATCTGTTCTTCCTGCGTATGCAGCACGCAACCAATCAGCTGGACAATCCTCTCAAGATCGCCGAGACCAAGCGCGACATCGCTCGTGTGAAGACCGTTATCCGTGAAAAGGAGGAGAAGTAACATGGAAGAGAAGAGAATTTCCTCCCGCAAGACCAGAGTCGGCAAGGTCGTTTCCGATAAGATGGACAAGACCGTGGTCGTCGCCATCGAGGACCGCGTTGCCCATCCTCTGTATAAGAAGATCGTCGGCCGTACCTATAAGCTGAAGGCTCACGACGAGCAGAACGCTTGCGGTGTTGGCGATGTCGTGAAGGTGATGGAGACCCGCCCCCTGTCCAAGGACAAGCGCTGGCGCGTGGTCGAGATCGTCGAGAAGGCTAAGTAAGGAGGTGCCGTAAGTATGATCCAGCAAGAATCTTATCTGAAGGTCGCTGACAATACCGGCGCCAAAGAGATCAAGTGCATCCGCGTTCTGGGCGGCTCCAAGGTCAAGTACGGCAACATCGGCGACGTCATCGTTGCCTCCGTGCGTAAGAGCACTCCCGGCGGTCAGGTGAAGAAGGGCGAGGTCGTCAAGGCCGTTATCGTCCGCAGCGCCAAGGGCGTGCGTCGTGCCGACGGCACCTATGTCCGTTTCGACGACAACGCTGCCGTCCTCATCAAGGACGACAAGAACCCCAGAGGCACCCGTATCTTTGGGCCGGTGGCTCGTGAGCTGCGCGACAAGGATTACATGAAGATCCTGTCCCTCGCTCCCGAAGTTATTTAAGGAGGGGACGGACACATGAACAATCTGAAGATCAAGAAGAACGACAAGGTGGTCGTTCTGTCCGGCAAGGACAAGGGCAAGACCGGCAAGGTGCTGGGCACCGTTCCCAGTGAGCGCAAGGTCGTGGTCGAGGGCATCAACATGGTGACCTGCCACATCAAGCCCCGCAAGCAGGGCGAAGAGGGCGGCATCGTCAAGCGCGAGGCGGCTATCTACGCCAGCAAGGTCCAGGTGGTATGCCCCAAGTGCGACAAGGGCACCCGCGTGGCCTATGAGATCAAGGACGGCAAGAAAGTCCGCGTGTGCAAGCACTGCGGCGCTGCCCTGTAAAGAAAGGAGAGAGTAAGTAATGGCACGTCTGAAAGTCAAGTATACCGAAGAAGTAGCTCCTGCTCTCTTCAAGAAGTTCGGCTACAAGTCCACCATGCAGATCCCCAAGATCGACAAGGTCGTCGTGAACGTGGGCTGCGGTGAGGCGCGTGAGAACGCTAAGGTCCTGGACGCCGTGTGCGGCGACCTGGCCACCATTACCGGCCAGAAGGCCATTGTCACCATCGCCAAGAAGTCCGTCGCGAACTTCAAGCTGCGTGAGGGTATGCCCGTGGGCGCCAAGGTCACGCTGCGCGGTGACAAGATGTGGGAGTTCCTGGATCGTCTGTTCAACGTGGCTCTGCCCCGTGTGCGTGACTTCCGCGGCATCAGCGCCAACGCCTTTGACGGCCGCGGCAACTATGCCCTGGGCATCAAGGAGCAGCTGATCTTCCCCGAGATCGAGTACGATAAGATCGACAAGATCCGCGGCATGGACATCGTCATCTGCACGACCGCCCAGACCGATGAAGAAGCTCGCGAGCTGCTGACTCTGGTCGGCGCTCCCTTTGAACGCTGATTAGGAGGAGAACGAAATGGCTAAGAAGTCTATGATCCTGAAGCAGCAGGCGCCTGCGAAATTCTCCACCCGCAAGTACAACCGGTGCAAGCTGTGCGGCCGTCCCCACGCTTACCTGCGTGACTACGGTGTGTGCCGTATCTGCTTCCGTACGCTGGCGTACAAGGGCGAGATCCCCGGCGTCCGCAAGGCTTCCTGGTGATCTTTTGCCCTCATACTTCATTGGCGCGGCTCGGCGTACACAAAGTACGCCATCGCCTCGCCGCCTCGTCTGAGAACAAAATCTCTACCAGGAGAACTCCGGCAGAGAGCGTCGCTCTCCGCCGAACCCATGTACCTAAGAGCCGCAAGGCTCCGGTAATACAGGATGGCGAAAGGTCACTGGTAATTAAACACCGGCAGTGCGCTGCCGACGGACTAAATTATCAGTGATACCTCGCTGCCTTAACAGGCGTGAGCCTGTAACTCTAAAATAGGAGGAAACATTCGTATGCACATCACTGATCCTGTTGCCGATATGCTGACCCGTATCCGCAACGCCAACAACGCCAAGCACGAGACCGTCGACGTTCCTGCTTCCAACATGAAGAAGAGCATCGCTCAGATCCTGCTGGATGAGGGCTACATCAAGTCCTTCCAGGTCATCGACGACGGTACCCAGGGCGTTATCCGCATCACCCTGAAGTACAATGCCGGCAAGGAGAAGGTCATCTCCGGCCTGCGCCGCGTGTCCAAGCCCGGCCTGCGCGTCTATGTGGGCGCCGACGAGCTGCCCCGCGTGCTGCGTGGTCTCGGCATCGCGATCGTATCCACTTCCAAGGGCGTCATGACCGACAAGGCTGCTCGCGCAGCGCACGTCGGCGGCGAAGTCCTTGCGTTCGTATGGTAAGGAGGTATTTGAACAATGTCGAGAATTGGTAGAATGCCCATTACCGTCCCCGCCGGTGTGGAAGTCACCATCGCGGAGAACAACGTTGTTACCGTCAAGGGCCCTAAGGGCACCCTGACCCAGGCCCTGCGTCCGGAGATGATCCTGGAGCAGGACGGCAACACCATCCACGTCAAGCGCCCCTCCGACGACAAGCTGCACTGCGCGCTGCACGGCATGACCCGTGCCCTGCTGCACAACATGGTCGTCGGCGTCAGCGAAGGCTTCAAGAAGGAGCTGGAGATCAACGGTGTCGGCTATCGTGCCGCCAAGGAGGGCAACGAGCTGGTCATGAACCTCGGTTACTCCCATCCCGTGAAGATGGCGGAGATCGACGGTATCACCATCGAAGTGCCCGGCCCCAACAAGGTCGTGATCTCCGGTCCCGATAAGCAGAAGGTTGGCCAGTTCGCGGCGGAAGTCCGCGAGAAGCGTCCTCCCGAGCCGTATAAGGGCAAGGGCATCAAGTATGTTGACGAAGTCATCCGCCGCAAGGTCGGTAAGACCGGCGCTAAGAAGTAAGGAGGTGTGCCGATATGATTAA
>ERZ894194.689-NODE-689-length-24180-cov-11.401326_pt1 | contig 24180 bp, 18 predicted proteins | sample MGYA00380283_ERZ894194 | MGnify/ENA primary metagenome ERZ894194 (study PRJEB32331, sample SAMN06328448) | human gut metagenome | biome: human gut microbiome; feature: stool | host: Homo sapiens | collected 2013-02-13 ... | reverse complement strand
GCAATCCGCCGCGCCGCGCGCCCGCTCCGTGACCGGCTGCACCCGCAGTGTCTTTCCGTCCGCCGTCACGCGCGCGCCGAGCGCTTTCAGCCTCGCAGCCACCGCTCTGCCGCAGCAGCCGTAACCGGTGACGATAATTTTTGCCTCCTCAATGTTATAAGGGCTGTGGTTCACAAGCTCCGCGATCACGCCCTCCGCCGTCGCCACTGCATTTTCTTCCGTCACAATCTCATCTTTCATAAAATCCAGATAGTGAATGTCCCGGCGCTCCAAAAGCTCCTGCTGTTCTGTGGAGAAGCAGCCTCCAAGCACCAGCGTATCGTTCGTCAGGTTTTTATTCAATATATCGTTCAGCATTTTCTGTTCCGGTATCTTTGTCACCGGAATCGGGAGGATCAGCATATCCGCCTCCGCCAGAAAACTTTTCAACTTCTCGAGCTGTTCTTTTACCGTCCCGCTGTTTCTGATATCCAGGCAGCGTACGTTGAGTCCTCTTTTGGTCATAATCTCCGCCAGATAGACCTGACGCATGTCACTGATGAGAAGTATGGTCTGTCTATTCATAGAATTACGCTCCCTTCTCTTTATTATATGAAACGCGCGCTCTTCTGCCACAGCGAAGCATTTACATGTATTTTACGAAAAATATATATTATATCTATTGCATCTATATTTTCAGAATATTTTTGCATTCATTCTTTGTTTATTGTTTTTAAATATTTTTTATTATAATTTTCTCATTTTATGCTTGACTTTTTCTCATATATCAGATAGAATAAAGACAACAAAAAGAAAGGAAAACGAAATCGAAGGAAAGGAAGGTACAAGCCACCAGAAACGTAACGATTTACCCAAAACGATATTAAGGAAAGAGAGGTACAGACCACCGAAAACGTAATTGCATTCGTTTTTTTCTAACTCCCGAAGAACACACGTGACAATCCAAATCATGGAAAGAGGAATCAGTATCAGATGAGTTAATCAGATATGATGCGATATCCACCGTCATAAGAAGAGTGATACAAAGGTACGAAGGAAACGAAGAAGTCCTAAAGAGAGAGCAAAAAAAGAAAAGAGAGGTACAGTCCCATGGACGAGATAGTTTAGAAGGCGACATCGATTCAAATGAATAGGATGTCGCCTTCGTCGTTCTATTTTTTCTATTTTATCTGTTTTTCCTGCTCGCTCTCCGTCACGGACATCTCCGTCTGCTGCCAGGGATTTTCCTCATCCGGATCAGTCGGATCCCAGTGGCAGTCCGGATCTGATTTATCCAGTTTTTGTGCCTCCGGTTTCCCGAGCGGCCCCGGGTCTTCCCCGTCGTATATTTCAACCGTAGTGCCTTCCGGGCAGTTCTCCGCAATCCATTTTGCATCCTCCACCGTCAGTCTTACGCAGCCCATCGACGCCTGCTGTCCCAGCTTGTTATACTTGTCCGTACAGAGTGTATCCTTTGCGCGCTTGTAATAGGGCACAGAATGGAACAGGATTCCCCCGTGAATCCGCGTCGCGTACTGCCCATACACACCGCCATAGAGTTCCCGCCACAGATACTTGGTGGAAATCTGGTAAGTTCCGCGCGGCGTTGCGTTGTAAAGTCCGGTCGAGCATACCATTGCCTTATAGGGTACCGTATACTCCCCCTCCTCATCCTGGGTGTAGATCGTGACGCAGTTCTGCTTGCGATTGATGCGGATATAATACGAAAATTCCGGTGTCTGCGTCTCCTTAACATCCGCTTCCGCTTTTCCGGTTCCGCTTACATCCGGCATCTCAGTCTCTTCCTGCCGCACTGCTTCTGTCCCTTCCACCAGCAAATCTTCCCCGTTCTCTGTGTTCGCACCGGTCTGCGCCGTCCCGCCGCTTCCGTTTTCCCCCACATTCGTTTTGGCATTCCCACCACTTCCTGTGAGCGGTGTCTCTCCATCGTCTGCGAGCAGAATGTTTTCCGTGCTGCCGTCCATCACCAGTTCTTCCCGCTGGTACTCCCTGGTCCACAGTCCGTTGTCGCCGCTTATCACCGCCAGTGCAGGCACATTCCACTCCATCTTGAGCGCAACAAATTCAAACAATGTCAGTACGCACAAAAAGACAGTGACTGCAGCCGCAATCATGCGGGCAGCCCTGCCTTCCATCATACGCTGTAATTCATTTTGCTCGTGCTTGTCGTTCTTCATATCTTAATCTTAGAGCTGGGTCTCCACGAAAATGTCATAGATCGCACGGATTGCCGGTTCAAAATCCGCATTGCTCACACCGATAATAATGTTAAGCTCAGAAGATCCCTGATCGATCATCTTGACGTTGATGTTTGCATGTGCCAGTGCTGAGAAGATACGGCCTGCCGTTCCTCTGGTCGACTTCATGCCGCGTCCCACAACCGCGATCAGCGCCAGATCACCCTCCAGCTCGATACTGTCCGGCTTTGCCAGACGGTGAATTGCTGAGATCACTGCCTGCTCCTTGCCCTCGAATTCCGGCTGGTGAACGAAGATTGTCATCGTGTCGATGCCGGACGGCATATGCTCGAATGAGATATTATTCTCCTCAAACGCGGACAATACTTTTCTCCCGAATCCAACCTCGGAATTCATCATATCCTTATCAATATTGACGGAAACAAAACCTTTTTTGCCGGCAATACCGGTAATGGTGTATTTTGACTGATGACAGGTGCTCTCCACGATCCAGGTTCCCTCGTCATCCGGCGCGTTGGTATTGCGGATGTTGATCGGAATTCCTGCTTTTCTCACCGGGAACACTGCGTCCTCATGAAGCACGCTGGCGCCCATATAGGAAAGCTCGCGCAGCTCACGGTATGTGATCGTCTTGATCGGCTGCGGATCCTTAATGATGCGCGGATCTGCAATGAGAAAGCCCGACACATCCGTCCAGTTCTCATAGCAGGTGGCATGTACCGCACGCGCCACGATGGATCCCGTGATGTCGGAACCGCCTCTGGAAAAGGTCTTGATCGTTCCGTCCGGCAGTGCCCCGTAGAATCCCGGAATTACCGCACGCTCGCATTTCTCCAGACGCTTTGCCAGCACCTTGTTGGTCTTCTCCGCGTCAAAAGTTCCGTCCTCCTCGAAGAAAATCACCTCTGCCGCATCCACAAACTCGTAGCCAAGGTAATTCGCCATAATGATACCGTTCAGATATTCGCCGCGGGACGCCGCATAGTCAACCCCCGCTTTATTTTTAAAGTTCTCACTGATCTTTTTGAATTCTTCCTCCAGTGACAGCTTCAGATTCAGTCCATTGATAATTGTGTCATAGCGGTCCTTGATCTTCATCAGCGGCACGCGGAAATCCTCCTCTGCCTCCACCAGCGCATAACAGGCATATAACATATCTGTGACCTTGGTGTCCTTGGCATTGCGTTTTCCCGGGGCACTCGGCACTACATAACGTCTTTCCTTGTCCGCCTGAATGATCTTCCCCACTTTTGCAAACTGTTCCGCACTTGCCAGAGAGCTGCCGCCAAACTTCACAACTTTAATCATTTTTCTGCTCCTCCAATTACCAGCTATCGTCAGGGACGCTTCCGTCCTCGCTTTAACGATTTAATATAACGATATATATATTATCATAAATGGCGGTTCCGTCAAATGATTTTTTTGAAAAATCGCGTTTTTCCTACAAAATGGCAGCCGGTCCGGCAAGCTTCTCACGTACCACATACATGGTCATGTCCGGGCGCGTCGCCACCTTCCATTTCACAAGCGTCATCTGCATCTGTTCCAGTTCGATGGCAGTGATGCACCCGGGATGCACACAGCTTCCCGCATTCAGATACAGCTCCCCGTTTTCCGGCAGTCTCGGTCTGTGTGAATGGCCGGCAATCAGATAACGGTCGTGAAGTCTGGTCCAGCCCGCCAGGCACTGTTCATACCGGACCGCCTTTTTATAATTGCGCGCCGCACTCGTGGGATCATTCACGCCGGAGCGCTCCAACGGTTTCCACACGTAGCGCACCAGAGCTCTGGAGAGCCTCCAGCACACAGAATTAAAAAAATCCGCCTGATGCCCGTGAATCATGCAGACATCCCTTCCGCCCTCGCAATTATCTAATATAATCGCCTCCGGCAGGATTTTTCTCAGCTCCATATTGTGGTTTCCATAGATGCGGCACAGCGCATTCCGGCTTTGCAGACAAGCAAACATCTCATACACGGTCTCGTGATAGTGCACAATCCGGTCCATGCAGCGGTTTTCCCAGAGTTCCTCCCCATCCCCCAGTTCCAGATAGAAGAATCCTCTCTTTATATAATGTTCCATCGCCGCCTCGTACAGGTACGCGTTTTTCAGGAAATTGTCATTTGTTGTCCCTTCCCCTCTGTGGCAGTCACTGATCACCACATAGCGGCTGCCCGTGCCAAGCGGAAGGTGCAGGGCATGTTCCAATGCCCTGTCAATCCTTCGATAACATCCCATGTTTTCACCTGCCCCGACATGATCTGTGCGTTTTCCTGTTTCTGCGGCGCGGTTTGCATCGCCCGCCCGAAAGCACCAGAATCTTCCGAAACCATCCCGGAAGCAGATAATATAGAAATACCATTCTGTCCGCCGTCCGTTTCCACGGGTATGTCACGATCCTAAATCCTCTGCACAGCAGCCTGTTCCAGAGAAGCACCGCGCTTCTGTAGATTCCCGGAATCAATCCGTGTTCCTCCGAAAAATTCATCCGCACACTGACTTCTCTTCCGCAGATGCGAAAAAGGCTGCGCGGTTTTCCGGTTTTGCGGAGACCTTCCCAGAACGCCAGCGCCATCTCCTGCTCTGGGAAAATCAGCGTCGTGGCAAGTCTGAGGCGCGACGGTTTTGTATACACGCCCATCCGAAAGCCGGTGAGCCACCAGTGTCTGGCACAGATTTCATAAAACGTTTCCTCTGCCGTGTCCAGACAGCTGCAGATTCTCGGGAGTTCTGCATCCGATACCGCTTCAAAATGCGCCGTGTGATAGGCGTGCGGCGGAATCACGCCCTTCGCATGGTAAATTCCGACCTCTCCGCCGGTGTTGATCCCGTACTGTCCCTTCCAGAATTCCACCAGCCAGGTTCTTCCCTCATAATTAAAGTACACGGGAAATGCGTCAATCACCATCCCGGCACCCACCGCCATGGTATCATATTTCGCCTCATATCCCTTGTCACGCTGCCAGGCATCCAGCCTTGAGGTAAAAATATCTTCCGACGGCAGATAAGCAAATCCAAAGGGTTCCGCCAGTTCATTGAGCAGCCGCACCCGTTCCCCGGGAGTCAATGCAAGAACTTTTTTCTTCGCCCGCACTCTGTGCACTACTGCCAGGATCAGCAGCGCCGCAAATAGTACCAGAAAGGCGATGCACAAGAGGCACCGCCCGTTTGCAAAGCACATCAGCGCGCCAGAAGTCCTCTTGCGAGATAATCAGCGAGTTCCAGCACCAGATCACTTAAATCCCGGAAGGTATCAATGCTCTGGTCATACTCACCGTTCATCTGATGTTCTATAATCTCGCGCGTCATATCCAGATAATTCAACAGAAGATTCCTCGTCTCTTTTCCTGCAAAGTAGGGATTCTGGTCAGCGAGAAGTGTTGCGATCTGATTCGCATTAGCATACCACTCCCGGATCTGCTGTTCATAATTCTCCTTATCCCCGGATTTTAACGTGCGGATGATCTGCCCCGTCATCTCCACATGTTCCACGAGCAGATTGCGCAGCTGTCTTGTGACAGCTACCGGCAGCCGCTCTGCAAAAACATCCGTGATTGCATCTGCAGTTTCCAACAGGCGTCCCTCCACTGCATACTGCTCTTTTGCATCTGCCCCGGAATACACACTCATCATATACATCCGTGTCCAGTAGATCAGTTCCAGCCACGCCAGACGCATTGTCTCAAACAGCTGATTCACCGAATTCTGCATCTCTCCCGCTGTCTGATTTCCGCCCGGGCGCTGTCCACCCGGAATCACCACTCCGATACCGATGTTTCCGCCCACGCCGGCATTACTGGTATTTCCACCATTTCCAGCATTACCGGTGTTCCCGGTGCTTCCGCTGTTTCCCGTGTTCCCGGTGTTTGCGCTGCCTCCCTGGGGCGGTACGTAGCTTTCCCCCGGGCAGACATAGAGCTTCATTCCTACCTGCAGGTTGTAGGGGTTTACCCCCGGATTTCCGAGTATCAGTTCCGTGACGGTTGTGTGGTACTGTCTCGCAAGGCGATACAGTGAATCCCCCTCCTGCACGGTGTGTACCATTCTATTCTGACAATACATAAAGATTCCACTTCTTTGTTTTCTCTCTTTATCTTATGTCAGATATAAGATCCTGGTGCATAATGATCTGCATATAGGGCAGGCAGACCGCATGCTACATAATTCCTGCAAATACCGGTGCCAGCACAACTGTCAGAAGTCCCGCAACCGCAATGGCAAGACTGCTCATCGCACCTTCGATCTCTCCTATCTCCATCGCCTTGACTGTACCAACCGCATGGGATGACGCTCCGATTGCAATTCCCTTTGCCACCGGCTCCTCAATCTTAAATATACGGCAGACCGTCTCCGCCAGCATATTGCCAATCACTCCGGTAATAATAATCACTGCAACCGTGATGGTCACATAACCGCCAAGCTCCTCCGATATTCCCATGCCGATCGCGGTCGTGATGGATTTCGGCAGAAGCGTCACATACTGCGCATGATCAAAATGAAACAACAGTGCCAGTACAAGCACACACACAAGACTCGTAATCACACCGGAGATCAATCCAAGCACGATTGCCTTGGAATGTTTTTTCAAAAGCTCCACCTGCTCGTAGAGCGGGATCGCCAGACAGACCGTTGCCGGCGTCAGAAGATAGCTCAGATATTTTGCTCCCGCGTTATAACTCTCGTAAGGAATATCAAACGCGACCAGAAAAATGATCACCGCGACGATCGAAATTAAAAGTGGATTACATATCGGCCACTTCAGCTTCTTTTTCAAAAATACTCCCAGTTCATAGGTCAATACGCTGATTGCCACACCAAAAAATACAGACTGATTTAAAAATTCCCTCATTTCCTTATGCCTTTCTGTTTCTGCGAATTACAAACTGTGTCACTCTTCCCGAAATCACCATAACCACAATTGTGGATACAAACATGATCACAACCACCTGCACACAGATCGGCTTTAAAGCGCTCCAGGACTCGACCAGCCCCGCCCCCGCCGGAATAAACATCACCGGCATGATCTCTATCAAAAATTTCCCTGCATCTTCCACTGCAGAGAGTTTTATTATTCCAAGCTCCAGTGCCGCAAACAACAATACCAGTCCATAGATGCTTGCCGGTACCGGAAGTGGAAGCAATGCCTTTAATCCTTCTCCAAGAAATGAAAAAAGTAAAATAATCAAAAATTGTCTCAAATGCTTCATCCTGCCGTCTCCTCTCATCGGAACTTATTATAGCAACAGTATCACAACTTTTACATCGACATTCCGACGAAATGCATGCCTTTCTTTTTCTATTTACAGTGCAACTTTCTAGTTCTTACTGCCTATATACCCCGCAAGTGTATCCAGAATCACCTGCGGTTCGATCGGCTTTGCAAGATGAGCGTTCATCCCGGCCGCCAACGACTGGCTGACATCTTCCTCATAGGCATTGGCCGTCATGGCAATTATGGGCACAGTCTGTGCATCCGTCCGGCTCATTGCCCGGATCTGTCTGGCTGCCTCCAGTCCGCTCATCACCGGCATCCGGATATCCATCACGATTGCGTCAAAATATCCCTCCGGATTCTGCTCCACCATTTCCACCGCTCTTTTTCCATTTTCCGCATGTTCCACAATAATTCCCTTTGATTCCAGAATACGTCTGGCCACAAAAGTATTGATCTCATTGTCCTCTGCCAGAAGCACCCGTCTGCCTTCCAGGTTCTGTTTTGCCATGACTGCCTGTGGCATTTTTTCCGGAGCATCGACGCCCGAGATCGTAAGCGGCAGATCGAGGATTACCCCGGTACCCTCTCCTAATTTACTGTGAATTTCAATCGTGCCGTGCATCATGACCACCAGTTTCTTTACGATCGCAAGTCCAAGACCGGTTCCCTGCCATTGCAGGGCAAGCGTGCGGTTACCCTCCTGTGAAAACGGTTCAAACGCATGCTCCAGGAATTCCTCACTCATACCGATTCCACTATCCCGCACCGTAAAACGCACCCATTCAACGTTTCCTTCCGTGCGTAGCCTTTCGGTCAGAAGCCACACATTTCCGCCCTCTGGCGTGTATTTTGCTGCATTGGACAGCAGATTGAAGAAAATCTGCTTGAACCGCACCGCATCAGTGTATATCATTTCTTCCATATGCTGCAGATCGCACTGGAACGTAATGTTTTTCTGCTCCATCAGCGGGCCAATGGTGGTATTGATTGCCGTTCCAAACATCTCTCTGCTCATCTGCTCCGACTTCAGGTTCAGATTGCCGCTCTCTATGCGTGAAATATCCAGCATATCATTGATTAGTCCGAGCAGAAACTCACTTGAGGATTTAATCTTATCCAGATATCCGCAGATCGTCTCATCCTGACATTCCTGCCTTGCAACGCATGTCATGCCGATAATCGCATTCATCGGCGTCCGGATATCATGACTCATATGGGCCAGGAATTCACTCTTGGCGCAATTCGCCCGCTCCGTTTCCTCAATCGCCCGCTCCAGACGTTCCTGCTTTTTCTTCTCCTCCGTTACGATGTCTTCGATGTCCACACAGCTTTTGAATACCGTCCCCATCTGCTTATCCATATAGGTATAACGGATCATTTTACGCCGCACTGAACCGTCAAACTCTCTCACATCAATTTCCTGTATGTAAAGCGGCTCCACCTCAAGATTACGCCGGATTTCCTCTGTCTGCATTGCCCGGATGTGTGCTTCCAGCTGATCCGTCACTGCGACTCTGGTAAGATAATCACGGATATCCGCATCGTAGTCTGTTCCCCTGGCGCTCGGACACATGGAGCTTTTTTCCTGCGCCATAATCTCGAAATGGCCATTCTGCAGACAGATGTATTCCACATAATCATAGTCAAACTCAATGATCAGCTGCATCATACGGTCACGGTTTTTCTCATGCGTGACATCCCAGTTATTGTAAAAGGCAAACAAATCTCCCGTATCCAGCTGCGGTACAATCCTCACATCCACACGCACCCAGATAATGTCGTCCGTGTCCCGCCTCTTTGCCCAGTAGTAACGCGATATCATTTCCTCTCCCTGCCAGTAGGCTTCCATCAATGCCTCTGGCTGTAGATCCGCATACGTCTCCCCAGTCATATGAATTTCCGAGAAAATCTTTTCAATGCGCTTCCGGTAGTCTGCTTCCTCACGCAATTCTTCGGTAAAATCGCCCAGACCATTGTATTTGACGGATTCCACATACCGCTGCGTGAGATTGACGCGGCTGGTTCCAATATTCTCATCTGTCCCTTTCTGATCCAATCCTCTGTCGATTATCATACTTCCATCTCCTGCCATACATTATCCACAGTTTATTTTAACCCTGCCTGACCGGCCATCGCTCTTCTCTCCTCATACTGTTCATAGAAGTCCTGCTCCGGTTCATATGGTTTTATAAAAAACAGATTTAACAAAAACATGTTGATCGTCTTTGCCTCCTGTTCACCAATTCCGTCTTTCACCTGCTTCTCCAGCTGCTTCCGCAGGCCATGCCAGTCCATCAGAAACCGTTCGTATCGTTCCATCTGCGGAGTATCGAGCCATTTTCCAACCTTCACTTTGCTGCGCCCGGGCTTCTGACAGGCATCCATCTGCAGAAAGTAGCGGATTCTGCTTTCCTCATAGATTCTGCCAAGCGGAAATACACGACACAACCCGGGACGCATTGCGTGGATCCTGCATCTTCCCTGTTCATTCAAGAACACACACTGCTCTTTTTCTCCGTCCATCCTCAGGTTCGGAAGAATCACGCCGTCCACTACCTGCAGCTCTATCGTATCGGCAAGCAGCTGCTCAAAATTTTTCCCGGTCACGGTCGTCAGACGCCATATATCACAGGGATCAAGCACAATGGATGTCCCCATTTTCTCACAGCAGGCATGGCATCCCGCGCAGTCTCCGCACGCCGCCCGAACCATATCATTGCAGCCATATATTTTTCCATCTGATATTTCCTGCAGATCCCGTAACATTGCAATCTCCTCATTTCTTTTTTCTGTGTCTATTTTAACTGTTTTTTGCAAAAGAAGCAATAAACTCACATAGCCTATAGAGTGAAAAAAGAAACCGCCACAAAAGTGACGGCTTCTTAAATCCTGATTTTATAATATCTGTTCTATGCCCCTATGCAGCAGCTTTCTCAGAATCATTGTCTTTCATGACAAGCTTTAAGAGAATCGGGGTGATCAGCGTCGTTACAATAACAACGAGAACGATCGGAGCAAACAGGACATCATCTAACATACCGCTTGCATATCCCTTCTGCGCCACAATCAGTGCAACCTCACCTCGGGAAATCATACCGATACCGACCTGGAACGCTTCCTTTCCGGTACATCCGCATATCTTTGCACCCAGTCCGCATCCGACAACCTTGCTTAAGATGGCGATAACAAGCAGAATGATTGCGAAGATCCAGATGCTGGCATCCATTCCGCCGAGTGTTACCTTAAGACCTACACTGGCAAAGAATACCGGTGAGAAAATCAAGTAAGACGGGATCTCGCATCTTCTTGCAACATACGGTCCAACTTTCATCGTGCAGAGCATCAGTCCTGCGAAGTAAGCACCGGTAATATCTGCAATACCGAAGTATTCCTCTGAGATATAGGAAAGAATGAAGCAGAGCGCTACACAGATGATAGCGGTTCTTCTCTTCTCATCCTGCTCTTCCACAAATACCTTTAACTTTGTAAGCACGAAGATCAATACTGCAATAAATACGAAATACAGTACAATCTTTAACACAACTGTGATCGGGCTTACGCTGGTATCCTTTAAGCTGGTTACGATTGTGAGTACGATAATACCGATGATATCATCGATAACAGCTGCGCCAAGGATTGTCGTTCCGACTTTTCCTTTCAGCTTGCCCATCTCACGCAGCGTCTCAACTGTGATACTTACAGATGTTGCTGTCAGTACAACACCGACGAACACTGCCTTTAACACCTCATCGTAATCGCTGAAGTCTGTGTGGAAGAAAAATGCATACCCCAGGAATCCACCAATCAACGGAACAATCACACCGATCAATGCTGTTACGAAAGATGCCACACCATTTTTCTTAAGTTCGGACAGATCCGTCTCCAGTCCTGCGTTAAACATCAGGAGGATAACACCGAGCTCTGCCATCTGCTCAAGAAAGACGCCGGTATCTCCGGTCAATGTAATCAAATTCAGACAGGACGGTCCTAAGATCACACCTGCAACTAATGCACCGACAACCGCCGGCATATGAATCTTGCGGGTAAATAAACCCAGAATCTTGGTTGAGATCATAATAATCGCCAAGAACAGTAAAAATGAATACGATTCCATATCTATACTCCCTCGTATTATAAAGTAGTAGTGTTTATAGACCCTCTCCAAGGTCTGTATGCTATACTTTTGGAGATACTGTGGATTGTTTTCACACTCCTACCACTTGATGGTTTAAGAAAGGCTACAACCACAGTCTCTTTGTATATTTGTTAATCAGTTAGATACCGCATGACGGTTTATTTAGAACGAGGTTACAATCGCAAGGAGTACCAGTGGGTCTATAAACAGTATCAAAATATTTACTCAAAGGAGATTTTTATGATATACGTCGGAATTGATGTTGCTAAGGACAAACACGACTGCTTTATCACTAATTCAGATGGTGAAGTATTATTCAAATCTTTTACCATTCCTAACAATCGTGAAGGTTTTGAAACCTTATTTCAGAAAGTACAGTCCGTATCAGATGATTTAACCAAAGTAAAAGTAGGACTTGAAGCCACTGGACACTATAGTTACAATCTTCTGGGATTCCTTCTTGATAAAGGTTTGCCGACCTACGTTATCAATCCGTTACATACCAATCTTTACAGAAAAAGTTTAAGCCTTAGAAAGACGAAAACGGATAAAGTGGATGCCCATACCATCGCTTCTATGATCATGTCTGATGTGAACTTGAAGTCCTACTCAGACACATCTTACCACAACGAAGAACTAAAGTCATTAACTCGTTATCGTTTTGATAAAGTACAGGAGCGAGCAAAGCTCAAGACCTCTGTATCTCGCCTTATTTGTATTCTTTTCCCTGAATTAGAGAAGCTTGTTGCAACAATCCATATGGCATCCGTTTATGCCCTATTATCTGAATTTCCGTCTGCTCATGCTGTTGCATCTGCACATCTTACCAGACTTACAAATCTGCTTTCCGAAAGCTCACATGGCAGATATGGCAAAGATACCGCAGTAATGTTTCGTGAAGCCGCCAGAAACTCAATCGGTTCAAATATGCCAGCAAAGTCTCTGGAACTGAAACATACCATTAAGCTCATTCAGGAATTAACTTCTGAGATTGACGAAATTGAAACCGAAATCAAATCCATTATGGATGAGGTTAATTCTCCGATTCTTAGCATCCCCGGAATCAACTACCGTATGGGTGCCATGATTATTGCAGAAATCGGTGACTTCAGTCGTTTTGATTCTCCTGACAAGATACTTGCCTATGCCGGAATGTCCCCATCTACCTATCAATCGGGGCAACTTGATAACTGTTACTCCCATATGGAAAAACGTGGTTCTCGCTATCTTCGATACGCCCTTTACAATGCGACTAAATATGTCTGCCATTGGGATGAATCATTTGGAACATATCTTGCCAAAAAGCGAGCAGAGGGCAAGCATTATAATGTTGCTTTATCCCATGCTACAAAGAAACTAGTAAGAACCATTTATGCAATGGAAAAAACAGGGCAATCATACAGTAGTGCATCCTAATTGTTTTCTATAAATATCTCCTAGCTGAGTGCCGCTAATGACACTCTTTTTGTCATGCAGTTTTCAAGGTACAAATATATCTGAAATGCATTTCTGCAATTCATTCAAAATATTTCATTTTCAGACTTGACTTTTAATAGTTAGTCTTTCTGTTAATAAATTATTAAATATGTATAAAGTATCCTTATAGCATAGCTATTCTAACGCTTTATCTCACAAAATGTAAGTGGCGTTTTTCAAGAAAAAACATTAATTTCTTAATATTTTTTGGGAATTTTCAACAGATTTTCGGGGGATTTTACAGAAGATTTCGTTCGCATGGAATATATATTTCATTATTGTGTGTCCACAACTTCAACTACTTTACCTTTGCTTCTTCGACATATCTGTCTCATGCACAAAACTCTTGATGTTGATAAATGCACCAGCAAAACCAAGTCACATCAAAGCTATTATTTCATCCCCCTTATTACGTAGTGAAGAGGGATAGTTTTTTAGTATTTTTCGCTATCTCGAAGATGTAATAGTTGCGACTTTGGCGAGAAGTGGTAGATACAAACGTGTTTTCTTCGCAGAGTACGAAACACAGCCATGCTATCCCTTCTATATTATTAGCGATATTTCAACCCACACTCCCCTCACTGGGAATAACTCCACTCTCACGCCTGTCTCCAAGCTGAGATCAACCTTCCAATCCACACTTTCCTCGCTGCGAGCGATCCAGAACGGGCAACAACATCAGCCATCTGACTACTTCAATCCTCGCTCCCCTCACAGGGAGCGACAAAACCAAACAATACAACGAGAGATCGTTGTAAAATTTCAATCCTCGCTCCCCTCACAGGGAGCGACTAATAAAAACGCAAATGGGTCATACTGATATTAATTTCAATCCACACTCCCCTCACAGGGAGCGACTTTTCTTGTTGATACTATCATATCACTTTAAAAAATTTCAATCCTCGCTCCCCTCACAGGGAGCGACACCGTGAAATCCATGTTCTGCTCCACATATCCAATGATTTCAATCCTCGCTCCCCTCACAGGGAGCGACAAAACTCAACCTTGCCACCAAACGCCATACGCATATTTCAATCCACGCTCCCCTCACAGGGAGCGACGCGTTTGCCGTGATGTATACGCCCCATTGATAAAGTATTTCAATCCACGCTCCCCTCACAGGGAGCGACAGAGATGCAGGATCTGGAGAATCATGCATATCAATTTCAATCCACGCTCCCCTCACAGGGAGCGACCGATTTACCGGAGGGTATAGCTAGTGTACTTGATATTTCAATCCACGCTCCCCTCACAGGGAGCGACCGCACCTTTTTGATTTTAAATATCCGTGGTACAATATTTCAATCCACGCTCCCCTCACAGGGAGCGACGATGCAACTAATCTTTTGAACCAGATTATTAACATTTCAATCCACGCTCCCCTCACAGGGAGCGACGAAAAGTCTGACGTGATTATATGCAGAATCCCATGATTTCAATCCACGCTCCCCTCACAGGGAGCGACACATAATTCGCCATTAAATAAGTAGGCACTTCACATTTCAATCCACGCTCCCCTCACAGGGAGCGACAGCGCTGACTTGGAATTATTTTTACACAATGAGTATTTCAATCCACGCTCCCCTCACAGGGAGCGACCTTCATCACGCTTCACACTGTCCATCATGCGTTATTTCAATCCACGCTCCCCTCACAGGGAGCGACGTTTATTTTGGGTTATATGCTGGGTATTCAGCAGATTTCAATCCACGCTCCCCTCACAGGGAGCGACTATCTCGCAATCTTTTATGTATTCCAAAATAAATATTTCAATCCACGCTCCCCTCACAGGGAGCGACGGTGATCGACCTCACCAAGGAGTACATGTTTGAGGGATTTCAATCCACGCTCCCCTCACAGGGAGCGACTATGCCACAGCAGAGAGCCAGGTAGAGATGCTAAAATTTCAATCCACGCTCCCCTCACAGGGAGCGACGCTGATCTTTTTATGTACTTTCGGCGGTCTTTAATTTCAATCCACGCTCCCCTCACAGGGAGCGACATGTTCTACGTGTTCTGCTTCCAGTTCCAGCCGATTTCAATCCACGCTCCCCTCACAGGGAGCGACCATGATCTGACAATCCCAATCAATAGCGTCTCCACCATTTCAATCCACGCTCCCCTCACAGGGAGCGACTTCAGAGGGAGCGTCACGCCTACACACACAAGGCATTTCAATCCACGCTCCCCTCACAGGGAGCGACGTCTTATGACTTGGGATTGTTAAGATTTAAGGATTTATTTCAATCCACGCTCCCCTCACAGGGAGCGACCTAACGCGTTGGTAGAACAGATTATGGAGCAGAATTTCAATCCACGCTCCCCTCACAGGGAGCGACCACGCACAGGCAGACCTAAAGTTGACAATCCTATATTTCAATCCACGCTCCCCTCACAGGGAGCGACGGAGACCTTTACCAGACGTAACAACAGCTATTGATTTCAATCCACGCTCCCCTCACAGGGAGCGACCCCACCAAAAAAGATAATCTTCGATTACTCTTGGCGATTTCAATCCACGCTCCCCTCACAGGGAGCGACCTTGTGTTCGTTGCATTTATTGATAATACGGGTTATTTCAATCCACGCTCCCCTCACAGGGAGCGACGCTTTCTCGGCTCGCAATCGAATGTGATAACGAAATTTCAATCCACGCTCCCCTCACAGGGAGCGACGGATATTCTCTTATGGCATAGCTATCTTTTCCAATTTCAATCCACGCTCCCCTCACAGGGAGCGACGTCTTATAATCATGTACGACTTTTTAACAGTCGAATTTCAATCCACGCTCCCCTCACAGGGAGCGACCTCTCAAGCACAGGAACGCTAAAGCCCATATCAAATTTCAATCCACGCTCCCCTCACAGGGAGCGACTACATCGGTAACGGTTTAGGCGTAGAGCGAAAAATTTCAATCCACGCTCCCCTCACAGGGAGCGACAGCAAATATACACATAAAATTCCTTTGTGACCTCCTGTTTTCAACGCTTTCTTCCAAAAATTCCTTTACTCTTTCACGTTTTCCACAGACGATAACTTGATTTTGTGCTATTTGCACTGATAAATTGTGCGCGAATGTTCCGCTGTATTTATGTACACTTTACATTCGCACTACTCTAAAAACTCTCAGATAATCAGCGGCGCCGTGACATCAAATGCCCTTTGCACACCGATATGTTCCACCTTACTCTTATACTTTTCCCCCATGACATAGTACCTCACACTGTCTTTATCCACATCAATGATATCCTTCAACTGCTTTTTCAATATGACATACTGCGTCTGATCAACAATGCACTCAAATACAGAATTTTGTACCCGCTGTCCGTAATTCGTACAGATTTTCGCTACCCGGGCAAGTCTTCGTACTCCCGCCGCAGTCTGTGTATTCACGTCATAAGTAATCAGCACTAACATAACTCACCTTCCTTCCAAACAGCATACAGTTTATCTTTACCGTTTAAAATATGGCGGATATGCATTGATATCTCCCCGCAGATACCGCGCAAGCAGCATCGCCTGTACGTATGGAAGCAGCCCGACAGGTACTTTTTCTTTTAGGTAAGGATGCATGATCTCTTCACACTTTAATTCCTGCCAGTTCTGTATCAGCGTTCTGCGTGTGTCATCATCCATAACAACCGCTCCGCTTTCCATTTTTCTGAACCCTCTTGCATTGATCTGCTGCTTGTTAATCATTGTAAGAACAAAACGGTCTGCCACAGGTGCCCGGAATTCTTCCATCAGATCTAACGCCAATGACTGTCTTCCCGGGCGGTCGGTATGCAAAAATCCAACATAGGGATCAAGTCCAACCGAATATGCTGCGCCCGCACACTCGTTTACCAGTAGCGCATACATAAATGACAACATTGCGTTGACATTATCCAGCGGCGGACGCTTATTCCTTCCGTGAAATACAAAACTTTCTTTGTTCTGAAGAATCAGTTCATCAAATACACTAAAATACGTACTTGCCGCTTTTCCTTCATATCCCCGCAGTTCCTCCGCACTGCCACTGTCCTGCACCGCTCTTAGATACTGTTTTAACTGCTCCGACGCATCTTTTATCTTTTCTGTATCAAGGCGCAATGCATGATCCCGGATTGCCCGCTCGAGTACATAACGCTCATTATGTACCTTTCCGAGAATCATATTTCTTGCAATCGTAAGACTTTCATCTTCCCGCTCCGACAGCCGATATTGTATTTTCCGCAAAACGACATTACCGTTTTCCTGTCCGATCATTCTGGCACAAAACGAATCATTGTGAAAAAAACTCAGATTCACATTGTTCTCATTGCATTTGCGCATGAGCGCCGGACTGGCACCTACATAATTAAACGCAACGATTGCTTCTACATTGTGAATCGGTATCCGCATTGCCACCCGATCCTCTTTTTTGACGACAACGTTTTCTCCATCCAATGCAAGATATACATCCGGTGTTGTTACATAAAGAGTATTCAGCAATTTCTTCATTGCAATTCCTCCTTTAACATCTCCGACACATAGGCATCCGCAGGCTGTGCTCCGGAAAGTTCCGGCAGACAGATGTTGTTTAAGGAACACTGCCTGCAATATGTGCCTGTCTTTACCATCGGTGTATATTTTCTGCTGTAATATGCATGCATTTCTTCAAAACAAGACCGTACACTCTGTCTCAATTCCTCTGTAAACAGCACTTCCGTTCTGCGTCTCGTTTCTCCATAATACAAATAGCCCTTTGGAATTCTGGTCATAAGCATCTCTTCCAGACACATTGCCTGCGCCATAAGCTGCATTTCATCTGCATTGTGCGGCTTTGGTTTTCCGCGCTTATATTCCACCGGCACGGCAATGTACGTTCCCTTTTGTCCAGCTAATGTGATGCCCTCCGGTGCCGGATGAAACTCCACAACATCACATTCTCCGCTGATTCCCATCTCTCTGGAGAAAACCTTCATCGCCCGCACCATGATAACCCCGTTTCTTTTTTCGTGAAAGTCCGCATTGTGCGCATTTTCATGCATGACCCTTCCCTCAAATGTCCGTACATTCTCTTCCCACTGCTGCTCAATATGAATCAGAGCCCATTGTCTGCGGCAAAAAACGAAATGCTGAATTCCCGATAATAATAAATAATCCTCCTCCTGATATTCCATATGTTTCTCCCTGCGATAGCCACGCAATACTATTCCATACAGGTACAGGTAACTCCCTCAGGCAGCTGCTCCGGCAATGTAACCTCATAATCTGAAAACGCCCTTGCCAAATCAACTCCAGGTTTTCTTGCCACCTTGACAGCTTCAAACAATTTATAAGACGGTGCATTTCCAAGTTCGCTGTCGTGCTTAAAAATGATCAGTTTTCTGACTGCCATCTTGCCGCGTGCCGCCGCATGATCATTCTCAAACATATTCAGAATTGCTTTCCAGAGCAATTCCAGATCCTCTTCCGAAAAACCGGTCACTTTTCTCGCCAGATTTGCAGACACATATCCCTCTACCCGGTACAGACCATACGGAACAATATATTTTCTTCCCATTTCCGTTCCTTTTTTGGCAGCATCCTCCTCCGTCGTGATTGCCACTCTGGTAATCGTGATCTCCTGTGGAAGAATCGGATCAACGGATTTCGCAAATCCCATCTGCACCGGTCCGCGTACCTGTCCACAGTTTAAATTTGCTTTCACAAAAGTGGTCATAACTGCTCCGAATGTACGAATATCATAGAAATTCTGACACATAAAGTCACGAACCTTTACGTCCAGCATTGGATCTGTCTTCTTTAAATTCTTAATCTCCTTTTCGTCAATGCCAAGTGACTGGAATGCTCCAAGATCACTGCGGTTTAACGGCACATTGTCCTTGATATAGATTTTATATCCGGTCGTATCCTCCTTGAGTGTCTCCACATAGTTGCGGATCTTTCGCTTCAGGCACACATCTGTCACGAGACCGTAACCCGTTTCCGGATCAATTCTCGGCATATTGCCGGCATCCGGATCTCCATTTGGATTTCCATTCTCCACGTCAAATAGTACTACAAAATCATATCTGTTCCTAATTGCCTCTCCCATCTTAGTTTTCCTCCTTCTTTGTATATCGTTTCTGTGTCTGGCAATAATACCCCAGCTGAAAGGCTCCCTGTTCCGGCAGATTTAAACGCTTTGGGAAACTCTCCCCAATCACTTCCGCAAGTTTCCCAATCTGTCGGTTAAAATAAACTTTGTGTCCTTCGTTTGCCAGTTTCCGCAGATGCTTCTGCGCCAGATTCAGCAATAGCGGAAAAATCTGTGCCGGGGTCGCTGCTGCCGAATTGAAGTACTTGTCTTTGATCGTCGTGTTAATTCCTGGATTCGCTTCCTGCTGCAAATGCTCTAAAACCGCAAACAGGCGCCCCAGTGTGTATGGTACATTTTTGCTCTCCTCATTTATCATTTCCTGCAATACCTCCTTGGGACAGTCTTTGTTCTCATTCTTCAGATAATAGGCCTTTATCATAGCCGCTCGCTCTCGTGTTATCCTGTGTTCCGCCCGGATTCTTAACATAACGGCGTTTAGCAGCGATGCCGGATACTTTCCGCCTGTCAGAACCGCTTTTAGCGTATCCGCTGCCATCTGTGGTGACGGAGACTTGTCTCTCGCATTTTGGTTTACGGTCTCTGACATCAATTTCCAGATTGGAATGATGGGATACTCCTTTTGCCGCGCATTAACAATCCGCAGACGCTCCTGATGTTCATTGACATGCCGGATCATAGTGCCAAAAGAATCCCTCATAAAAAATCGGACAGTCAGTCTGGCCGCATTCGGTGCAAGTCCCAGCACATAAAAATGTCTGTCGGGATCCAGTCGTATATCCTCGATCTGTACCGGCTCCCCGTTTGCCACCTTCCCGATAATTGCCCGAAGTTCGCCATCTGTCATACCACTCTCATCTGTCAGACCGAACATCGCCATCATACCGACATCCTGATAGAGGCTCTCTCCTCCTTCCGCCCAGCATACCACGGTTGTATCCCCGATAGTTCCCGTGTGAGCCCGGTCATTCAGAAGTTCATTTAACGCTGTGGTGTAGGCAAATGCCGCATACTCACCCACCGGAGCATTGGCACCCTGTTCCTTCTCATAGGAACAGAAGGACGCTGCATTAAAAGATACCAGTGACGCTCCCATCGCCTGTGCGCCGCGAACCCCCTTAATGCTCGGATGCAGCACTGCAAGCTTGTCTTTTTTCCCGGTAACCAGACACAACGTCTGCCCGCTTTCATCCTTCCTGTCATAAAACTGCTGCCATGCTTCACGTATTGCAGGATCCTCTGTCACTGCTTCTCCTTCATAATAAAATAGAAGATTTACTCCTGCCATCAGATCGCTCCAGTTATCCTCTATGTCAGTACACTGGCGCGCCGCATCCGGGCTCCAATACTCGAAATAATGACAGATCGCTTCTGCTGCCGGCGTGTGGATATCAGAAAGCAATTCCATGTGCTTTTCCATGCAGGCTTCATAGCACTGACTGGTTCGCTCTGGTTTTCCTTTTTCATCAACACCAAGAATATAGGTCGCATTGTCGCACAAAAAGTTCGGGCAAACCGCCACGGATCTCTTCTCCGGATGAGGTACTTCCATCATCCGCGCAACAAAAACCGTTTTTTTCTTGCTGCCTCCCGTCTCCTGCGCCACCTTCAACGGGATCAACCCTAGTACGTGTCCCTGCCGATCCAGATTCAGTCCATAGGAAACTTTTACTTTTCCCCAACCCAGCTTTGCAATCCGCCCCTGCTTCAACAAATCTTCATAATGTTCCACCAATGCCTGTAAAATCATCGCAGCACCTCGCAATCTGCCACATGGATCACGCCGTTTTCCATCTTTGCACGAAAGAACAGCGGACGAATGTTTGCCGGATCTGAGAAGTCAAGATCCCACAACATATAGCCGAGATCCCTTGTCTCCTGAATAGCCGGAATCTCTCCGCCCTCCCACTCCTTGAAATTCGCCGGGAATTCCCGACATCCAAAATATGGTTCGTGATAGCACTGTCCCTTTCTCAGGCGGCGCTTTATGATATCCTGAAACTTTCCCGGATTATCTCCGGCTGCCGCCTTCTCTGTAAGGGTAAAATGTGCTTCAATCACATATCTGACATCCTGCAGAACCAATGATGCTCTCTGCACAATATCCTTTGATGTGTTAATATACAGTTCTGTGCGTCCGCCGGTCATAGCTGCTCTTACACTGTTCCCCAGCACCTTGGACTGCACCTCATTTCTCCGTATGTTTGTCATCTGAATAGGCGCCAACACATAAATGTTGTCAATATGCCACTGCAGGCCTGGGTGCCAGTATACTGCCTCGAGCATTCCCCGCGCCGCCGACGGTGTCATCACATCATAGCTGACGCGTTCCACCTTCATCTCCGGCCGGCTGAAGCATGCAAAATTCCCCCACACTTCCATTTTTACTGCCACATATCATTCCTCCTTTCATCTGTTTTTCATTTGTTATATTTTTATATATACATCATCTTACTATCCATGTCAATACATTTTTTATTGAAAAATGCAATATATTTGTATACACTGGTATTGTCACTTTTATAAGTGTGGATTGAAATATTTGATATATTTTTCTTTCATCAGGGCGGCAGATTTCTGCCGCCTTTTGACCACTCTTTTATCCGAACAATCCATATCCTGTACTCACATCCATCTGAAGTCCGGTATCCTCATGATACTGGTTCATATCCCGAAGCACATACATCCCCTCTCCGATTCCTTCCACACAGCCGGCATCGTACAATGCTTTTAAATGATTCGGATATACATTCACCGCATACTGCCCCAGCTTTCGCATAAGTTTTCTTGAGACCTTTCCCTTTTCCATCTCCTCTATCCACAATTCCGCTTCACCGACCGGAATATAAACCGTCTGTGTCTCACTCTCAATCAGATGAAATTCCCTTGCCACCGTTGCAAACGGAAAGCAATCCCCATTGATTCCTTTTCCGGCAGTAAATGCATCCATTATCTTCTTTTGATCCAGATTCTCTCTCCCCAGAATCTCACGATACTGCTTAAAATAGAATGCGATCGCCTCCGGCGCTGTCGGATCTTCGTAACAACGCAGGGTCTGCCTTAACGCGCTGATGTTCTGTGCAAAATATACCGATGCATCGCCTTTCAAACCGAACAGATATACCTTGCTCTCCTCTGGGGAGTGCGTCCCCTCCCGGTTGCATCTGCCCGCCGCCTGTATGAGTGCATCCAGTCCGTTCTCCTGACGATATACACACGGAAAATCCAGATCTACGCCCGCCTCCACAAGTGAAGTAGCGATCACCCTGCAGGGCACATGATGTTCCAGTCTCTCTTTGATCTCGCGCAATTTCTCTTTGCGATGCTCCGGGTGCAATAGTGTTGTGAGGCAAAATGCTCCCTCTCTCGGAATTTCTTCAAAAAGTTCCTGTGCCAGATTTCGACTGTTTACAATGCAAAGCACCTGCTTCTGCGCAGTCAGACAGTCGATCAATTTTTCCCGTTCCATATTGCCGGCTGCAACAATCGATGTTCTGCGCAGTTTTTGAAAAAGAATATCTGTATGTTCACAGATTTCTCTTACCTGCGTCTGCGGCATATATTTTTGGATCATTTCATCCAATACCGGCTGCGTAGCCGTACAAAGAACGATTGTTGAACGGTAATGCGCCGCCAGTTCTGCGATTGCCGCAACACACGGTTCCAGATATGGAATCGGCATTGTCTGTGCCTCGTCAAAAATAATGACACTGTTTGCCATGTTATGAAGCTTTCTGCATTTTGAACTGCGGTTCGCATACAACGATTCAAAAAACTGCACCACAGTCGTCACGATCACCGGCATGTCCCAGTTTTCGGTGGCCAGAGCCTTGCGGTATGCCGCTTCATTCTCCGCCTTATCCTCCGTCAGATCGTAGAGAATTCCGGAATGATGTTCCAGAACATTTTTCTCTCCTAAAATAGAGCGGAACACCTCTGCATTCTGGTCTATAATCGATGTGTACGGTATCACATAAATAATCCGCTTCATCTTTGATTGTATCGCATGCCGCAGTGCAAAGCCCAAAGATGCCGTGGTTTTCCCGCCTCCCGTGGGTACCGTCAGCGTATAGATTCCGGGCGGTAATTCACTTCCTTTGCTCATACAATCCTGCAAAACCTGATTTCTTATACTGCAGAGTATTTTCTGTTTGTCGCTTTTGAAATCCGTTTTTTCCAGCCATTGTTTTATATGGTTGTCAAAACGTTCTGCCAAAACCTTCAGGGAATCATATTCTCCCCTGACTGCCTGATTCTCCTTCATAAACGCTTCCGTATCCAGATAATCCGCATCTACCAGGCAGGAATACATCATCCGAATAAAAAAAGACATCGTAAAACAGGGATTGCTTCCACCCCTGCAAAATGCAGGAATATTCACATCCTCCGGTACGATATCTCTCTTCCATGCCGCATAATCCGGCAGACTTTCCGCTCCTTTTATTCTTCCAAAAAACGTGCCGTCTCCTTTATTGGAAATCCGGTAGACGCCTCCGTTCAACAACCCGGAATGATGCCCGGCAATCGTCATTGCAAGCGGTATGTTTTCTTTTGCTATTTTCATCGCCTCAACCGCCCCCGCAGTCGAATGATCCACCTTTGCCGTGTGTTCCGGATCCGCAATCCGCCTCTGAAATGCCTCGGAATACTTTCCAATATCGTGAAGAAGTCCGCAAAAATATCCCTGTTTTCCACAACCGAACTCCTCCGCAAACTGCTGTGTCAGACATGCGGTCCCCTCAGAATGGCTTTTTACTGTCTGAATCTTTCCGCTCGCATTGATGTGAGCAATCATACGCTTCCCCGTCACCTTATCTTCTACCACCAGCGTCCCCCTCTCTTTTGTGCCTGCCGGCGTTCCAGCGAATATATCATCTTTTTTTGCGCTGCTTTCTGCGCATCTGAAGTTCCGCAGGAACTTCTAATATGAATCTGTCAAGATTCATTATATCACAAGCATAGTAAGTTCAACATATAAAAACTGCATTTTACATTCTTTGTATGTTCCCCCCAATGAAAAACCCCCGGGACATCTCTGTCCCGGGGGTTTTTCGAGGAGTTTAGTTATGAAAATGTTAATCTATATAAAGG
>ERZ894194.645-NODE-645-length-25155-cov-52.614861_pt1 | contig 25155 bp, 25 predicted proteins | sample MGYA00380283_ERZ894194 | MGnify/ENA primary metagenome ERZ894194 (study PRJEB32331, sample SAMN06328448) | human gut metagenome | biome: human gut microbiome; feature: stool | host: Homo sapiens | collected 2013-02-13 ... | reverse complement strand
ATATGGATGAATTGATTGATGTGTGTGTAAAGAATATGGTAAATGAAAACTTTACTGAAGAACAGGCACGCTCTTATCTGAAAGAAATGCTTCCAAAGTTAGATTACTGGAAAAGATATGATGAGCTTAGTGACAATGGGTAGTTTGAAGAGTTTAAAAAGCAATTGATAGAAGAAATATTGATTGTAGCACTGCATTTGTTTGCCAGAGATGGTTATGAGGCTGTCTCAGTCAGCCAGATAGTAGGAGAACTTGATATGACAAAAGGGGCATTGTACCGCCATTACAAAAGCAAAAGAGATAGTTTTGACTGTATTGTGCAGCGTATGGAGCAGCAGATGGAATTATCATGCATCTTGGTACCGATTTGTGCATGTTAGTTGTCTGTATATAGACAATGAATTCAATTAGCGATAGAATAATTATGGTGGTAAATCACCTAAAATGTATATGGAGTTAGCTGATATGTAAGAACGAGTAGGAGTTCTGGTACAGAATGAAAAACACGTGAATAAATCGGTTGCCAAGGTTATGAGAATTACATTCTTGATTTTCTCGATTGTTTTTCTTTTAAATGTATTGGGGATTTTTGTTGTATTGTTAATATTGCGAAGGAGGTATATGGATGAAAGATGTGTTTCTTGTATATGACAAGAGCTGTTTTTATGAAATCGTGATACTGAATTATTTTATGAGCTTTTCACACTGCGACATGGTTTTCTGCTCGCTAGACGGAAAGCATGTTCGCGCTATGGAGGGTTTTTCCGTCAATGTTGATATGCCTTTAGATGCCATTGACAAAGAGCAGATCAGAAGCTTTATCCTTCCGGGCGGGAACATTTCTGAAATTGACACGCCGGAGGTGAAGTCGTATATGCAAGCCTTAATGAAACGAGAGATTTTGATTGCCGGGATTTGTGCAGGGGTCGATGTACTGGATCACGCCGGGATTCTGTGCGATGTGAAATCAACCCATTCCTCCGATGCGGATCTGGTAACGGATAAAAATGTGATAACTGCACGAGCAAATGCATATGTCGATTTCGCGGTTGAAGTTGCGAAGAAGCTGAACCTGTTCGTCAGTGAAGATGATCTTCAAGAAACCATCAATTTCTGGAAACATTATCAAAGAGTGCAGTAGTACGTAGGTTACTATGAAAACATTAAATAACATTTAAAAACTATCTAAAATCGGAAAAGTTCTAAGCAGGCTCGTGTTTGTATTCTGCATTATCAGCTTTTGTGGCTGTATCGTTGGGATTCTCAGTATGGCGCTCGGTGCACCGACATTGAAAATCGGCGGCGTAACGTTGAAAAGCATACTTAGTATTGAGGCTGGAGTTACCACAGGTACGGCGTATGCGGCTATGGCTGCAGGAATGATTCTCTGTGCAGGAGAGGCTGTGCTTGCCAAATTTGCAGAACATTACTTTAAGCACGAACTTGCTGACGGTACACCGTTTGATCTTGGCGGTGCAAAAGAGTTGATGCGTTTGGGGATTCTTGCAATCTGTATTCCAATCGGCATGCAGATGATTGCGGAAATCGTCTATGCAGTGATGGAACAGGCACTGCGCGGTGTAGCGTCCTTTCAATCAGATTATTCCGGTTCCGTGGCACTCGGAAAGATAATGATCTGCTTTTGTCCATGCCAATTCCAGTATCAGCAATCGTAGTATCGCGCCTGGTCAGTGTTTACATTATGGGACTGATGTACTCAGCAGTAGTTATTATCCCAGCATGGATTGTATATATGGTAACAGCAGGAGTTAATATAAAGAACTTATTTGGCGGAATGATTCTTACGCTGTTGATTTCCGTATTTGTTATGACACTGTCCTGCTTACTTGGATATGTTGTTGCAAAAGTAAGCCTTAAATTAAAGCATAAAAGCATGATTACGGTATTGGTATCGCTTATATTTATAGGTGGTTATTATTTTGTATATTTCAAGGCTCAGAGTATGATTACAGACCTGCTTACCAATTTGGTTGTGTATGGTGATAAGATCAAGGGTTCTGCATATCTGCTTTTTGCGTTTGGAAGTGTGGGCATAGGAGATGCGAAAGCCACTCTTATAATGCTTGCATTGGTTGCAGTTACATTTTTAATGATGTGGTTTTTGATATCAAAAAGCTTTTTACAGGTAGCAACATCTACAGGAAAAGTCAGCAAAGTGGTATATCATAAAAAGACAATGAAGCAGGAAAGTGTAACAAAGGCACTGCTTTTTAGGGAGTTTAAGCATTTTACATCGAGTCCGGGATATATGCTCTATATAGGAATCTTTATAGCAGTAAATGTCGTGGCTGGTCTGACATTGTATATTTGGCTTAAAACAAAAGGCTGTGATAGATTTGCAGAACTTTGATTTTTACATTGTGCAAAAAAAAGAAACGAAAGTAGGAAAATTATGAAATTAAGTTATAAACAATACGGAAAGAGGCTGCTTATATTAGCATTTCCAATCATCATGAACAATATTATAGCGCAGCTTCAGATGATTATTGACAGAATATTTTTGGGACATGCCAACGATTTGTATATGAGTGCACTGGGAAATGTTTCATCACCCGTATGGACCACTATGTCATTTTGCAATTCCCTTGTAATGGGAGCTTCCATACTGATAAGTCAGAGTGTAGGTGCTGAAAAGCGGGAAGATATTGGAGAATACGCCGGAGCAATGTTGAAGTATAACAATATTATTCCGATTTTTCTGTGTTTTTTCTGGATGATATTTCCCAAACCGGTATTTATGATTCTGGGCGTATCAGATAATGTTATGCCATTGTGCTTAGGATATGTAAGATGGTATGCACCATTATTTTTACTTACAGGACTTGGCGGATCGCTCGGAGTTATCCTGCAGACATCAAATTATACAAAACCGCTTGTGGTGTACGGGTGCGTTCGTTCGGGACTCAATATATTTTTAGATTGGATGTTGATTTTTGGTAATTTAGGAATGCCTGCTCTAGGAATTGAGGGAGCAGCAATTGCAACTGTAATTGCTGAATATGTTGGAGCAATATACATATCCGTTATATTTTTTACCAGTAAAAAGCTTCCTACAAGACCAAGCTGGAATGATGTGAAAAAAGGACATTTCCGGAGCTACCTGAATGCTGCAAAGCTTGGAATTAACATTGCATTAGAGGATTTTGCATGGAATATAGGAAATCTGATTTTGATTCGGATTCTCAATTCAATAAATGAATATGCTGCAGGTATTTATACGATTATATTTGGAGTAGAAGTACTTGCAGTTGTTATTATTGGTGCAATCGGAAGCGGTACTATGACACTGACTTCGGAAGCAGCCGGCAGAAAAGATCTTGCACAGTATAAAGGAATTACATTATGCGCTTATGCATTCTGTGCAATCGTAACTGTGGTAATGATTGTTGGAGCAGTGTTATTCCCGGAACAGATATTATCATTGTTTACCAGCGATAAAACAGTTATTGCCAGTTGTGGAGGCTATTTGCTGATGATTGGTATAAATCTGTTCTCGAAATCCGGAAATATTATTATCGGAAATGCCATTCGTGGAAGCGGAAATACAAAGTGGATGTTGTTTACTCAGATTTTTGGAACGATTTCGATCGTGGGTGTAGCATCAGTCTTGGTATTTGTTTGTAGATTGGGAATCTTAGGAGTGTTTCTGGCAGTTCTGTTGGATGAAGGTGTCAGGGCACTGATTAATTTTTGGAAATATTTAAGAATTGTGAAGAAGTGGAGAGAATAGAATGATTAATTTGAAAGTGATTAATGAAGACAATTTTCTGGATGCATTCCAATTAAAACTAGCAGATGGGCAGGAAAAGTATGTTTCCAATCCTATCCGAAGCTTAGCGCAGGCATATGTATATCGTAAGCAGTGCCAGCCATTTGGAATATATGATGGAGATGAGATGGTAGGTTATGTTATGGTAATTTACGATTATGATATTCCGGAATATGATATCTGGCATATGATGATAGATGCTTCCAAACAGGGAAGAGGGTATGGAAGTGAAGCTCTGCGATTGGTGCTGGAGTATATAAAAACAAAGCCATTTGGTGATTCAAACAGAGTAACACTTACATGCAATAAAGATAATCAGGTAGCATTAGAACTTTATCATAAAGCGGGATTTGTGGAAACCGGCGAGGAAGATGAAGAGGAGATAGAACTTTCACAGAGACTATATCAATATGTTACATTGAGAGAAATGCCGGAGATCAAGGAACAGGCGGCAGAATGGTTTCACAGCAAATGGGGAGTACCAAAAGAGGCATACTTGGAATGTATGAATGCATATCTGGAAAAAGAGATAGAGTATGGCTGGTATTTATGCCTTGATGGAGAAAGAATCATCGGAGGATTGGGTGTTATTGAAAATGATTTCCATGACAGGAAAGACCTTGCTCCAAATGTTTGCGCTGTGTATACGGAGGAAAATTATCGTGGTAAGGGAATAGCAGGAAAATTACTGAATATGGTAGTGGAAGATATGAAGGAAAAAGGTGTCTCACCACTTTATTTAATAACGGATCACACCAGTTTTTATGAACGATATGGCTGGGAGTTTCTTTGCATGGTGCAGGGAGATGGAGAAGAAGAGATGACACGAATGTATATTCACAGATAGTGTGTAAGAGTTTATATGTAGCAAAATATATGGCAAAGTCTGTTATAAAAAAGAGTATCTTGTAAATGTGAAACAATTCAAAATACATATCATAAATGAGCCAGACGCTAAGACGCAGAGCTAATCCATAATGACAAAGTGGATGAGTACTTTTTCAGCGGTAATTTTTAATGACGTTTTGGGATGGTATTTATATATGGGGAAATTACTATGGGAAGGAGATCGGCTATGAATATTTTTAAAGATACCATGTCAGGGATGGTGCCGAAGTTTCAGAGAAAAAGGATATGGCACAGGATAATCATGGAAGCATCTGACTTTTGAAATGATAGGCATATGGCATTTTATTTTTTAATAGATAGTTATGTATATGGAGACCGTAAAGAATATGAAGAGTACATAGACAAAGTGGAATCGATTGTCGAATCATATGGAGGAGAATACATTTTAAGAAGCAGTAATGTAAAAGCCATAGTGAAAGCAGAATGCCCGACAGATGCATAGTAATCAAGTTCCCATCGTATGAGGCCATAGATAAATGTTTTTCATCTGAAGAGTATAGAATAATTATGGGAAAGCGAATAAATAATGTTGATGGGCGAGCCATTATCGTGGAAGGAGACGATTGATATGATAATACACCAAATAAGATTGGATGCACAATATATGCTGGTGAAAAGGAACGTAAGTGGATAGAAAATATAGATATTCAGTATCAAGAGCGGCCGATTCCTAACTTTTATAATCTAGCTGGAGCGCCAGTTAAAGTTGATTATTGTTTGAAAGATAAAGATAAAATTGAACTTGAAGATGGTTGCATATTGCATGCAATTGAGACTCCAGGGCATTCAATGGGAGAAATATCGTATTTAGTAGATAATTCGCTTTTTATTGGAGATTGTATTCCGGTGAAGGGAGATATTCCTATTTATGTCAATAAAACGGAAGTGATAGAGAGTCTGAATAAGATAAAAGCATTGAAATACGCAGTTGATAATTTTTACCCAGCATGGGATATAACCTATTCGAATGAAAATATTGATTTAGTTATAGAAAATGCATTTGATATAGTAAATGATATTGAATATGCTGTAGGTATCGCATCGCAAGAGAGTAACAATATCGATACAATAGTTAAAAAAGTGTGTCAGATGTTGAACAAACCTTTGTTAGAAAAACATCCGTTGTTTACAAAAACGATATGTGCACACATACAGACGGATTAATCAGCCGGAAGAGAGGTGATGTACGAATGAGGTATGTAAAATTACAATTTGTCGGATTGGTAAATTCCTATTTTGCTGTGAGAGGGGTTGCTATGAGAAATAGAAGCGTTGTATTTGTTATAAGAGACAAGAAAATTCTTATGGAAAAACTGTGTTATGAAGGCAGAACTTTTTACTCAATTCCCGGTGGTGGAATCGAAGATGGTGAAACTCCCGAACAGACTGCAATCAGGGAACTTAAAGAGGAATGCGGACTTGATGGCGTCATAATAAGAAAACTGGCAGAGGTATATAATCACGAAAGAACAGAATATTCATTTTGGGTAAGTGTACCCAAGGAACAGGAAGCAATCAAGGGATATGATCCGGAAGAACCAGTGGATGACCAGCCAATTAAAGAAGTGCGATGGATGAATTTGAATGAAATGTCAGAAAAAGATCGTGCTTTTATGTGGAGATATGGTTTATTGGAGATTCCTGAGTTTTGTGAAGAAGTAATGTCTTGGGGCGATACGATAAGTTATCCCGGTAATGATTTGTAGATTCATATTTTCGGCGCGATTGAGAGGCGTTAGTAATGAATAATAGTATTTCAATAATTGGTGGTGCGGATGGTCCGACATCTATATTTCTTGGAGGAAGCCTAGGAATAAGCTGGCTTAATATATTTGGATTAATACTTGTAGTTCTACTACTAGTTCCAAATATCATATATGCAGTAAAAGAAAAGAATCAAGAAAATAAATGTACAAATAAGCTCATGAATCTGGTAGAACAAATTGGGCGATATGCAAGTATGTTTTTAATGGTATTTAATATAGGTTTAGCAGAAGTTGGTTTTTCATCTGTTGGAGCCTTTATTGTTTATATGCTTGGCAACATATTATTAATGATTTCTTACTGGACTATTTGGGTGTTATATTTCAAAAAGAAAGCCTATTGGAAACAGATAGCATTGGCTCTTATTCCGACTTGTATATTTTTGCTAAGTGGTATAACAATGCTACACTTTTTGTTGATTATATTTGCGGTTATTTTTGGAATAGGACATTTATATGTTACTAACAAAAATAGAGTAGATTGATTCAAATTCCGATTTTGAGTGCGATAGGAGTAATATGATGGGTGAGATAAGATATATAAAAACATCCGAAGCTGATATTGAACTTCTGATGCAAGTCAGACTTGAAATGCTTCGAGAAGTAAATGATTTGTCAGATGAGTATGTGTATGATGAAACACTTGTAACTGAAAGTAGAAAATATTTTGAAAATGGTAATCAGACAACGGTGTTAGCTTTTGATAATGAGATAGTGGTGGGATGTGCTAGTTTGTCATATATTTGGATTATGCCTACATTTGACCACCCGACTGGAACTAGGGCACATTTGATGAATGTATATACAAAATCAAATTATAGAAGAAAAGGTATTTCCAAGCGAATGGTTGAAATGCTTATTGATGAAGCAAAAGAAAAAGGTGTTACCGAGATTAGTTTGGATGCAACAGAAATGGGGAGACCATTATATGAGGCGTTAGGTTTTGAGAAAAATTGTGCTGGGATGGTACTAGAATTAAGATAGGAAACTCCTATTTTTAGTGTTAGAAGGGAAATTGTAAAATGAGTATAGAATATAAAGAAATTCACGAATTTGAAGCTGAACAATTGAAGGACTTATTTCTTTCTGTTGAATGGTCATCAGGTCATTACCCAGATAAGTTAGTAGTAGCAATGAAAAATTTCCAGACTGTGTATTCTGCATGGGAAGGGGAAAAACTTGTAGGAATGATTTGTGCTATGGATGATGGAATTATGAATGCATATGTTCATTATTTGTTAGTAAATCCACAATATCATGGAAACACGATAGGAAGAACATTGGTAGCTATGATGAAAGAACATTATAAAGATTATCTGAGAGTAGCAGTTATTGCATATGATAACGAATTACATTTTTATGAACAATGTGGATTTGTAAAAAGTAATGATGCATCACCAATGTTTATTACATCATTATGGACATAAATTCTTATTTAGTGAATGATAACAATTTATAATTTAGTATTGGATAAAGAATAAAAAGGAAGTAAGTTATGACGAATAAAGAAATAATGGATATAGCAATGCAGCAATCTGCATATGACACAAATGCAAAGGTTTCTGACTTCCTTCAGGATACAAATGTATTTGTTAAATCTGGAGTTGGACCTTTGGCAAGAAAATATTATAAAGAACCTATCGCTTGTAATTTTGTGTCTTATGGAAGCAATGTAGTTGCATCTGTGAAAGATGAATTTAAAGAAATAGTTGAAACATATCTGAGTAAGTTTGAATTTTATCATTGTTTTGAGACGCCTAACATGCACTGGCTTGATGAACGGATGAAAGAAAAAGGATATAGAGTATGTTTTATGGCAGAGTATTTTTTGCCGGATATGGAACGATTGAAAAGATTAGAGTGCAATTATGTCCTTAAAGTGTTAGAACAAAAAGATTTTGCAGATTTGTATCTTCCAATGTGGGGGAATGCATTGTGTGCAGATAGAAAAGAGTTAGATGTTCTGGGAGTTGGAGCATATGATGGTGAGAAGCTTGTAGGTCTCGCAGCGTGTTCAGCGGATTGTGATAATATGTGGCAGATAGGTGTCGATGTTTTGCCTGAATATCGAAGAATGGGAATTGCTTCATCACTAACAAGTAATCTTGCAATTGAAATAATTGAAAGAGGCAAAGTACCATTTTACTGCTGTGCGTGGTCAAATCTTAAATCGGTAAAAAATGCATTGCGCAGTGGTTTTGTGCCTGGATGGGTGGAAATGACGGTAAAAGCAGCAAGCTTAGTTGATGAAATGAATAAGTAATAAATTCCGATTTTCAGAACAATAATAAATCTTTATTGCTATTTAGTGAGGTGTAAATATGTCAACTGGAATTATGATAATTGGTCCATCTGGAAGTGGAAAGACAACACTTGGAAAAATAGTTGCACAGAAACTGGGATATCTATATTTTGATGTGGATGATTATATTTGGAAACAGAATACAGATAGTCCATATACACAAATGTATACGAGGGAAGAAAAGATTAGCAGACTGAACACTGATATTGCTCCATATGAACATTTTGTTATGGCTGGTTCGATGAGTTCCTTTCATTATGCATTTGATGATATGTTTAAAATGATGGTATTTCTTTATGTTGAACCAGATATTCGAATACAACGAGTTCATAAAAGAGCAATAGAGCGATTTGGAAGAAGAGTACTTGAAGGTGGAGATATGTATGAATCCCATATGAAATTTTTGAAAGATAATCGAAGTTATGAAGAAGATGGATCACCAAATATGAGAGAACAGAAAGAATGGATGACAAATATGTCGTGTGTAAAAATTGAATTGGACGGTGCTACGGACCTTGAAAGTAACGCAGATATTATTGTAAACAATTGGAGTGGGATAGTGGAATAAATTTGAATTTAAGGAGAAATTATGGCTTCAAACAAGGAATACTTAGAGTATATTTTAGGACAGTTATCTGAATTGGAAGAAATCACATATCGCACCATGATGGGAGAATTTATTCTTTATTATCGAGGCAAAATCGTAGGTGGTATCTATGATGATAGATTACTCGTGAAACCAGTAAAAACAGCTGTTCGGTATATGCCGGCAGCTCCATATGAATTGCCATATGATGGAGCAAAGAGGATGCTGTTGGTAGAGGAAGTGGATAATAAGAAATTCTTGACCGGATTGTTTGATGCTATGTATGCGGAGTTACCAGCACCAAAACAGAAAAGGGGGAAATAGATATTGTACTAGCAGACGATTTAAACTTTAAGAATAAGTAGGAGGAAATCCATGGAATATATAAGAGTGACGAAAGAAAATATTGAAAAAGAGCATATCTGTTGTGCGATTTCAAGCAACAAGGATATACAGGTAATATCAAAGAAAAACTGGCTGAAAGAGCGATTTGATGATGGATTGGTATTTCTCAAGAGTATAGAGCGTGGAAAATGCTTTATCGAGTATATTCCGGCAGAAAATGCATGGAATCCAATCATAGCAGAGGGTTATATGTATATTGACTGTCTGTGGGTGGCTGGTTCTTTCAAAGGCAATGGTTATTCGACTGATTTACTGAATGCCTGTATAGAAGACAGTAAAGCGAAGGGGAAAAAGGGAATCTGTATCCTGTCAGCCGCTAAGAAAAAGCCTTTTCTGGCAGATCCGAAGTTCCTCAAGTATAAGGGATTTACAGTCTGCGATGAAGCGGATAATGGTATTCAGCTATGGTATCTGCCTTTTTCATTCGAGGCAGTTAAGCCGGGATTTAAGGAGTGTGCGAAGCATCCGCACATTGAGCAGACAGGCTATGTATTGTACTATACCAATCAATGTCCGTTTAATGCAAAATATGTTCCGGTACTTCTTGAAGTTGCCAGGGAAAGAGAGGTTCCGTTTCAGGCAACCAGACTGGAAACGAAAGAAGAAGCACAGAATGCTCCGACACCGGTTACAACCTATGCATTATTTTATAACGGAGAATATGTCACGAATGAGCAGATGAATGATAAAAGATTTATAAAGCTTCTGGATGGGATGAAAAATAAATGAGCAAATTCGAACTCTACTCTCCGTAGGTTGAGGATATTCATACCGGAAATGGCTGATTTACCGAAGAAAATAGTTCGTACTGGATATTCACATATAGCTTTTAGCGTGGGAAGTATAGAAAAAGTAGATGCATTGACAGCAGAATTAAAAGCGGATGGTTATGAGATTATTAGTGGACCAAGGACTACGGGGGATGGATATTACGAAAGCTGCATTGTTGCGGTTGAGGATAATCAAATTGAGATTACAGTATAATGGGAAAATGCGACTCAGGAATTTGAATTTTCGAATTTTCATCAGTGTTTTACTGAGTCGTGGAGATATATTTTTAAATTCCTATTACTGGGGATTTTGTTGATAGCATTGTTATGTTTGTTTACAGGAATAGTATTATTTTTAATGAAGGGATATAAGGGCACATCGTAAGATGGAAGTACCAGAGACGCAGGGGGAACGGCAGGGAGAATTTATGCAGACTTCATCATGTATGGAGCAGGAGATACAAAGGCAGAGCTCGTTGCAGAAGCAGGTACAAATGTCGTGTTAACACGACAAAAATCACAATTTTTGTTTGAAAAGAAAAGTTAAGCCTGAGCCTAACAGCTCAGGTATTTTTCTTTATTTGGAACATTTTGCAACTATGGCACAAGTTTTATTTTCATTGAAATCCTATATTGCTTCGGTGTCATATGATAATGTTCTTTGAAGCACTTATAAAAATGTGTTGTATTCGTAAAATGCAGTTCATCCATAATTTCAGATATAGAAGCGGTCGTTTCAAGCAGGAGAGCAGCCGCTCTTTTCATACAGAAAGTCTGACTGTAATCGAATAGGCATGAATTTGTATATTTCTTAACTATAGAGTTTAAATAATTTCCACTGTAATTTAATAATTGTTCAAGCTCTGAACGTGTAATGCGTCCATTGGTGTCCTCTAAAATGTGACTTATGTGTGTGAAAAGAAGAAAATCATTGTCTGCTTCTACATGGACGGGCGTGAAATGAAAGTGTTCTGGATTGGACAGATAATCAAACAATTCTAAAAGCATTCCTTTGATGACATAAGTAGAACCAAGCTTTGGATACATAATGGCACGAAGTATATTGTCAGTTATGGCATGGAGAGTATGGTGCCAGTCTTTGTTGTTTAGTGATGGCATAAAATCAAGATATTCCTTTGTGTCAGGATTATCGAGATTATCTGAAAGAAATCTAAGAATAGGGTTATGGCCGGGTCTTTCTATATCCGGAAAATAAACTTTTGGTTCATCTTCTGAAAGCTGTTGGACTAGCTCTTTTGACATTCCGATAAACAAAAGAGTTGCATCGGAAGAAAAAATTTCTTTGTGTACTATATTGTGGTTCATAAGACAACAGCTTCCACTGTGGAACACAAAATCAGTCTTTTCAATCAGCTGATGGATTTCGCCATCCAATACAATAAGAAGCTCGTAAAAATCATGAATATGTGGAGGCCTCATATTAAAATGATTGATTTCCTTTTCTGTTTTAAAGCTGTAAAATGTATTTTCACGTGGTGAAGTCATCAAAAAATTCAGATATTTGTCATCGTTAGCTCTGTTACATGTTTCGAGTGTGAACTGTATTGGTGTAAGTATTTTGATGTATGAATTGATTGTACTGTTTATATTATCCTGTTCTATGATGTTTTTGACAGTATATGATGAGGTCATAATGGTATATTTTTCTCCTTATCCACGAATATGATAAAAACTAACTGATATTTTATCACATATGTTATAGAATTGTAAGCAATATTTTATTAAAGTAACAGTATACAAAACATAAGCGTTTATGAAAAATACAATACAAACTATTATTGTTAACAGGGAAAAGGAGGTTGCATTTATTATGCAGGAAACGGAAAAGAAATACCTGAAATGGTATCAGAAGATAGCGTATGGAGCAGGAGACCTGGCTTCAAATACCAGCTATGGACTTGTATCAAGCTTTGTACTTTTATATTTATCTGATACAATGGGGCTTAACACAGGAATTATTGGAACATTAATGCTGGTATCGAAATTTCTTGATGGGATTTCAGATGTGATATTTGGAAATTTAATCGATCGCACTAAGTCAAAGCTTGGAAAGGCAAGACCATGGATGCTGTATGCACAGATAGGCGTATCACTTTGTCTCGTGCTGCTGTTTTCAATTCCGGGTGGAATGAGTGAAACTGCACAATATGCGTATTTCTTCGCATTTTATACAGCACTCAATGCTATCTTTTATACAGCAAACGGAATAGCATATTCAGCATTATCAGCCCTTATTACCAGAAACAAGAATGAAAGGGTTCAGTTGGGATCAATACGTTTCATGTTTGCAGTTGTTACAAATATTGTAATGGGATTTGCAGTAACAGGTGCAGTTGATGCCTTTGGCGGTGGAGCTGCAGGATGGCGTATGGTTGCTGTTATATGTGGTGTAATCGGACTTGTTGTCAACACAATAAGCTGCCTGTGTGTTAAGGAGTTACCGGAAGAAGGTAGTGCAGCAGTTGAGGATACACAAAAACCGAAGGATGACAAAATAGGTTTTGTTGAGTCTTTGAAGTTACTTATAAGTAACAAATACTATATTTTAATTGTTGCAATTTATATTGTTTATTATTTCATGAGTAATCTTACAACAGGCTCAGCTATTTATTTTATGAAACATGTACTTGGAAATGGTTCATTACTTGGACTGTTCTCAATGATGAAGATGTTCCCTGTAATAATTGCACTTATTTTTACTCCGATTCTTGTAAAGAAGACCGGAAGCATGCAAAAGGTTAATTTCTGGGGATATGTAATCAGTGATATCTTAGGAATATTTCTAATTATTTTTGCGATGCAGAAGAATTTACCAATGATGTTACTTTTTATGTTCCTTAAGGGAACATTTGCCGGAACAATGTCGGGAACATTAAATGCTCTGATTGCTGAAATCAGCGGGTATACCTATCGTACGAAAGGGGTACATATTGATGGAATGATGTTTAGCTGTTCATCACTTGGAGTAAAAGTTGGTGGTGGAATTGGTACTGCGGCTGTAGGCTGGCTATTGCATGCAGCAGGATATGCCGGAAAAGCTGCAACTCAGACCGCAGCAGCTACAAATATGATTTTCAGTATGTATATCACAATCCCTGTAATTCTTGGTGTTGTAATTACCATTCTTCTTGGTCTAATGAAGGTGGAAAAGGAAAATAAGAGAATTGACATGGAAAGAGCAGAACAAGCAGACTAACAGATTGAAAGAGGAATGAAGTATGCAGTGTCATAATTTTAATAAGGACTGGACATTTGAAAAAGCTGATCAGGCTGACAGATTAAAAGCCTTTTATGGGAACAGTAATGCAGTTGCTGTTACACTCCCTCACGATGCAATGATTCGTGAAAAAAGAGATAAGGACTGTCCTTCAGGAGCACAGAGTGGATTTTATCCAGGAGGTGTGTATACATACGAAAAAAAATTTATGGCTCAAAATGAGTGGAAAAAGCAGGATGTATTTCTGGAATTTGAAGGAATTTATGGAATTGCAAGAGTCTGGATTAATGGATCGCTAGCGGCAGTGAATCGTAATGGATATATGGGTTTTTCGGTTGACTTAAAGCCATGGATAAGCTATGAGCATGAGAATATTATAAGAATAGATGTCGATAACAGTAAACAGCCTAACAGCAGATGGTATTCAGGCTCAGGAATTTACAGAGATGTCAATCTGTGGACCGGAAAAGATGTATATATTTCACATGATAAGCTGCGTATTACAACATTGTCAGTGAATGATGACATGGCGGTTATAGAGGTGTGTGCGCAGTTGAAAAACATTATTGGACATGGATTAGAGGCAGAATGTCTGATTGAAATAAAAAAAGATGGGCAGAAAACTGCATCGGATACACAGAGAGTAGTATTTCGTTCAGAGCAAATGCAGGCAGTGCGTGTACAAATACCGATTGAACATCCGAAGAAATGGAGTCCAAAACAGCCGGCGTTATATGAGTGTCATATAACGACAAAGTTTGATGATAAAATATGTGATGAAGCAGTTTCTAATTTTGGAATACGTGTATTGGCGCTAGATCCTGTACATGGATTGCAGATAAATGGTGAGACAGTTAAGCTGCGAGGAACCTGTATACATCATGATAATGGCGTGATAGGTGCTGAGACATTTAAGGAGGCAGAATGGTACCGTTGCAAGAGATTGAAGGAAGCGGGCTTTAATGCTATAAGAAGTGCACATCACCCAATGAGCAGAGCAATGCTTGATGCGTGTGATCATATTGGAATGCTGGTTATGGACGAGCTGACGGATATGTGGGACAAGGAAAAAAATACATATGATTTCTCCGATATTTTTGAAGATGAATATAATCAGTGGATTAATCATATGGTTGAAAAAGACTATAATCATCCATCGGTTATTATTTATTCGGTTGGAAATGAGATACAGGAAGCAGGAACTAAGCAGGGAGCCTGGATAAACAGAATGCTATGCAATAAATTCCATGAGCTCGATAATACCAGATATACAACGAATGCATTGAATGGATTAAACTGTGCAGGCAGGCGTCTTGGCTTTATTATGAGGGATGTTGCAGAAAAATTTGGAATGGATTCACATGGAAGTGGAAGCGGAGGAGGAAGCAATGCCTTAAACAGTTTTATGAGTCTGATGTCAGGTGAAAAAGGAGAGTTTTTTGCAAAGCATCCGCTTGTTTCAGAAGCACTTGAAGAATGTTCGCAAAGCTGCGATATAACGGGACTCAACTATTTAAGTGGAAGATATGAGCTGGAGCATGAACTACATCCTGCTAAAACGGTCCTCGGTACGGAAACATATCCGGCTGACATAGAAAATCTCTGGAAGCTTGTTGAAACTTATCCACACGTAATTGGAGACTTTACATGGACCGGTTACGACTATATAGGCGAGGCTGGTGTAGGAATATTCCATTATGATGGAAATGCCAATTTCACAAGTATTTATCCTGAGAGACTGGGATATATCGGGGATATTGATTTGATTGGAAATCGAAGACCAATCAGCTATTTCAGGGAAATGGTGTATGGTCTGACAGATAAACCATATATTGCGGTCGAGAGACTTGAACACGCAGGACAGACAGCTGGTAAAACTGCATGGATGTTTAAGGATAACATCAGTAGCTGGACATGGAAGGGATTTGAAGGGACAACGGCAAATGTGGATGTTTATTCAGCAGGTGATGAAGTAGAGCTTTTTCTGAATGATAAATCGCTTGGAAGAAAACCGGCAGGAAGAGAAAATCATTTTACAGCATCTTATGAAGTGCCATATGAACCGGGAACTTTAAAGGCAGTTGCATATCAGAAAGATAGGAAACTGGGTGAATATGAGCTTTCTACAGCAAAATCAGTAACAAAGCTAAAAGTGTGTCGTGTAACTGAGAATGAGAGGAATATAGCATTTATCAAGATATGGCTTGTAGATGATAATGGCACAATTAATTCACAGGAAGCTGAAAAAAGACTGCTTCATGCTAGTGTTGTAGGAAATGGTGTGATGGAAGGATTTGGTACAGCTAATCCTTCTAGTGAGGAGGACTATTTTTCTGATTCAGTAACAACATTTGATGGAAGCGCTCTGGCAGCAGTTCGATGGAAGGATGTCAAATCGAAAGAGCCGGCTGTTCTTAAAGTATGGACGGATGATGGTTGTCAGGTGATGATAAATATAGAAAATAATTAAATATTAATGGTGTATGTTATACTTAGTGAGTATGGCATACACCATTTTTATTGAAGTCAAATAAATGTATCAGGGCTTCCTAAAAAAGTTATTGACAAAATAAAATGAACAGTGTATATTTTAAACATGAACACCGTTCATTTAATGAAATAACTTAATGACATTACATTGGAGAGGAGTGAATTCGTGAACCATCTTGCAACTTCAAAAGAAGACATATTAGCTGCAAGCAGAGAGCTAATCAAAGAAAACGGATGGACTGCTGTAAGCATACGAGCTGTTGCATCCCGATGTTCTGTTTCGGCGGGGACAATCTACAATTACTATGAATCCAAGTCAGATTTGCTTGGGGATACAATTGAGAGTATTTGGCGTGAAATCTTTTTTAACCCTGAGGATGAGCAGGTCTTTAAAGATGTTGCTGCCTGTATCTCATGGATTTATAAAAGACTGGAATATGGAAATGAGCAATTTCCGGGCTTCTTTTCTCTGCATTCGCTTGGATTTATGAAGGATGAAAAAACGGATGGAAAGAAGAAAATGTTGCAGACATGGGGGCATATTCTTAATGGATTGTGTGATATATTAAAGAATGATCCTAAGATTCGTCCAGATGTATTTGATGAACAATTCACGGAAAAACAGTTTGCAGATATATTATTTTCTTTAATATTGGTATCAATGATTCGTCAGGATTATAATCCGTCTTCAATACTGATGTTGATTAATAAAACATTATATTAAAATTCTCCCACATTAGAGTGTGGGAAAATTTTTGAAACAAAATGAACGATGTTCACTTATACGTCTAAAGATATATCTAAGTAGAAAGGATTTTTATTATGCAGGCAATTGTAGAAACTATATTTGATACCGTATATTTGTTTTCGGTAATCACAATCGGAATTTTAATGATTCGAAAAAGCAAAGGAAACCGTCAGTTTACCATGTTTGGAATTATGGCAGTTATTTTAGGAGGTGGAGATGCATTTCATCTGATTCCTCGTGCTGCAGCGCTTTGTACAACCGGTCTTGAGAACTTTACCGTACAGCTTGGGTTAGGCAAGTGGATAACCTCTATCACTATGACTATTTTTTATGTCGTTCTCTATCATATATGGCGTGAGCGTTATCAGATTAAAGGCTATAAAGCAGCTACATCAGCTATTTATGGTCTTGCAGGATTAAGAATTGTTCTGTGTATGATGCCTCAGAATGCCTGGCTCAGTGCAGATGCTCCGCTTTCATGGGGAATCTACCGAAATATTCCGTTTGCACTGATGGGATTAATTATCATAGTTTTATTCTATAAAAGTGCAAAAGTAAATAACGATAGCTCTTTTCGTTGGATGTGGCTGACAATTGTCCTGAGCTTTGCATTCTATATTCCGGTTGTACTGCTGGCTGATGTAATTCCGATGATCGGCATGCTGATGATTCCAAAAACCTGTGCATATGTTTGGACAGTATTAATTGGTTACAAGGCAATGAAAAAATGACTTAGCCATTTTTTAGTAGTTTTATTGTAACACAGAACAAAGATTCGTGTTGCGAGGGCAGACTTTGGGACTCGCAACATGCTAAGCTAGAGCCATCATAAGAGAGACGCAAAAGAAAATGCCTTTCTTATGATGGCTCATTTTATGAGATAGAAGCTGACAGGGAGAAGAGGAGAGCCGATGAGTGCAGGCAGACTGTATGACAAAATCACAGACAAGGTAACAGACAAGGTAAATGATAAAGTTTGAGAAAACCTATGGCATTGCGATTGTTAAAGAGATGTAAATGGTGGTATAATTATGACATGGATTCAAAAAGAAATGGAGAGCTTTCTGTTATAAAGAATGTTAAACTCGACAGAAGAGTAAAAGTGACAAATCACATTGAAGTAGGAAGTGAAAATATGCAGTTAGGATGGATAGATTTTTCAAAAGAAGATCGGCAGAAGGCATTAGATGTAATTAACCTTCTGAGTGAACAGGGAGCAGTCGATGAACTTGGAATCGGCATTATTCGTGATGCTTTTGCCAACTATTTCTTCCCTGGAACATCTACCATCCAGACCAGAGCAAAGTACTTCCTTATTGTTCCATATGTGTTAAGAGAAGCTGTTGATGGCAGGTATGGAAAGGATGCAAATAGAGTTTTAAGGGCTATAGATTCTGTTGAAAAAGATTGTGGCATCAGATTGTTAGAAGCAGATCCCAAGGCAGAAGGTGTTATTGGAACCCGTGTATTACCAAAGGGCTGGGTAGCAAGAAAACCATCAGATATCTACTGGAATGGAATTCGTACCTTTGGAATATTCTGTGATTATGGTCTGTCTATACCGGAGTATGTTTCATTGGCGGTAAAGCTAAAAGAACAGAAGGCTGTCAGCCGGTTGGGAAACAGAAATGATGATGCAGAGGAAAATGATAAGGATGATTCGGATGCAGGAGATATCGGCAATATTAGATTCTGGAATCTTCCGATTTATCATGATGATTGGAGAGACAACCTTACAATAGAGCTGACGCAGGAGGAAGCATTCTATCTGGATAAGCAGATTCAGAAGTCAACGAAAGGGTCTCTTTTGGAATATGTATTGAAAAATCGTATTGATTTGAATGAATATGATGATTTTGCTTCTTTAACGGCTGAACTATCGGAAAAAGTAGGTGAAAAGCTGGCATATATGATGAAGCTTGCCTGCGATTTTAATAATCTGGTGTATATGGCGAGAGTAAGATACAATGTCATGCTTTCAGAAGACGAGAATACATACGCAAATGATGAATGGAGCAGGTTGCTTCCGGATATAAGGCATAATGCGACAGCAGATCTGGATGCAGTGTTTGGAGAATTGCAGTTGATCAATCCAAGGGCAAAGAGTTTTTTATGTGGGATACAGGCTGCATTTATGGCATCTGATATTGATATGGCTGATGAACTGATTCGCAAGAGGGAACGGAGCCTGAAAGGAGCAGCCAGAGCGAAGTTAAGCAGAACAAAGGAATTTGATCATTCAAAATGGGTAGGCGGTGGAATGCTCGATTACAGATTCTCGAATGCCAGAAGAATTGTGAATGACATCTATGCCGGGGAGGTGAGTGCTGATGTTTAGACCGGATTCAAACCGAGATAGAACGGATTACGGTGGTATTTTGATGCCTCCGGACGGATATAGATTGGACAGAGCAGTAGGCACTACATATTCACTTGACCTGGAAGCACTCACAGCTGTGGCGATATGCCTTGGATTATCTGAAGAAACAGATAGTAAGCTTATGCAAAATCCAATTGGTATGCTGAATGCATTGCAGAAGGTATCAGATAAAATCGTGCTGTTTTGTGAAGCAGGACAGATCAAAGTGCCAACAAAACCGACTGCACTATCTATTTTATTAGAGAAAATGGTAGTAGAGGTCGCACTGCCAAAAGATAGACAGCTTGGTCGATATCCGTCATTTCACCCGAAAACATGGGTATTAGCATATGTAAACGCTGATGGAGATAAAAAATATCGTTTTGTGGTAATGAGCAGAAATCTGACTTTTGACAGGAGCTGGGATATCAGTTTTGCAATGGATAGCAGTAAAAATGTCAGACAGAAGAAAAAGACTCAACCTATCTGTGATTTTCTGGATTATCTTGTAACGAATGTGCATAATACCAGCAATAATGCCGGAAAGAAAAGAAATCTGATTCGTGGATTATGTTCAGACATTAAGGATGTATCCTTTTCACTTGATAGTAAAATATTTGGAGAGAATTTTGAAGTTCTTCCACTTGGTATTGGAAAAAATGCTTACCGGATGCAGGAGGATATTCTATTCTGCAAGGAAAGAGGAAATGCCAATTCGACATTTAATGAGCTTGTAGTGATGTCTCCGTTTTTATCAGAAAGTGTGATTGCAGATTTTAACCTGACAGACAGGGCATTGTCGGACTGTAAGAGAACACTTGTTACGAGACGCTCTGAGCTTGGAAAACTCAAAGCATCAGATGTAGACAATTTTACCATCTATGCATTAAAGGATGAGATTATAGATGGTGAGGAAGAAATTTCAGATGAACTCGCGGATAAAAAGAAACAGGATATTCATGCAAAAATCTATCTGAGAAGGAAATATTCAGATGTTGACCTGTATCTTGGTTCCATGAATGCTTCATATTCTGCAATTAATAAAAATGTTGAAATGATGCTGTGGCTTGGAACAAAGAATATGTATCTGAATGGGGATAAATTCTTAGAGGATATATTCTGTGGACCGGTAGGAGATGCAAAGAATCCATTTGAGCAGGTTACAGTAGCGGATGCAGTTTTGGAAACAGAAAGTGATAATAGAAATCTGCTGGAGCAGAAAATCAAGGAATTGTGCCGTGTGAAAAGGCAGGCTGTAATTTCAGAAGATAATGAGAATGCCGGAAAGTACAAGATAGAGGTTGAGTTCAGTGGTATTGAATCTGATAGTGAGGTTACAGTATCACCATTTAATTCAAAGCAGGAGCAGACATTGTCAGAACATATAGAGTTTTCAGAGCTTGAGATCTTGCAGTTATCTGAGTTCTATGAGATTACTGCAAGATCAGGTGATGATACAATCCGCAGAATTATTATGATCCCTACAAGTGGTTTCCCGGATGACAGAGAAAGTGCTGCAGTAAACAGTGTGGTAAAAGACAGGGCATCATTTGTTGAGTACATAGCGTTTGTACTTGGCGATGACTATGTAGCATCTATGCTTGAAGGAAAGCAGATGGGAGAATCCGGCTTTTTTGCCAATTCGAGTGATGCAATGCCGGCACTCTATGAAAAGATGTTAAAGACATCTGTAGAAGAGCCAGAAAGAATAAAAGACATTGGATATGTGCTTAAGATGGTTACAGATAAGGATATTATACCGGATGAATTCCGTGAACTGTATGAGACTTTTTGTAATACTTTGAAAATCAGAAGATAACGAGGTGATGTCATGTCACAATTTAATATAGATGAAATTGAAAAGCGTACCCTCTCCGGTCTGAAGGATTTTCAAAGAGCAACTGTGGAGAGAGTGGATTATCTGTTCCGGCATAATCAGAATCGTGTGCTTGTAGCAGATGAAGTGGGTATGGGAAAAACTCTTATTGCCAGAGGAGCAATTGTAAAGACAGCAAGACTTAGAATCGAAGAGAAAGATGATCTGTTTAAGGTAATTTATATCTGCTCTAATCAGAACATAGCAAATCAGAATATCAGAAAACTTGATGTAGCAGGAAAGAATGCCATCGGCTCAGTATCAGATACCAGACTGTCTATGCAGCATTTAAAGATTACCGAGCAGGAGAATGATCCGCAGATAAAGGAAGGCTTTATACAGCTTATCCCACTTACACCGGAAACATCTTTCCGCATGACCACCGGAGGTGGAAGTGTGCAGGAAAGAGCACTTATGTATGCCATTTTAAGGAGAATGCCGGACTTTAAAGGACATGTAACTTCTCTTGAAAAATTTATGATAATGGATGCTGTAAAAGCATGGGGATTGGCAAAATGGAACCTTGAAAATCGCGTGGCAGAATGCGAAAAGATGACGAAGGGTGTCTATCCACAAAATGTGATAGATAAAATCCTTAATTATCAGGAGTATGAAAGTATAAGGGACTTGCTGCTTAATCATTTGCATGAAAGAAGATATCATAAACAGCTTACATATTCCAAATATTATGTGGTGAATAAGCTTCGTGTGATGTTTGCGAGAATCAGTGTATCCATGCTTGAGCCGGATCTGGTAATCATGGATGAGTTTCAGAGATTTAAGTTTCTTCTGTCATCCGATGACAGTGAGCTTGGTATTCTTGCCCACAGTTTCCTTAGCGGACATGATACAAGGGTGCTGTTATTGTCGGCTACACCATATAAATTGTATTCTACCCTTGAAGAGATAGATGAAAATCAGCTTGATGAGCATTATGCAGAGTTTTTTCAGGTTATGAACTTTCTATTTGATGATGAAGTCAAAGACATTAAATTCAAGGAAGTGTGGAAGAATTATTCCCATGCTCTAAGTGAGTTGAAAGCAGGAGATAGTGCAATTATCCGTATGAAGGAGCTGGCAGAAAATGCGATGTATCAGGGCGTCAGCAGGACAGAGCGTATATCTGTCATGGATTCAGGTGATTATACGGATGACAGCAGCGTGAAGCATCATTTGCAGATAGATGAAAATGATATAAACTCCTATATACAGATGTCACGATTGCTGTCAAAAACAGATTCCAATCATTCTTTACCTGTAGATTATGCAAAGAGCTGTCCGTATCTTATGTCATTTATGAAGAAGTATAAGATTAAGGAGCAGATTGAAAAATATTATACAAAACATCCAGATGAATTTGGAAGTGAAAGAGAACAAAGTCTCTTGTGGATGAATCGCAATAAAATCAATAAATATGATGAACTGCCGAAAACCAATGCAAGGCTTGAGGCACTGAAAGAAAAAGCATTTACCGGCGGTGCAGAAAAATATCTGTGGATTCCTCCATCACTGCCATATTATGAGATGCAGGGAGCATATAAAAACAGCAAAGGCTTTTCAAAAATACTTGTATTTTCTGCATGGGAGATGGTTCCACGAATGATAGGTGCGCTTGTTTCCTATGAGGCGGAAAGACTTACAGTTGGAAAACTGGTACATCAGATAAAGAATCAGGATAAGAAGAATACGGGGTATTTTGCGGAAGGTTCGAGACGATACCCGGTTGCAAGGCTCAGGTTTAATGTTTCAAATGGAGAAGTAAGAGGCATGAGCCTGTTTGCACTGCTTTATCCTTCAAAGACACTTTCTGATATGTATTTACCGATTGAGTCATTGAATAATCATGAATCATTAGAAGTAATAGAGAAATCTGTACGGCTGAAACTGAAAGAGAAGCTTGCGATAATCGAAGAAAAGTATGGTGATTCGGGTAACAATAAGGAAGATGCCAGGTGGTATTATCTTGCACCGATGCTCATGGATGGAGTCATCTATGCAAAGCATTGGATAGAGGATATTGTGTGGGAAATGAATACAGACGAAGAGGATACAACATCTGAGGTCAGAAGCAGTTCAAAGGATAAGAGAAATAAGGGCTTTATTGCTCATATTGATAAGCTAAGAAGTTATTTGGATGCCCCAGAGGAGATTCATCTTGGAAGAAAGCCGGAGGATCTTCTGGAAACATTGGTAAATATGGTACTGGGTTCGCCAGCAATATGCATTTATCGTTCTAATGGAAGAAGCACAGCCAGAGCAACATCGCTTGCAAAGGTATTTGTCAATAATTTCAATTTGCCGGAGTCAACAGCTATCATTGATCTTGCTTATGGCAGATGCAGGGATGATAATTCCCACTGGCAGAATGTACTTAAATACTGTAAAGATGGCTGTTTTCAGGCAATGATTGATGAATATATCCATATGCTGAAAGAAACAGCAGGTTTTCAGTCGGATGGAAATCAGTATCAGATCGTGCATGACATGATGATGGATTCATTGAAAATACATACAGCCACCTATATCGCTGATACTTATCCTGATTTCAAAAAGCGTATTAATGGAGCTGACAGGAAGAGTGATGGATGTCGAATAAGGTCGAGTTATGCAGTTGGATTTACAAAGGATGCAGGAGATAATTCCAAGGTAGTCATGCGTAAAGAAAATATCAGAAATGCCTTTAACTCACCAATGCGTCCATTTGTGCTTGCCACAACATCAATCGGACAGGAAGGACTGGATTTTCATAATTACTGCCGAGTGATTATGCACTGGAATCTTCCAAGTAATCCCATCGACCTGGAACAAAGGGAAGGCAGAATCAATAGATTTAAGTGTCTGGCAATAAGACAGAATGTTGCTGATAAATATGGTAAGGCAGATGGTATCACATTTAAGCGAGACATATGGACAGAAATGTTTGAGGCTGCTAAAGCGGAAAAGCAGAATGACCAGTCAGAGCTTGTACCATTCTGGTGTTTCGGAAAAAATCAGAGTGTTAAAATAGAAAGGCTTGTGCCAATGTATCCTATGAGTAAGGATGAGGTTAATTATGAAAGGCTGATAAAGATTCTGTCTCTTTACCGGCTTACATTAGGGCAGGCAAGGCAGGAAGAACTTCTGGAGTATTTATTCAAGGAGTTCAAGGACACAAGCGGATTGAAGAAATTGTTTATCGACTTGAGTCCATTTTCAAAGGGAAAAGAAGGTTGATATGATGAGAATACTTTTTTGTAACATAGCGTGGATGAAGGAGTATCGAGGAAATGAAGATGGAAAGGATACTCCGTTAAATGGTGGAAGCTATGTTGATGAGACAGGAGATGCCCATGAAAAATATAATTTTACACCGGTGAATATGGAGGGGAGGGAAGGCTTATATTGTCTGGGTTTTTTCGAGACAAAATCACATAATGGTAAAGATGTAAATCAAATGCGGATTGAGAATATTGCAGGTTGTGAACTATTAAAAAAAGAAGAATCAGTAGATGATGTGCTTGTTGTTTATTGTGCAAAGCATCCGGCACATAAGTTTACGACGGTCGTGGGATGGTATAAACATGCTACAGTTTTCAGACATTATCAAGAGGCAGTGTTTGCTCCAGAAGATATACAATATTACAATGCAATTGCAAACTCATCTGATTGTGTCTTACTTCCTGCAGGAATCAGATCAAGAAAGGTACAATGGGAAGTCCCAAGAAAATCAAATGGTTGGGCTTATGGATTTGGACGGGCAAATGTGTGGTATGCAAGTGAAGAAGATAGCAGGTTACAAGATTATCTTACGAGATTAGTAAAACAGATTGATGAATATGATGGCGAAAATTGGATTGACAAGTACGCTGAGTAATGAGGTACACATATTATGGGAAACGAATCAGGTGAATGGATTATGCATGGCATGAAGTGGGACAAC
>ERZ894194.600-NODE-600-length-26638-cov-16.699771_pt1 | contig 26638 bp, 19 predicted proteins | sample MGYA00380283_ERZ894194 | MGnify/ENA primary metagenome ERZ894194 (study PRJEB32331, sample SAMN06328448) | human gut metagenome | biome: human gut microbiome; feature: stool | host: Homo sapiens | collected 2013-02-13 ... | reverse complement strand
GCCTTCTTCATTTCCTTCTGGCAGTTCATCATGCCGCCCTTGATGGAGTGCATCTCGCAGGGGCTGTAGCCGATGATCAGGGACGGGCCGTGATAGGCCTCGGCCTCGGTGATGGCCTTGATGGTCTGGGCGGGATTGGCACCCATGGCCACCTGGGCTACGTACACATAGCCGTACTGCATGGCGATCTCGGAGAGGCTCTTCTTCTTGACCTCCTTACCGGCGGCGGCGAACTGGGCCACCTGACCGATGTTGGAGGCCTTGGAGGCCTGTCCGCCGGTGTTGGAGTACACCTCGGTGTCGAATACGAAGATGTTGACATCCTGCTTGGAGGCGATGACGTGGTCCAGACCGCCGTAGCCGATATCGTAGGCCCAGCCGTCGCCGCCGAAGATCCACATGGACTTCTTGGCCAGGTATTCCTTCTTGCTGAGGATATCAGCGGCCAGCGTGCAGGCGGCGCAGTCGCACAGCAGGGCGCCCTTGGCCTTCAGCTCGGCGGCGTGCGCGGCGAGCTGAGGCATGGCGGCCAGCTCCTCCACGGTGCAGATGCTCTCCTCCAGGGCCTTGACGTAGGCCTTGGCGGGCTCGGCGTTGGCGGTGCCGTCGTTCATGGTGTCCAGCCATGCCTGGGCAGCGGCCTTCAGCTCGGGACGGGCCCATTCCACAGCGATCAGCTGGCGGGTCTCGTCGGCCAGATCCTCGCGGATCTTGTTCTGGCCGGTGAACATACCCAGGCCGTGCTCGGCGTTATCCTCGAACAGGGAGTTGCACCAGGCGGGACCGTGGCCGGCCTTGTTGGTGCAGTAGGGAGACGTAGCCGCGGGACCGCCCCAGATGGAGGAGCAGCCGGTGGCGTTGGAGATATACATGTGGTCGCCGAACAGCTGGGTGACGAGACGGGCGTAGCTGGTCTCGGCGCAGCCGGCGCAGGAGCCGGAGAACTCCAGCATGGGCTGCTTGAACTGGCTGCCCTTGACGGTGTTGTCCTGCATATCCTTCTTCTCGGACACCTCGGCCACGCAGTAGTCGAACACGTCCTGCTGGGGCAGCTCGCTCTCCTGGGCGACCATGGACAGGGCGTTCACCGGGCAGGCGCCGATGCAGACGCCGCAGCCCATGCAGTCCAGCGGGCTGATGGCCATGGTGAACTGATAGGTGCCCTTGCCCTTGCCGGCCTTGACATCCACGATCTTGGCAGCCTCGGGGGCCTTGGCGGCCTCGTCAGCGGTGAGGGCGAAGGGACGGATGGTGGCGTGGGGGCAGACGTAGGCGCACTGGTTGCACTGGATGCACTTCTCGGCGTCCCAGGTGGGGACGGAGACGGCCACGCCGCGCTTCTCATAGGCGGCGGCGCCCAGCTCGAACTGGCCGTCCACATGGTCCACGAAGGCGGAGACGGGCAGACTGTCGCCGTCCATCTTGCCCACGGGCTCCAGGATATCCTTGACCATCTTCACCAGCTCGGGCTTGCCCTTGAGCTCCTTGGCGGGCTTGGTATCCACGGCGTTGGCCCAGTCGGCGGGCACGTCGATCTTCTTATAGGCGGTGGCGCCCAGATCGATGGCCTTGTAGTTCATGTCCACGATGTCCTGGCCCTTCTTCAGGTAGGAGGCCTTGGCCTTCTCCTTCATGTAGGTGATGGCCTCCTCCTCGGGCATGACCTTGGCCAGAGAGAAGAACGCGGACTGGAGGATGGTGTTGTTGCGCTTGCCCATGCCGATCTCGATGGCCAGGTCAATGGCATCGATGGTGTAGAGCTGGATGTTGTTCTGGGCGATATAGCGCTTGGAGGCGGCGTCCATGTGGTGGTTCAGCTCGTCGAAGTCCCACTGGCAGTTGATCATGTAGACACCGCCGGGCTTGACATCCTGCACCATCTTGAAGCCCTTGGTCACGTAGCTGGGGTTGTGGCAGGCCACGAAGTCAGCCTTGTTGATATAGTACGGGCTGCGGATGGGGTGATCGCCGAAGCGCAGGTGGCTGATGGTCACGCCGCCGGTCTTCTTGGAGTCATACTGGAAGTACGCCTGGACGTACTTGTCGGTGTGGTCGCCGATGATCTTGATGGAGTTCTTGTTGGCGCCCACGGTACCGTCGCCGCCCAGACCCCAGAACTTGCACTCGATGGTGCCGGGGGCCGCGGTGTTGGGACAGTTCTTATCCTCGGGCAGGGACAGGTTGGTGACGTCGTCCACGATGCCGATGGTGAACTGGCGCTTCATCTCGTCCTTCTTCAGCTCGTTATACACGGCGAAGACAGAGGCGGGAGGCGTGTCCTTGCTGCCCAGGCCGTAACGGCCGCCGATGACCTTGATGTCGTTCCAGCCGGCGTTGGCCAGGGCGGTGACGACGTCCTGATACAGAGGCTCGCCCTGAGAGCCGGGCTCCTTGGTGCGGTCCAGCACGGCGATCTTCTTGCAGGTGGCGGGAATGGCCTCCACCAGCTTTTCGGCGGCGAAGGGGCGGAACAGGCGGACCTTGATGAGGCCGACCTTCTCGCCGTGGGCGTTCAGGTAGTCGATGACCTCCTCGGCCACGTCGCAGATGGAGCCCATGGCCACGATGACGCGGTCAGCGTCGGCGGCGCCGTAGTAGTTGAACAGCTTATAGTCGGTGCCCAGCTTGGCGTTGATCTTGTCCATGTACTTCTCGACCACGGCGGGCAGGGCGGTGTAGTAGCTGTTGCAGGCCTCGCGGTGCTGGAAGAAGATGTCGCCGTTCTCGTGGCTGCCGCGCATATGGGGATGCTCGGGGTTCAGGGCGTGCTTGCGGAACTCGGCCACGGCGTCCATGTCGCACATATCCTTCAGATCCTCGTAGTCCCAGACAGCGATCTTCTGGATCTCGTGGGAGGTGCGGAAGCCGTCGAAGAAGTTGATGAAGGGGACCTTGCCCTCCAGCGCGGCCAGATGGGCCACGGGGGACAGATCCATGACCTCCTGGACGTTGCCCTCGCACAGCATGGCGAAGCCGGTCTGGCGGCAGGCCATGACGTCGGAGTGGTCGCCGAAGATGTTTAGCGCCTGAGTGGACACGGTACGGGCGGACACGTGGAACACGCAGGGCAGCTGCTCAGCCGCGATCTTGTACATATTGGGGATCATCAGCAGCAGGCCCTGGGACGCGGTGTACGTGGTGGTCAGGGCACCGGCGCCCAGAGAGCCGTGGACAGCACCGGCGGCACCGGCCTCGGACTGCATCTCGACGACCTTGACCTTGGTGCCGAAGATGTTTTTCAGACCGTTGGCGCTCCACTGGTCCACGAAGTCCGCCATGGGGCTGGACGGGGTGATGGGGTAGATGGCTGCGACCTCGGAGAACGCGTAGGAAACGTGCGCCGCGGCGTTATTGCCATCCATGGACTTCATTTTTCTTACCATAATGAGCCTCCTTACATTATATACTTCCGTACCGCCAGAAGGGCGCAAAGACCCCTTTGTACGGAATGTTAGGCACCGTCATAGTAGCACAAAAAATCCGGGATGTAAACCCATATTTTCGTGATTTGTGCCACGATAAAACTTTTTTAGCGCCATGCACAAAAATTCTCACGGCGGCGGGGCAGGTTCATGCACTCCGCGCAAAAGGCAGGGGACTTTTTTGGAAAAAGTGGCTGTTCACGGCGGAAATTTTGTGGTAAAATGTACGATGCTATAAAATTAGTGTAAAGGGGGCGCTGTCCATGATGGTGACGGTACGGTCGCTGGGCCTGACGGGCATCACCGGCTATGAGGTGTCGGTGGAGTGCTTTCTGTCCGGCGGACTGCCGGGGTTCGACGTGGTGGGCCTGCCGGACGCGGCGGTGAAGGAGTCGCGGGAGCGCGTTCGGGCGGCGGTGAAAAACTGCGGGGCCAAGTTCCCCGTCAGCCGCATCACGGTCAATCTGGCTCCGGCGCGGGTGCGGAAGGAGGGCACGGTGTACGACCTGCCCATCCTGCTGGGTATCCTGGCCGCGGCGGAGGAGATATCTCCCCTGCCCCAGGGCGCGGCGTTTTTGGGCGAGCTGAGCCTCTCCGGCGCGCTGCGGCCGGTGACGGGCGTGCTGCCCATGGCGCTGACGGCGGCGCGGCTGGGCATCGATACGCTGTATGTGCCCGAGGCCAACGCCGCCGAGGCCACCCTGGCCGACGGGCTGACCGTGTACGGTGTGACGGACGTGGGACAGCTCATCGCCCACCTGAAAGGCGAGCAGGTCATGACGCCGGCGCCCCGGTGGACGCCGGGACATCAGGACCGGCCCCTGCCGGACTTCGCCGACGTGATGGGGCAGGAGAATGTGAAGCGGGCGCTGGAGATCGCCGCCGCCGGCGGCCACAATGTGCTGCTGGTGGGCTCGCCCGGCGCGGGCAAGTCCATGCTGGCCCGGCGGCTGCCGTCCATCCTGCCGGACATGACCCGGGCGGAGGCCCTGCAGACCACGGAGATCTATTCCGTGGCGGGCATGACCGACCCGCGGCACCCGCTGGTGGATACGCGGCCCTTCCGCAGCCCCCACCACACGGCGTCCACCGTGTCGCTCTCCGGCGGCGGGGGGATACCCCGGCCGGGAGAGATATCCCTGGCCCACAACGGCGTGCTGTTTCTGGACGAGCTGCCGGAGTTCAGCAAGGCGGCGCTGGAGACACTGCGCCAGCCGCTGGAGGACGGCTTTGTGACCATCACCCGGGCCTCCGGCTCCCTGACGCTGCCCAGCCGCTTCATGCTGGTGTGCGCCATGAACCCCTGCCGCTGCGGCTGGTACGGCCACCCCTCCGGACGCTGCACCTGTTCACCCCAGCAGGTGGAGCAGTATATGCAGCGCATCTCCGGCCCGCTGCTGGACCGGATCGATATGCACATCGATGTGCCGTCAGTGGAGTATGAGGCCATGCGCCGCAAGGAGCGGCCGGAGTCGTCATCGGCCATCCGGGAACGGGTCAACGCCGCCCGCGAGGTGCAGAAAAAGCGCTTTGCGGGGACGGAGGTGTCCTGCAACGCCTACATGACCCCCGCCATGATCGGAACATACTGTGCGCTGGACGCCGCCGGCGAAAAGCTCATGCAGGGCGCCTTTGAGCGCCTGGGCCTGACGGCCCGCAGCCACGACCGCATACTGCGTATGGCCCGCACCATCGCCGACCTGGAGGGCAGCGAGCGCATCGAGGCGGCACATCTTGCCGAGGCCATACAGTACCGCAGTAGCAGTACACTAAAATGACGGCGGGATCTTTTCCGCCCTGCCTGCGTCAGGCCTCCTCGGCGTATACCTGATACGCCGTCGTCGGCCTGCCATCGGCAGGACGAAAAATCTCGCCGCCGTGGCGGGATCTTTTCCGCCCTACCATCGTCAGACCCGGTACGCCGCCGATAAACGTCCGTAGGGGACGGCGTCCCGCAGTGGAGCGCAGCGGAACAAATGCCCTTGGGGTACGCCGTCCCGTTGTAGGGGCGGACGAAGCTGCCCGCCTGCCGTCCCCACATCTGTACACCAACAACAAGGAGAGAACCATATGCACGAGATCATTCTGTGCAAGCTGGGCGAGGTGGTCCTGAAGGGACTGAACCGCCGCAGCTTTGAGATGAAGCTGATGAGCAACATCCGCCGCCGCACCCAGCGGTTCGGCAAGTGGAAGATATATTCCCGCCAGTCCACTATCTATGTGGAGCCGGCGGAGGAGACCTGTGACATCGCCGGGGCTTACGCTGCCTGCAAGCAGGTGTTCGGCATCATCGCCATCACCCGGGCGCTGCCCTGCGAGAAGAGCAAGGAGGCCATCTTTGACACGGCAAAGACCTATCTGGGCGGCGCGCTGACCGCGGCTAAGAGCTTCAAGGTGGAGAGCAAGCGGGCGGACAAGTCCTTCCCCATGGGCAGCATCCAGCTGAGCCAGTGGGTGGGCGGCGCGCTCCACGACGCCTTCCCCCACCTGACGGTGGACGTACACCACCCGGAGCTGACGGTGTACATCGAGGTACGGGAGGACGCGGCCTACGTCCACGGACCCGCCGAGAGCGCCGCGGGCGGCCTGCCCCTGGGCATGGGCGGCCACGCGGTGAGCCTGCTGTCCGGCGGTATCGACAGCCCCGTGGCCAGCTATATGATCGCCAAGCGGGGCGTACAGCTGGAGATGATCCACTTCGCCTCTCCGCCCTATACCGGCGAGCTGGCCCGGGAGAAGGTGCTGAAGCTGGCGGAGGAGCTGACCCCCTGGTGCGGCCGGCTGGCGGTGTTCATCATCCCCTTTACCGAAATTCAGGAGGAGATACGCCGCAAGTGCCCGGAGGATCACTTTACCCTGATCATGCGGCGGTTCATGATGCGCCTGGCCAATATGCTGGCGCTGGAGCTGCGGTGCCGCGCCCTGGTCACCGGAGAAAATCTGGGTCAGGTGGCCAGCCAGACCATGCAGGCGCTGGCCGTCAGCGAGGACGTGACCACCATGCCGGTGCTGCGGCCCCTGATCGGCATGGACAAGGAGGAGATCGTGAAGATCGCCCGGCATATCGGCACCTTCGACACGTCCATCCTGCCCTATGAGGACTGCTGCACCGTGTTCACGCCCCGGCACCCCAAGACGAAGCCCAGCGTGGAGGAGACGCGGGAGTACGAAAGCGCGCTGGATGTGGAGGGCCTGTGCCAGCGGGCCATGGCCGGACGCGAGATGATCCGGATCAAACCTACGCTATAAGGAGGCGCGTCTATGCCCCGTACCGCGGAGATCATCGCCGTGGGCAGCGAGCTGCTGACCGGCGGCGTGACCAATACGAATGCCGCGTTCCTCTCCCGGCTGCTGACTGCCGCCGGTGTGGAGGTGCTGTACCACACCGCTGTGGACGACGACGCGGCGCGGCTGGAAAAGGCCGTGACCATCGCAAGGGGACGGGCAGAGCTGCTGGTATTCACCGGCGGGCTGGGTCCCACCTACGACGATATGACGAAAACGGCGGTGTGCGCCGCGCTGGACACGCCGCTGGTGCTCCACCCGGAGGTGGTGGAGGATATGCGGCGGTATTTCGACCGGGTATTCCGCCGGGAGATGCCGGAATGCGATATGCAGCAGGCCTATCTGCCGGAGGGGTGCACCGTGTTCCGCAATCCGGTGGGCACGGCCCCAGGGTGCGTGTTCACCGCCGGGAAGACCACGGCAGCGCTGCTGCCCGGCGTGCCCCATGAGTGCCGCTATATGGCCGAGCACTGCCTGCTGCCCTGGCTGGAGCAGGTCCGGGGACAGACGGTGCGGTCACACACGCTGCATATCTTCGGCCTGACGGAGCCGCAGGTGCAGGAGCTGCTGGACGACCTGCTGCGGCGGGAGGCGGACATGACGCTGGCACCCTATGCCAAGCCGGGCGAGGTGATGCTGCAGCTGTCCGCCCGCGGGGCGGACGAGCGTGCCTGTGAGGCGCGGATGGCGCCGGTGCTGGCGGAGGTAAGGGCCCGGCTGGGCGCGTATTTCTACGGCGTGGATGTGTCCGGGCTGGAGGAGACGGTGCTGACGCTGTGCCGGGAACGGGGACTGACGCTGGCGGCGGCGGAGAGCTGTACCGGCGGACTGATCGCCAAGCGGCTGACGGATATCCCCGGCGCGTCGCAGGTCTTTCTGGGCGGCGTAGTCAGCTATACGAACCATGTGAAGCAGCAGGTGCTGCATGTGCCGGAGAATTTGCTGGCGCGCTGCGGCGCGGTGTCGGCGGAGGTGGCCCGGGCCATGGCCCTGGGCGTCCGGGTGCTGACAGGCGCGGACCTGGCGGTGTCCGTCACCGGACTGGCCGGTCCCGACGGGGACGACCGGGGAAACCCGGTGGGCACCGTGTTCGTGGGGCTTTCCGCGCCGGAGGGCGTGACCGTGCGGCATCTGACCCTGGGCGGCGACCGGGAGCGCATCCGGACGCTGTCTGCCCACCACGCTTTTGATATGCTGCGGCGTTATCTTACCAATCTACCGACAGAAGGAGAATAAAACCATGGCAAAGAACAGCTACAAGGCCAACGTGAACCAGTACGCCAACCAGGAGGAGGCCATCCGCAAGGCCAAGGGCAACCCCAATAAGAATATCCATTCCAAGAAGAAGAACAGCAACTACGGCGGGTACACCACCGGCGCGTACATGGCCCAGAAGGTGGCCGAGAAGGTGAACCAGCAGGAGAAGGTGAAGCTGCCCACCTGGCTGAATGTGACGCTGATCGCGGAGTTTGCCGTGGTGCTGGTGATCCTGATCCTGCGCCTGACGGCCTTCAAGGACAGCGCGGTGATGACCCACCTGTCCTCCCTGACGCTGGGCATCACCTGCGGCACCCTGTTCTATATCCGCAAGTACAAGCACACGAAGAAAACCAGCGCCATGTACAGCATCATCACCATTCTGCTGGTGGTCATGTGCCTGCTGTACACCACCTTCGGCATTCTGGGCCTGCTGGGCTTTTTGGGCTGAGCGCCCCGCGCCGTAAGGCGCAGACTTCCCGGAGGGAGAAAGGAGCCGAGCTATGGCTGAGCTGACACCCATGATGCGGCAGTATATGGAGGAGAAGGAGAAGCACCCCGACTCCCTGCTGTTTTTCCGGCTGGGTGATTTTTATGAGATGTTCGGGCCGGACGCCCGGACGGCGTCGAGGGAGCTGGACCTGGCCCTGACCACCAGGGACAAGGACAAGAGCAAGTCCGACGAGGAGCGCATCCCCATGTGCGGCGTGCCGTATCACTCCGCCGAGGGGTATATCGCGCGGCTGATCGCCAAGGGGTACAAGGTGTCCATCTGCGAGCAGATGGAGGACCCGGCTCTGGCCAAGGGGCTGGTGAAGCGGGAGATCATCCGTACCGTCACCCCCGGTACGGTGCTGGACGAGGTATGCCTGGACGCGGGACGCAGCAACTATCTGTGCGGCGTGTATCTCAGCGAGACGGCGGCGGGACTGTGCGCGGCGGACATCTCCACCGGGCAGGCCCAGGTGACGGCGTTCACCGGGGCGCAGCGGTTGACGGGGCTGATCAACGAGCTGGGGCGCTTCGCCCCGGCGGAGGCGGTGATGAACGCCGCGGCCTATGACGACCCGGCGCTGACCGCCGCGCTGGAGGAGCGCTTTTCCTGCCGGCGGGAGAGGCTGGCGGAGGGACGGTTCGACGTGTCGGACGCGGAGAAGAAGGTGCGGCTGCAATTCGGCGAGGCGGCGCTGCGGGACCTGCCCCGGAATGAGAGCGCACCGCTGCTGGCTCTGGGCGGACTGCTGACGTATCTCTACGAGACGCAGAAGACCGACGTGAAGCAGCTGGACAAGCTGGAGTGGTACCGGACGGGACAGTTCATGGAGCTGGACCTGACGGCGCGGCGCAATCTGGAGCTGACGGAGACGCTGCGGGGCAAGGAGAAGAAGGGCAGCCTGCTGTGGGTGCTGGATAAGACCAAGACGCCCATGGGCGCGCGGAACCTGCGGATGTGGCTGCAGCAGCCGCTGGTGAACGTGGCGGCCATCGACCGGCGGCTGAATGCCGTGGCGGCGCTGACGGACAACACCGTGGGCCGCCAGGAGCTGCGGCTGGCCCTGACCGGCATGGGCGACATGGAACGGCTGATGAGCCGGATCGTCTACGGCACCGCCGGAGCCAGGGACCTGGTGAACCTGCGGGCGGCGCTGGAGCACCTGCCGGAGATCAAGCGGTGCCTGACGCCGTTCCGGACAGGGGCGCTGGGAAAGCTGGACGAGCAGCTGGAGACGCTGGAGGACATCAGCGGGCGCATTGCCGCCGTGCTGGTAGACGAGCCGCCGTTCTCCGTCCGGGAGGGCGGCATGATCCGCGAGGGCTATGACGATGAGGTGGACCGGCTGCGGGGGATACTCTCCGGCGGCAAGGGGTTTATCGCGCAGCTGGAGGCCCGTGAGAAGGAGAAGACCGGCATCCGTACCCTGAAGGAGGGGTACAACAAGGTGTTCGGGTACTATATCGAGGTGAGCAACTCCTTTAAGGACCAGGTGCCGGTGGACTACATACGCAAGCAGACGCTGGTGAACGGCGAGCGCTATATCACCCAGGAGCTGAAGGACCTGGAGCACGAGGTGCTCACCGCCCATGACCGGGACGCGGCGCTGGAATACGACCTGTTCGCCGCGCTGCGGACAGAGGCGGCGGGACAGGTGACGCGGGTGCAGCTGGCGGCATCGCTGATCGCGCAGCTGGACACGCTGTGCGCCTTTGCCGAGGTGGCGGCCCAGAACCACTACTGTCGGCCGGAGGTGGACGAGTCCGGGGTCATCGAGATCACGGCGGGACGCCATCCGGTGGTGGAAAAGGTGCGGGGCGACGCATTCTTTGTGCCCAACGACACCCACATGGGCGCAAAGGAGGACCGGGTGGCCATCATCACCGGTCCCAACATGGCCGGTAAGTCCACCTATATGCGTCAGGTGGCACTGATCGTGCTGATGGCCCAGGTGGGGTGCTTTGTCCCCGCCCAGCGGGCGCATATCGGCGTGGTGGACCGCATTTTCACCCGCATCGGCGCCAGCGACGACTTGGCGGCGGGACAGTCTACCTTCATGGTGGAGATGACCGAGGTGTCGGAGCTGCTTCGCTGCGCCACGAAGAACAGCCTGCTCATTCTGGATGAGATCGGCCGGGGTACGTCTACATTCGACGGAATGTCCATTGCCCGGGCGGTGCTGGAGCACTGCGCCGGGAAGCTGAAGGCCAAGACGCTGTTCGCTACCCATTATCATGAGCTGACCACGCTGGAGCAGGAGCTGCCCAACGTGCGGAACTACAACGTGGCCGTCCACGCCCGGGGCGAGGATATCGTCTTTCTGCGGAAGATCGTCCCCGGCGGTGCGGACCGGAGCTACGGCATCGAGGTAGCCAAGCTGGCGGGCCTGCCGGACACGGTGCTCAAGCGGGCGCGGGAGATCTTGCGGGAGCTGGAGAGCCAGCCCCGGCAGCCCCACACCCCGGCGGCGCGGGAGGACCAGGTATCCCTGGAGGGCATGGCCGAGGGCGCCGTGGCGGATATCATCCGCCGGACGCAGGTAGACGCGCTGAGCCCCCTGGAGGCGCTGAACCTGCTGTATGAACTGAAGAGCAAGCTGCAATAGAAAAGGAGTGAATACCATGCCGCAGATACAACAACTGCCTGCCCATATCGCCGATCTCATCGCTGCCGGCGAGGTGGTGGAGCGTCCCGCCTGCGTGTGCAAGGAGCTGCTGGAGAACGCTTTGGACGCCGGGGCGTCCGCCGTATCCGTGGAGCTGGAGCACGGCGGCATGACGTATCTGCGGGTGACGGACAACGGCTGCGGCATCGCGCCGGAGCAGCTGCCCACCGCGTTTCTGCGCCACGCCACCAGCAAGCTGCGCCGGGCGGAGGACCTGGCGGCTATCGGGACGCTGGGCTTCCGGGGCGAGGCGCTGGCGGCCATCGCCGCCGTGTCACGGCTGGATATTTTCTCCCGTGTGCGGGGCGCCGACAGCGGCGCGTCCCTGCATCTGGAGGGTGGCGTACCCGGTGAGGTCACGGCCGCCGGGTGCCCGGAGGGCACCACCGTGTGCGTGCGGGACCTGTTCTACAACACCCCGGCGCGGATGAAATTCATGAAAAAGGACAGTGCCGAGGGCGCGGCGGCTGCCGCTGTGGTGACACAGCTGGCGCTCAGCCATCCGGAGGTGTCCTTCAAGCTGCTGCGGGATGGGCAGGAGGTGCTGCACACCCCCGGCGACGGGCAGCTGCTGTCAGCGATCTACGCTGCCCTGGGCCGGGATTTTGCCAAAAGTCTGCTGGAGGTGGACGGCGGCAGCGGCGATGTGCGGGCCAGCGGCTTTGTGAGCAGTCCCGCCGCGGGGCACGGTACCCGGGCGCGGCAGCTGTTCTTTGTCAACGGGCGGCTGGTGAAAAGCCAGCTGCTGACCGCCGCCGTGGAGGAGGCCTACCGCAACCGGCTGCTGAAGGGGAAGTTCCCCGGCTGTGTGCTGCACATCACGCTGCCGGTGAACGAGGTGGACGTGAACGTCCACCCGGCCAAGACGGTGGTGAAATTCGCTGCCGAGAAAGCGGTGTTCGACGCGGTGCACTACACCGTGAAAGACGCGCTGGACGGCGAGGGGCGGCCAAAAGCGGCGGAAAAGCCCTTCTATCAGACCATGACGGCACAGGAATTCCTGAAACGACCGGATGCGCCAAAGCCTTCGCAGGCGGTGACGCTGCCCGCGGGGAAGACCATCGGCTCGGCACCCGCAAGACCGGCGGCTACGGAGCCGGTCAGACCCGCGCCCGCTCCCGCCCCGGTCACGCCGGTGATGGCGGTGCACGACGTGGTGTGCCAGCCGGACAAGCCGTTCACGGCACCGGCCGCGCCGGGCGTGGTGTATCACATCACACCGCCGGAGGTCCGCACACCGGCGGAGGAAACGGCGGAACGACCGGAGACGACGCCCTCCCCTGCCCCGGCCGCGGAGCCGGAGCAGCAGGAGATCGCCATGCCGGAGGGCCCCGCCGCGGCGGAGCAGCCCTGGCGCGTGGCGGGCGAGGTGCTGAAGACGTATATCATCTGCGAGGACGCGGAACGGAACGTGTGGCTCATTGACAAGCACGCCGCCCATGAGAGAATGCGGTTCGACGCGCTGAAGGCGCGCACGGAGCCGCCCATGCGGCAGCTGCTGCTGACGCCGGCGGCGGTGACGCTGGCGGCGGAGGAATACACCGCCGTGCTGGAAAATCTGGAGCTGCTGGCGGACTGCGGGTTCCTGTGCGAGGACTTCGGCGACGGCACGGTGCTGGTGCGGGAGGTGCCCGACGATGTGCGGGCCGAGGACGCCGCCGCCACGCTGGAGGAGCTGGCGCAGAAGCTGCGCCTGCACAGCGCGGACCGGGCGGCCCTGCGGGACGAGGTGATGCACACCGTGGCCTGCAAGAGCGCCATCAAGGCCGGTATGACCAGCGATCCGGCGGAGCTGCGGGCGCTGGCGGCGCAGGTGCAGTCCGGCGCGGTGCGCTATTGCCCCCACGGGCGGCCCGTGGCGGTGAAGCTGAGCGAATACGAGATCGAAAAAATGTTCAAACGGGCGTAAAGCCGCGTCTCTTCCGTTCTGCCATCGCCGGGTCGGCTTGCTGTACACAAAGTACAGCGGCACCGTCCCGTCATCGGCAGAACGAAAAATCCACGACTTTACAGGCCATAACGGCGCTGCGGCGCTTTCCAAAACGGATCGAGGTGAGGACATGGACAACAAGGTCGTCTGCGTGGTGGGGCCCACGGCCTGCGGCAAGACGAAGATGGGCGTGGCGCTGGCACAGCGCTTTGACGGCGAGGTGGTGTCCGTGGACTCCATGCAGCTCTACCGGGGCATGACCATCGGCACCGCCGCCCCCACGGCGGAGGAGATGGAGGGCGTGCCCCACCACATGGTGGCCGTGGCGGACCCGGCGGAGAGCTGGTCCGTGGCCCGGTACGTCCGGGAGGCGGACGCGTGTGTGCAGGACATCCTGCGGCGGGGAAATCGGCCGGTGCTGGTGGGGGGCACGGGGCTGTATCTGGACGCGCTGGTGCGGGGGCAGGACTTTGCCGCCGGCAGCCAGGGCGGGGAGATACGCCGGGAATTGCAGGAAAAGCTGGCGAAGGATGGCGCGGAGGCGCTGCTGGAGGCGCTGCGGGCTGTGGACCCGGAGAGCGCGGCGCGGCTGCACCTGCGGGACGAAAAGCGCATCGTCCGGGCGTTGGAGGTCTATTACGAGACGGGGGAGACCATCGGGGCGCACGACAGAAAAAGCCGGGAGATACCGCCCCGGTACGACGCGGCATACATCGGCCTAGCCTTCCGGGACCGGGAGGATATGAAGGAGCGCATCGACCGGCGGGTGGATGCGATGGTGGCACAGGGGCTTTTGCAGGAGGTGGAGACACTGCTGCAAAGCGGCCTGCCCCGGGACGCCACGGCCCTGCAGGCTATCGGGTACAAGCAGTTTCTGGCGGTGGCCGAGGGCCGCGCCACCACGGCCGAGGCCATCGCGGAGGTGAAGCTGCGGTCACGGCAGTACGCCAAGCGGCAGCTGACCTGGCTGCGGCGCAACGAGGCCATCCACTGGATATTATGGGAAAAAACGCCGGATTTTTCGGCGGGGTTACAAAATGCGACAGAATTCCTCCTGTCCGCCGGGGTATGCTGATAGCGGCGGGCGGAGGCAGATATTGTGCATATCGTCCGTACAGACATACAAGGAGTGGACGATCATGCAGAAGACAAACAACTTACAGGATATCTTTCTTACCAAGGCCCGGAAGGAGAATGTGCCGGTGACACTGTTCCTGGTGAACGGCTTTCAGCTGCGGGGCGTCATCACGGGGTTTGACTGCTTCGTGGTGGTGCTGGACAGCGAGGGACGGCAGCAGGTGATCTACAAGCACGCCATCTCCACCATCGCGCCGGCGCGGAATGTCACGCTGTGGGAGGACGCGGAGTAAGAGAACATAGACAAAGAGGAAAGCCCATGAACAACACCCCAGACAACAACACGAACATCCCGGCGGGGAACAACAAGCGCTCGTCGCCGCTTTTGAAGGTGCTGCCTATCGCGGTGCTGGCGGCAGTGCTGGTGTACTTCGCCGCGCAGGTATACAACTACTTTGCCGACCCGATGACCATCACGCTGGTCTATGAGGCACAGGCGGAGGACGTTATCTCCATGGAGGGTTGGCTGGTGCGGACGGAGGAGCCGCTGCCCGGCCAGACCGGCACCGTGTCCCGGGCCGTGCAGGAGGGCCAGCGGGTGGCCGCCGGCGAGACGGTGGCCACGGTGTACAGCGACGACAGCGCGCTGCAGACCGTCAGCCGGATCGAGACGCTGGAATTGCAGCTGCAGCAGCTGCAGTTCGCCCTGACGTCCTATCTGGACCCGGATGCGGCGCTGAAGCTGGATACATCCATCACCGGCGACATCCTGACCCTGCGCCAGACGCTGAGCGCCGGGGACTATGCCGCGGCGGAGAGCGACCTGGCGGCGCTGAAGGCCGCCGTGCTGAAGCGGGACCACGGGAGCTATACGTCACAGGAGGAGATACAGGCTCAGATCAAGTCGGTGGAGAGCGAGATACAGCAGCAGAAAGCCGCGCTGTCCGGTGCGAAGACCGTGACCGCCAAGGCCTCCGGCACCTATTCCGCCGTGTGCGACGGGTACGAGAGCGTACTGACGGAGGCGTTTCTGGAGGACGTGACGCCGGGCAAGCTGAACGGCGTGAAGGCGGCGGCGGAGCAGAGCAACGTGGGCAAGCTGATCTACGGCGACACCTGGTACTATGCGGTGGTGCTGCCGGCAGAGCAGGCGGCGGCGCTGAAGGATATGGGCCGGGTAGATGTGCGTCTGGCCAAGGGCTTTGACCAGAGCATCCGCATGAGCGTGGTGTCCGTGTCCCGGGAGGAGAACGGCCAGGCGGCGGTGGTGCTGTCCAGCACACGGTATCTGGCACAGACCACGCTGCTGCGTCATCAGGCGGCGGACGCGGTGCTGCACACCTATCAGGGCTTGCGGGTACCGGCCGACGCGCTGCGGGTCAGTGCGGACGGCACCACCGGCGTGTACTGTGTGGACGGCGAGAACGCCTCCTTCCGGCCGATCGAGCTGGTATATCAGGGGGAGGGCTATGCGCTGGTGAAGCCCGCCGAGGGCGTGCGGGACACGCAGACCCTGCGCTCCGGCGATCAGGTCATCGCCACGTCCGGCGAGCTGTATGACGGCAAGGTCATCCGATAAACACGGCGGCACCCGCCTCCAGCGGGCGCACGCGGCTTAGATACGAAAGAGACAAGGAGGCACAAGCGATGTCTATTCGGGAAAATTTGGAAGCGATCCGCGCCGAGATCGACGCGGCGGCACGGGAGACGGGCCGCACCGGGGCGGATATCACGCTGGTGGGCGCCAGCAAGATGAACGATGCCGCCGCCTGCCAGGAGGCCATCGCCGCCGGCATCGACGCCCTGGGCGAGAACCGGGTGCAGGAGATGACCGCCAAGCTGGCGGAGGACGCCTATCGCGGCGCGCCGCTGCACTTCATCGGCCACTTGCAGCGCAACAAGGTGAAGCAGGTGGTGGGCAAGGTGGCCCTGATCCAGTCCATCGGCTCGCCGGAGCTGCTGGCCGAGGTGGACAAGCAGGCGGATAAGCTGGGCATCGTGCAGGATATCCTGCTGGAGGTGAACATCGGCGGCGAAGCGGCCAAAAGCGGCTTTGCGCCGCAGGAGGTGGAAAACGCGGCGGCACAGGCGAAGGAAATGGACCATGTGCGGGTGCGGGGACTGATGACCATCCCCCCGGCGGACGCCACACGGGAAGAAAATGTGGTATATTTCCAAAAAGTACAGGCACTATATGTTGACATAAACAGAAAAATGTACGATAATGAATTAGAATATCTTTCTATGGGTATGAGCGGCGATTTTGCCGATGCCATTCGCGCGGGGGCCAACATGGTCCGCGTGGGCACCGCCATTTTCGGCGCAAGAGACTATTCCAAATAATACGCGGGAGGTATTGCACATGGGCCTGATGGACGAGCTGAAGAAGATCATTCATCCCTACGATGATGAGGATTATGATTATGAGGACGATTTTGAGGAGCCGGTAAAGGAGTCCTCCCGTTCCCTGTTTGACGACCGCAAGGACGACCGCCGTGAGGATCGCCGCAGCGAGGACCGCCACAACAAGGTGGTGAACATCCACGCCACCACCCAGCTGAAGGTGGTGCTGGTGAAGCCGGAGCGCTTTGAGAATGCCTCGGAGATCGCCGACCATCTGAAGGAGAAGCGCACGGTGGTGCTGAACCTGGAGTCCACCAACAAGGACGTGGCCCGGCGGCTGATCGATTTCCTGTCCGGCGTGGCCTATGCCGGCGAGGGCAAGATCAAGAAGGTGGCGGCCAATACGTACATCATCACCCCCTACTCCGTGGATATCATGGGCGACCTGATCGACGAGCTGGAGAACAACGGATTGTACTTCTAAAGAAATCATATAACGGAGGGATCGGCAATGTTTACACCCCAGGAAGTTTCCGAAAAAGTATTCCCGAAGGCGTCATTCGGCGGCGGATACAATATGGCGTCTGTGGATGAGTTCCTGGACGCGCTGACGGAGGACTACACCGCCCTGTTCAAGGAGAATGTCACGCTGAAGGCCAAGCTGAAGGTGCTGGCCGAGAAGGTGGAGGAGTACCGTTCCACCGAGGAGGCCATGCGCCAGGCACTGCTGACGGCCCAGAAGATGGCCGCCAAGCTGGTGCAGGAGGCCCAGAGCGAGAAGGAGAAGATCCTGGCCGACGCGCAGGTGGAGGCCCAGGCGGAGATCCATCGGCTGGACGACGAGCGCAGGGCGGCGGAGAAGAAGCTGCAGGCCGCACAGGAGAAGACCGCGGCGTTCATTCGCCGCAGCGAGGAGCTGTGCCAGGCCCAGAGCGCCTTTTTGAAGTCCCTGCCGGAGTTGGACTTCGTGCCGGAGCAGACGGAGTCCCCTGCCGCTGAGCCCCAGGCCGATGTGGTGTCCGCCATCGAGCAGGATATCCTCAGCAAGTACATCGACGCGCCGGCGGAGAAGGGCGCCGGGAGCGCCGTCACCGACGAGCCCACCATCAAGCTGCCGCCGGTGGACGGCAGCGCCATCCCCAGCGATTTCCGGCTGAGTCTGGACGAGCTGAAGTTCGGTCGGAATTACAGCGGAAACAAGTAAGCACAACAAAAAAAGGCGGCCTTGCGCCGCCTTTTTTCCACGGAGGGACCGATATGACAAAGCCCATCATCGCGCTGCTGTACGACTTTGACAAGACGCTGTGTACCACGGACATGGAGGACTACGCCTTTATCCCGGCCCTGGGATACACCCCGGCGGAGTTCTGGCACAAGGCCAACACCTTCGGCCGTGAGAACCGGATGGACGGGCTGCTGGCGTATATGTACACCATGATCGCCGAGTGCCGCGCCCAGGGAAAGGACCTGAAGCGGGACTTTCTGGTGGCGTGCGGCCGCAGCATGGAGCTGTTTCCCGGCGTACGGGAGTGGTTTCAGCGGATCAATGCCTTCGGTGAGCAGCAGGGCGTGACCATCGAGCACTATGTGCTGTCCTCCGGGCTGAAGGAGATCATTGAGGGCAGCGGTATTGCCCACGAGTTCAAGCAGATCTACGCCTGCGAGTTCTACTATGACGAGGCGGGTGCCGCCTGCTGGCCCAAGCTGGACGTCAACTTCACCAACAAGACCCAGTTCGTCTACCGCATCAACAAGGGTGTGCTGGACGTGGCCGATGACAAGACGCTGAACGACTCCATGCCCGACGACAGCAAGCGGGTGCCCTTTACCAACATGATCTATGTGGGCGACGGGCTCTCCGACGTGCCGTGTATGAAGATGATGCGGTCCTACGGCGGGCAGGCCATCGCCGTGTACCAGAGCAGCAACCGGGCCGGCGTGGAGGACCTGCTGGCCAAGGGACGGGTGGATTTCATCTTCCCTGCCGACTACCGGGAGGGCACGGGGCTGGACGTGACGGTGCAGAACATCATCCGTAAGATGGCCATCAGCGACGCGCTGACCGCCGAGAATGTCCGCCAGATACAGTCCATCGGGCACACGGAGGTGCCGGGACAGGCGGGGTTGTTTGAATAAAAAGGGCATAAAAAAGAGACGGCCGAGGCCGTCTCTTTTTTATGGGTCTGGATCATGCACCGAAATAGATCATGCCGTTAGCGCCCTCCATGAGGGTGTCGTTTTCAAAATCCAGGATAACCAGTCCGCCCTTGAGATAGTTGTCTTCCTCCATCTCGTAGATCCTGATGTAGATGGTATCCCGGTCAGACTCCTGGGTGCTCACTACAAGAGACCTGGTGAAATACTCACCAGTGACGTCCACATAGAAAGAAAATTCTACAAAGTTCAGGTGGTCGGTGACGGTTCGTGCCCAGTCGGTCATTTCCAACGCATCGTAGACCTGCTCCCGCGTCATGCCGGAAGTAATTCCCAAGAAGGAGAAATCCACCCGTTCGCCCAACCGGAGACTGCCGTCGGAAAGCGTATCCACCGGCCCGGCAGCGCGGTATTCTTCGAGCGTCATGGTGCTGCCGTCCTGGCCATAGACGAGAATACCGTAGCTGGCGTCGGTGATGAGAGATTCCTGGAAGTATGCGGAGGGTGAGGTGCCGTCGAACTGGTGCTCGTTGAGGAACGGCAGTTCTTCGCCGGTGGCGGCCTGATAGTCCGCCTTTACTTGCGCCTCACCTTCGGCATCACCTTGCAGGCGGTAGATCTGCGCCATACGGAGCCATGCGGTCATGATGTCCCAGGAGGTCCAGTCGTCGGTTTCCTCAGCGGCCACAGCCTTTTTCAGGCCCTCGATGCTGCCGGGAAAATCGCCGTCGCAGGCCAGCTGTATGGCGGCCTCGTACAGGGTGCGGCCATCGCTTTCCGCGGATACGGTATTACCGTCGTCACCGGTGGCGCCGGTGGGCTGTTCGCCGCAGGCAGTCAGGCTCAGGACCATAGCCAGGGCCAGCAGCAGGGTGATGAGCTTTTTCATGTCGTTCTCTCCTTTTCCAGAATTTTCCTTTTAACGGATATGCAACTAAAATATACCATGTATGAATAGAAAAGGCAAGCGAAATAAATAAAACCGCCCCGGGGCCATTGGCCCGGAGCGGTCTGCACGCTGTTTACTTTTTCTTCTTTTTGCCCACGATGAGCAGCACCACAACGGCGATGACGGCCACGACCACCAGGGTGATCCACAGGCCCATGTTGCTGGTGTCGCCGGTGAGGGGGCTGGCACAGGCGACGCACAGGCTCATGCCCGCGGCGCACACCGCGCACAGCAGCGCGATCAGTTTTTTCATCTTTTTCACCTCATTTTAACGGTTTCTCCATTCCACCGCCGCCGGCGGGGAAATACATACAGGCGCAGGTCTATTGTACCATAGTTTTTGGGTTTTGCAACCCCGGAAACGTGCGCCCTGCCGCAGGGAAAGATCGGCGCCCCCGCCGATGGGCAGGGGCGCTGCGGTTTACAGATAGTTCAGCGGGTTGACAAACGTGCCGTTGAACTTGACGCCGAAGTGGCAGTGGTTACCGGTGGAGCGGCCCGTCGAGCCCATGCGGGCGATGAGCTGGCCCTTGTGGACCTTCTGCCCCAGGGACGCCACCAAACTGCTGTTATGCCCGTAGTACGTCTGATACCCGTTGCCGTGGTCGATGATGATCAGATAGCCGTACCCGCTCATCCAGCCGGAGTACGTCACCGTGCCGCCGTCGGAGGCAAAGATGGACGTGCCGTAGCTGTTGCCGATGTCGATGCCGCTGTGGTAGGTGCTGCCCAGCAGGCTTCGATAGCCGAACCGGCTGGTGAGGATGCCGGTGCAGGGCCAGGAGAACGACCCGGTGGGATACCAGGTGGGCCGCTCCTTCGTGCCGCGGAGCTGCTGCTCCGTCACCGGCTGGGACAGCGTCACGCTGGCCACCACCTCGCGCTCCGTCTCCTCGCCGTTGATGTACGTCACGTTGGCGGTCATGTCCGCCTTGCCGTACACACCGGGGGACGTGACCTTATACTCGCCCTGGTACATGGAGCTGTCGTCGGTGTACTCCACCTGGTACGGCACATCCTGCACGTACCGCTGCCGCTCCACGTTCACCACGGTCAGATAGGGCACGGCGTTGCTGATGGTCAGCACATCGCCCACCCGCAGGATCTTCGGGTCATAGCCGGGGTTCAGCTTCATCAGCGCTTCCACGCTCAGGTCGTATTTCTCCGCGATGCTGTAATAGCTGTCGCCGGAGGTGACGGTGTACGTCACCTCGCCCTCCTTCGTCTCGTTGAGGATCTCGGCGATGTAGCCCAGGTTCATCACGTAGGAGGACTCCACATATTCCTGACGGATGTCCACTTCCTCCGCGAAGTAGGCGTTCACCGTGTCCGCCGTCTCATAGCCCAGCTTCAGCTGCTCCAGCAGGTCCTCCAGCGCGCCGGAGCGGGTGGTGGCCACCACCTTTTCGCCGTCCACATACAGGACATAGGCGTAATCCACCACGCCGAGGGTGTCGCTCAGTGTCTCTTCAAACTCGTCGTCGGAGATCAACTCGCGGCGGGGGAAAACGCCTGTTTCGGCGGTGAGCAGCGCCGTATCCACGGTGTAGCCGCCGTCGCCGGTGGTCGCGCGGGTGACATCCTCCAGCTCCGCCACCACCTTTTCGGCGGCGCGGCGGGAGGAGACGATGCCAAGGTCCTGACCGTCATAGGTCACCTGAGCGCCCAGGGTGTACAGGGACAGAACGGTGGCCGCGGCGGCGATGGCCATGGCGCCGCACAGGAATGCTACCGGGTGCAGATGCATCTTCTCAAAAAAGTGGCGGCGTTTGCCGCCCATCCAGGTCAGTGCCTTGCGCCGGTTGGAGAAGCCTTCGCGTATGGCGGCGGCCCGGCGCTCCAGGCTGCCGCGGAAGAAGAGGAACAGCTGGGCTGCGCCGTATTCGGATTCGGGGAACCGCCTGTCGCGGTTGGCGGCTGCCAGAGCCCGCGCATTGCTGTGCAGATCGGACAGCCACCGACCGATGCGGCGGAAGCCCGCTTGTATGTTCAGGGTGAACAGATCATGGTGCTCATCGCAGAAGCTCCGCCAGCTCATTAAATTGTCACGCCACAGCTGCCACAGCTCCGATAGGGTCATGTGCTCCCGGTTGGGGTCGCGGCCGGCGGCTTTTTTCTGTTGTTGATCCTGCGTCATGGTGTAAGCCCCTAAAAGTTACAAATAGTTACAAAGCGTATGATACAATGATTTTCCCCTCACGTCAAGGATTAAATTGTAAACAAACCTTGCTGTGAAGAGAAAACCTTATAAAAAGGGGCTTTAATGGGGGGAAACGGCGGGTTTTCGGAAAAAACTTTTTGATGAAAAGCGACGGGACAGTGGCCGGGGCGGTCAAACGCGGTCTGTATTGTTCCTGATAAAATAAAAATCCAAGCCCCGAAAGGGGGCTTGGATTTTGGCTTTTTCAAAGCTGCTTGTCCAGGGAACGGATCAGCTGGGCAATGGCGTTGTCGCGGCAGTCGGGCAGGCGGTGGACGCCGGGTGTGTGCAGCACCTGGGGAATGGCGTTGGCGGGGGCGTAGCCCTGGCCGGCCCAGGTGAGCATACTGATGTCGTTGGCGTGGTCGCCCACGCAGATCACGTTTTCCCGTGCCACATCCAGCAGGTCCGCCAGACGCCGGACCATGCCGCCCTTGTTGGCGCCCTTGGCTGTCAGTTCCACCAGGGTCACGGCGCTGGGGACCACCTCGTAGTCGTGGTACCAGGGCCGGGAGGCCAGAAAGTCCAACAGGGCGGGCAGGTGCGCCTCCTCGGTGGAGAAAAGGGCCTTACTGATGGGGGACGGCACGTCGTCCATGGTGTCTACCTCGATGGACGGCGCGTGGGTGATGTGCATATGACGGCGGGTGACGTCGTTGGCGTTCAGGGCGTGGATGGTGTTGTCATCGTGGTACAGCTCCACAGCCACCTGGGGCAGGGCGGTGACGACCTCCGTGACGTGCTGCCGGACGGAGTCGGGCAAAAAGGCCGTGACCAGGTACTTCTTCTGCGGGAAGTCGTAGATAGCCGCGCCGTTGAACAGCACGGTGGGACCGTTCATGGGGATGCCGTCCACCACCGTTTCAAAGGCGGGCTTGGCGCGGCCGGTGGCCACGGAAAAGATGCCGCCGTTGGCCATGAAATACTCGATGGCGGCGCGGTTCTCGTCAGAGACGGGGGGCATATCCACGCACTTTTGCAGGGCCTCCTCGGTGTAGACAAGGGTGTTGTCGAAATCGCTGACCAGCAGCAAGCCGTTGAATTTACGCATGATTTACGCCTCCGTGCCGCCGTTGGGCTTACTGCCGCCGCTTCTGCGGCGGGGCCGATGGCGGCTGCGCTTCTTCTCACCGCTCACGGTACCCTGGCCGTCCCCGGCGGGCTTGACTGCCTTGGGTGCGGGTGCGCCGGTGCTGCCGGCGGCGTTGGCACCGCCGTTTCCGCCGCGGCGTCCGCTTCTGCGGCGGCGATCGCCGCCCTCGCGGCGGGGCTTGCCGCCTTCGGCGAGGATATCGGAACGCGGGGCTTTTTCCGCAGGGGCGGCGGACTTCTCCGCCGTGCGCTTCTCGCCGTCGCCCCGACGGCGGCTGCGGCTCCGGCGGCCGCGTTTCTTTTCGCTCTCCGCCGCGGCGTCCGGGTCGAAGTCGCTGAGCAGGGTGATAGTGGGCAGCTCCTCCTCGGCCAGCGGCTCCACATAGCGCTCGGGGCGCTTGTCAGGGACCGCGATTCCCTCGCGGCTGCCTTTGCCGTTCCGCAGGACGCAGACCTCGCAGTTGTGATAGCAGCGGGGACCGTCGGTGCGGTCATCCAGGCGGACGTTCACCGTCTCCTTCAGCACGTTTACGTCACTGACGTTGCCGGTGCCGTCCGGCGTCAGGACGAAGGAGTCGTTCTTGGGCAGGCGCTTAATGGCATCCTCATAGGCGTCCTGTTCATATTTCAGGCAGCACATCAGCCGGCCGCAGGTACCGGAGATCTTGGTAGGGTTCAGACTCAGGTTCTGGGTCTTGGCCATCTTGATGGACACGGGCAGGAACTCGTCCATGAACTGGGCGCAGCAGAAGGGCCGGCCGCAGATGCCCAGGCCGCCGATCATCTTGGCCTCGTCGCGGACGCCGATCTGCCGCAGCTCGATGCGGGCGCGGAACACGCCGGCCAGGTCCTTGACCAGCTCGCGGAAGTCCACGCGGCCGTCGGCGGTGAAGAAAAACAGGATCTTGCTGCCGTCAAAGCTGCACTCCACCCGCACCAGCTTCATCTCCAGCTTGTGCTGCTGGATCTTCTTTTTGCAGACATCGAAGGCTTCCTTCTCACGGCTGCGGTTGTAGGCGGCGGTGTGTTTGTCGTTGTCGGTGGCGATGCGGAGGACGGACCGCAGGGGCTTGACCACCGCGTCATCGGGCACCTGGTGGTTGCCCGCCGCGCAGTGGGCGAATTCCGGGCCCTGGGCGGTCTCCACGATCACGTCGGTGCCGGCGGGGATCGTGAGCCCCTTGGGGTCGAAGTAGTATTCCTTGCAGCCGCTGCGGAAGCGGACAGAGATCACATCGGTCATAAAAGTTCCTCCCATTTCACGGCGAGGGCGCCCAATATCTGGCCCACGCCCGCATTTTGGTCACATTGTTCGGCAAAGCGCTGACTGGCCGCGCACAGTCCCAGCAGCTGCCGCGCCGTCAGCCTGTCCGCCAGCAGAAGGGCTGCCTCCGCACAGGAGGGATCTGGCCGCGCCTTGCCCTGCTGCACCAGCAGGGCTTCGGCCGCGGCGCGCCACAGCTCCTCCAGCTGGGCCTGCAGCGTCTCGCGCTTCAGGGACTGCTCGCGGGAGAGCAGCGCCGTGGTCACCGGCAGCAGACGCCCGGAGGCAAACGCACGGCACAGCTCCGCGGTACCGTCGCTGAGGGGCGCGTCTTCCCCGTCGTATTTCAGCAGAGCACAGCGGGAACGGACGGTCTCCAGCAGGGCGGCGGGAGCGTCGGCGCAGAAGATGAAAGCGGCATAGGGCGGTCCCTCCTCCACCACCTTCAGCAGGACATCCTGATCCCGCTGGTTCAGCTGGCGGCAGTCAGAGATGACGTATACCTTGCGCCGGGCCTCGTTGGGGCGGATGTACACATCCTTACGCAGGGCGCGGACTGCCTCCACCGTCAGCTCCTTGTGCTCTGTATCCAGCACGGGGATCACGTCCGGGTGGATGCCCTCCAGTACCTTGCGGCAGTGGCGGCAGCGCAGGCAGGGCCTGTCCGTTCCCTCGCAGACGTGGGCGGCGGCGAGAAACCGGGCAGCGGCGGTCAGGTCACCCCGGCCCGTCAGGATGACCGCGTGGCTGAGACGGTCCTCCCCGGCGGCGCGGCGCACGGTGCGGGTGAATATGCTGTTTTCCTGGGGCAGCTGGACCATGCGCGTACCTCCCGGTAAAGTGCCTACTAATTCAATATAATAGTATACCACAGGAGTGGGGGAATAGGCAAGACACAAAATCTTCCCTCCGTTCCGCCGGGAGAAGCGCGCCGGGACGGCGGCTTTGCGGGTGCTGCGCCAAAAAGGACGGAAAATAGAGGAAACGGAAATGTGTTATCGGTTTACGGCGAGTGTCCGCAGAGGAAACAACATTTTTTTGTAAAAATATCCGCGACAGGGTTGCTTTTAAAAAAAAATATGACTATAATAAATTGTTCTCAATGTTTGGTACAACTATTTAATATACGGAGGAACTGCAATGAGCAAGAAGTATTGTTACCTGTTCACCGAAGGCAACGCCAAGATGCGTGAGCTGTTGGGCGGCAAGGGTGCGAACCTGGCGGAGATGACCAATATCGGTCTGCCCGTGCCCCAGGGCTTTACCATCACCACCGAGGCCTGCACTCAGTATTACGAGGACGGCCGCCAGATCAACGGCGAGATCATGGCGGAGATCATGGAGTATATCGAGAAGATGGAGAAGATCACCGGCAAGAAGTTCGGCGATCTGGAAAATCCCCTGCTGGTATCCGTGCGCTCCGGCGCCCGTGCCTCCATGCCCGGCATGATGGACACCATTCTGAACCTGGGTCTGAATGAGGACGTGGTGGACGTGATCGCCAAGAAGTCCAACAACCCCCGCTGGGCGTGGGATTGCTATCGCCGCTTTATCCAGATGTATTCCGATGTGGTCATGGAGGTTGGCAAGAAGTACTTTGAGCAGCTGATCGATGCCATGAAGGAGAAGAAGGGCGTGACCCAGGACGTGGAGCTGTCCGCCGAGGATCTGAAGGAGCTGGCCATGCAGTTCAAGGCCGAGTACAAGTCCAAGATCGGCAGCGACTTCCCCACCGATCCCAAGGAGCAGTTGATCGGCGCCATCAAGGCCGTGTTCCGCAGCTGGGACAACCCCCGCGCCAACGTGTACCGCCGCGACAACGACATCCCCTATTCCTGGGGCACCGCCGTCAACGTGCAGTCCATGGCCTTCGGCAACATGGGCGACGACTGCGGCACCGGCGTGGCGTTCACCCGTGACCCCGCCACCGGCGAGAAGAAGCTGATGGGCGAGTTCCTGACCAATGCCCAGGGCGAGGACGTGGTGGCCGGCGTGCGTACCCCTATGCCCATTGCCGAGATGGCTGAGAAGTTCCCCGAGGCCTATGACGAGTTCGTGAAGGTCTGCAATATCCTGGAGGACCACTATCGCGATATGCAGGATATGGAGTTCACCGTGGAGCACGGCAAGCTGTACATGCTGCAGTGCCGCAACGGCAAGCGCACCGCTCCCGCCGCGCTGAAGATCGCCTGCGACCTGGTGGACGAGGGCATGATCTCCGAGCAGCAGGCCGTGGCGATGATCGATCCCCGCAACCTGGATACCCTGCTGCATCCCCAGTTCGACCCCAAGGCGTTGAAGGCCACCGAGCCGGTGGGCAAGGCGCTGCCTGCCTCCCCCGGCGCTGCCTGCGGCAAGATCGTGTTCAACGCCGAGGACGCCAAGGAGTGGGCTGCCCGGGGCGAGAAGGTGGTTCTGGTTCGTCTGGAGACCTCTCCCGAAGATATCGAGGGCATGAAGGCCGCCCAGGGCATCCTGACCGTCCGCGGCGGTATGACCTCCCACGC
>ERZ894194.571-NODE-571-length-27509-cov-108.194289_pt1 | contig 27509 bp, 25 predicted proteins | sample MGYA00380283_ERZ894194 | MGnify/ENA primary metagenome ERZ894194 (study PRJEB32331, sample SAMN06328448) | human gut metagenome | biome: human gut microbiome; feature: stool | host: Homo sapiens | collected 2013-02-13 ... | reverse complement strand
TATGTAAACTATGTCCTTGCACATTCTGTAAACTATGTTATCACACTATACAGCTTGCCCCTCACGTTGCATCAAACCTTACCGGCTTCACAAACCTTGCAAAAGTAGCACAACCTTAGCTTAGCACTACCACTCTTGCAAAATTAACTATACATTTTTAATATCATTTTTGAAAAAGAAATTCCTTATCGGGAGGGGCAAGCCCCTCCCCTACAAAAAATTTTCGATGATATTAATTTTTCTTATAGCTTTGCAATGAAACCAAAGTCGTAATTTACATCAACAACGGAACCCCGCCGTTTCGCTATCCGTCGCTAAATTGCAACATTTTCAAAGGCGGAATTTGCTGCGGCTCACAGCCGCAACGTCACATTGCCGCCCCGCCGGTAACGAAAGTTACGCCGCTGTCAAACCTTTAAAACGGCGGAATTTGCTATGCCCCACGGGCATTAGCGCTTGAGGTTTACTATTTCTTCGAGCATCGTGTCCGAAGTGGTGATGATTCTTGAGTTTGCCTGGAAGCCTCTCTGCGTGATGATCATATCGGAGAATTCCTGCGACAAATCAACGTTAGACATTTCGAGCGCACCCGATACTACAGAAGCAGAACCGTTTTCGCCTGCAATGTTTACCTGAGGCTGACCCGATGAAAGAGTTTCTCTCCAGTAGGAGCTTCCCACCTGCTCAAGACCGTTGGGGTTATCGAATGTAACAATATCAATTCTGCCGAGCATTATGATACCGTGTACGCTGTGTATACCGTATATAGTGCCGTCCTCATTGATATATACGCTGTCAAGATCCTTTACCGTCTGCGTAGCCGCAACACGTCCGTCTGTCATCTTGATATTGCCCAGAAGCTCGACCATATCAGAGTAGAAGTTGTTCGAGCCGCCTGCAAGACCTACCTTGCCGTCTGTGGCAAGAAGCGTTTCAAGTGAGCCGTTTGCAGCGTCCCAGTCCGTACTTGTAACCTTAAGCTGATACTTTTCGTTACTGCCTGCCGCCTTGTCTACAGCCGTCTGTATGTCGGCTACCGTAGCACCGGGGCAAACGCTTATCGTAAGACCGTTGTCCGACCACTTTGCCGTTGTGTCTGCGGCATTCTTGGAATATCTTAAGTTTATCGTGTAGTTGTTTGCGTATTCTCCTGCGTTTACTGTCGTAAATGTAAGAGAAGCCTTTGTTGTTCCGTCGTCCAGCTTCATTGTGTTGGTAGCTGTCGTTGCGGGAATGTCTGCCGCAGGGGGCACCGTATCAAGCTCAAAGTGGAGCGGAAGTACGCCATCAATGCTTACACCGCCGTTTTCACAAGCACGGGTAACAGCGTCCTCAAGATCGTTGAGGTTTGTATAATCATTCTTTTCGTTCAGCTGTACAACGAGCTTGTTTCCGCTCATATAAGCGTAATCGCTGTTGCCTACCGTAAAGCCTACCGATATGTTGCCGTCCGGAGTCGCTGTATCTGCTGATACTGTAAGCGGATATGTACTGCCCTTGTATGTAATTGTCTTTGAGTAGCTGGCTTCGTTGTCAAGCACTTCGGGAACTACAAATGTAATTCTGTTGGATGATGCGTCAACGCCTGTTGCATCACCGCTTACGCCGAGTACCATATTACCGTTTGAGTCTACGAGGTTTCCTGCGTTATCAACGTTGAAAACGCCTGCTCTTGAATAGAAGATGTTGCCGGCTTCATCCATTACCTGGAAAAATCCGTCGCCCGATAAAGCACAGTCATAAACGCTGTCAGAATATGTGAAGCCCGACTGTCCCATTACCTGTCCGATAGCGCCTAGCTTAGTGCCGTAACCTACCTGAGAGGGATTTACACCACCCTGGAGGTTAGAACCTGCCGAGCCGTTCTTCTTAGTCTGGTAATATACCTCCTGGAAGGTAGTTACACTTGTCTTGAAGCCTGTAGTGTTGACGTTTGCAATGTTGTTACCTATAACGTCCATCTTCTGCTGATGTGTCTTTAATCCTGACACGCCCGAGAATAAAGATCTAACCATGATCTGTTCCTTTCTCCATCGTGCCGACCGTTCTTACCCGTCTGTCATTCGGGGTAAGGAATACTTCCTTTCGGTCCGGTATTACATAATTACGGTCGAGTCGATGTTCGTAAAAATATTTCCTTTTAAATCTTCCTGTGACATAGTTGTGATTACCGTGCGGTTTTTCACACTTACCACAAAAGCAGTCCTGTCTACGAGTACCAGTGTTTCGTTACTGCCCTTTTCTGCGGCTATCTCAATGCCGTCATTAAGTCTTTGCAGCATATCCGAGTCAAGTATCTCGATATTTCTGCTTTCTATACGCTTCATTGCGTGTTTCGAAAAGCCTACCGCCGAGTTTCTCGCATCAAGCTCGCTTTGCAGAGCCTGCGCAAATGTTCCTCCCGACTGTTGTGCGGCCTTTTCAGCATTCCCTGCTTTTGCGGTGTTAACGTTGCCTGTCGAAATCTGCAGATTCCGCAGCTTGAGTTCATTTATCAACATAACACTGCCGCCTTTTTATTTACTTGTTGCCCCCGGCGCTTCCTGCCGGAGCTTCCGTGTTCTTGTCAGCCGTACTTCCCGTACCCTCGCTGACGTGTACTATCTCGTCAATAGAGTAGAGATAATTGTCTATCACTATCTTTGCGTCGCCGTCCTGCATTTCTGCCGACTCGACCTTGCCCTTTGCATAGTAGAATTTGCCGTCGTCGCCGAGTACCTTTACCGTTACTTCCTTGCCCACATATCCCAGTGCCTCGGTCATCGTATGTAACGTACCCTTGCTTACCGTATCGCTTATCGCCTTTACCGCCGATAAATCATACTGCTTGCCGTCAACTACTACCTTAACATCGCTTCCGCTGATGTTCACTCCGGTGCATACGCCCGATAAAAGCGTTCCGTCGTCGCTCTGCGCATTCATTGTAAGCGTCTTTCCTACAAGACCTGCCGCATAGTTTGACATACTGTACTTCAGATTGTCCTGCTGTGCCTGTAATGCCGTGAACTGTGCCATCTGCGACACGAACTCGGTATTTGACGTAGGCTCAAGCGGATCCTGGTTGCTCATTTCCGCCATAAGCAGACTGAAGAACGTATCTGTGCTTATCGTATCGTTCTTGCCCGAATTCTTGAAAAGGTCCTTATACTTTTCGTGATTTGACTGTACACTCTGAAGACTTGAAATGTCTGCCATCTGTTATCCTTTCATGTCAGTCCGACCGATAAAAATCAGTCCATCGTCTGAATCTCCCCCAACAGATTTTCAAAGTCGTCCGTGTCATTCTTCTGCTGACTGTGCGACTGCTGTCTGTAAGGGTTCTTACTGCTGCCGTCAAAATCTCTCTGGAAAAGTTCCGCCTGTGAGGTTTCCACCTTGTACGAGGTAAGTTCCACATCGTCATTCTTCAGTGCATACGCAAGCTGCTGTGACTTTGCCTGTAAAAGCTCCTTCGCCGCCTGAGTTTCCGTCAGTATCTCAACCGTGAGCTTTCCGCCCTCATTTGCCATACGAACCGTGATTTTGCCCAGTGTTTCGGGTGTAAGCACAACTGTAAGCGTGCTTTTGCCGTTTGCCTTAGGTGTGTGTTCGCTCACAAACTCAGCCATATCGCTTATCGGTACTCTGAGAGTGCGGATTTCCTGCCCGTTTTCGTCATAACGGTTTTCTGTTCTTGCAAATACATCACTGCCCTTTGCAAGCATATCGCTTACCGCATTCTTGTCGGTAACCTTCTGCTCGGTTTCAAGGTCGCTGTCAGATCTTGTGACCTCGTTTCCTTTGGCTATCGCCCTCAGCTCATCGCTCTTGCTTTCGATGTTCCTCTTGGCAAATGCCATTCTCGGAGCATTGTCATCCTGCGTCTGTATATCTTGCTTTACGCTGTTGTCACCGTATTTTTCGTATGACGTTACCTTAAATTCAGCCTTAACAACCTCAGGACTATCTGCTTTTACACCGGATGTTTCCTGCCTGCCTGTTTTTCCGATAAAGCCCATCTTATCGACAAAATCAGTCTTTTCGGTAAAAGTCGTATCTGCCTTTGAACGTATATTATCCGCATCTGAAGACTTTTCGGCATTTCCGACAGCCACGCTTGCAAAAGCGTCTGGCTTGTCAGCCGCTGCAGCCACAGCATTTTCACCGGCAATGCTGTCTGAAGCGGTTTCCGCTTTGACGTTCGTCTGTTTTACAGTATCCGCAGAGTCATCGTTATTCATCTGAATTTCACTTGCAAAATCATTTACGGCGGAAATCTCTCCGTTTTGTAAACCGAGTGCCGTATTAACGTCATTCCCGTCTGAAATTCCGCTGAAAGCACCTTCTTCAGATAGCACATCGCCTATCGGACTGCTGACCTCAAGACCGCTCATGATCTGCATAAGCTCGCTGTTGTCCGTCTGCATTACATCAGCGTAAAACTGCATCGTACCGCCTTGCAGATATCCTGCAAGCTCGGCTGTTTTAAGCAGTTCCTTCAGTTCCTGTGCATTCTGCTCAAGCTCGTTCAACCCGCTTAATATCTCGCCGTTCATAACAGCCTTATTATCGGCATTCATTCGCACAGCTGAGTTCATATTGCACTGCTGACCGCTTGTTACCATAGCACCGAGCGTATCGGAGAAACCTCCGGCAGTACCGATTGCTGAGCCGTTTTGTACGCTACCTGCCGAGATTGTGGCGGCATTGCCTGCAAACGTTGTAACAACGGCAGGCAATACTGCTGTCCCATTCATCATATCTCACCCCCTTTCAGCACTATTCATTGTCAAAAACAATATATGCTTTTTAACAACTTTTATATATTTAACGTGTTTAAACCGTTAAAATTTATGAAAATTGCACAGCTTTCCACCTTGTATTGTAACACATTTCGAACTATATGTCAACAATTTACGGTGTATTACCTCCGTTTGAAGGGCCGTTTGTCACAAATTCCTCTATGATCTGCTCCTGCTCCTTCTGCGAGGCATATCTGTACTCCTCAAGCTGTTTTTCCTCCAGCTTTTCAAGCTTCGAAACCTCTTTTGTAGCGTCTATGACCTTCTGAAGCTGAGTTTCAATTTCCTCACGCTTATGCGCCATAAGCCCCTTTATGCGATATATGTCCTGTTGCAAAGAGGAAACATATTTCTTGTGCAGCGATAATCTCATAGCGGTAGTGCCGCCTCGTACAAGTTCGTTCAGCTTGTCTATGCTCTGTTCGTACTCAGCCACCTTTGCGTCAAGCTCGCTTTGCATTTCCGCAAGCTCCGCCCTTAGTCTGCCGAGTATTGATTTCTCGCTGTCAAGCACCTGATCGTTGTACTTTTTCAGCGACTGCAATGTAAAATTAAACTTCTTCATATCGCATTGTTATCAGGAAACCGCCGCCTTTAACAGCTTTATGGTATCCTCCATCGAGAACGATTCATACATTCCCTGCATCAGAAAATCGTTTATCTTGTCTATCTTCTTTATCGCCTCGTCAAGAGCCGGGTTTGTACCCTTCTTGTACGCTCCTATCGAGATAAGGTCTGCGTTGTTGTTGTAAAGCGCAAGCAGATTTCTCAGCTTTCCTGCCGCTTTATTATGCTCCGGGTCTGCAATTGCCGACATAAGACGTGAGATGCTCGGCAGTATGTCAATCGCAGGATAATGGTTCTGCGCTGCTATCTTACGGCTCAGCACTATATGTCCGTCAATTATACCTCTTACGGTATCCGATATAGGCTCGTTTGTATCGTCACCCTCAACAAGCACAGCATAAATTCCCGTTATACTGCCCTTTTCGAAGTTTCCCGCCCTTTCGAGCAGCTTCGGCATTGCGGCGTATATTGACGGGGTATAGCCTCTTGCAACGGGAGGTTCGCCTGTCGAAAGACCTATCTCACGCTGTGCCATAGCAAAACGTGTAAGATTATCCATCATCAGCAGTACGTCCTTGCCCTGAGAGCAGAAATATTCTGCAATAGCCGTAGCCGTCATAGGACATTTATTTCTCATCATCGCAGGCTGATCCGATGTTGCGACAACAACGACCGACCTTGCCATACCTTCTTCTCCGAGGTCGTTTTCTATAAATTCTCTTACCTCTCTGCCACGCTCGCCTACAAGCGCTATAACGTTGAGATCGGCCTTTACCTTTCGTGCGATCATACCCATAAGCGTTGACTTGCCTACGCCTGAGCCTGCAAAGATACCCATTCTCTGCCCCTTGCCCATTGTGAGAAGTCCGTCGATCGCCTTTACGCCAAGCTCTATAGGCTCGTGTATTTTCGGTCTGGTGAGCGGATTTACAGGAATGCCCGCTATAGGCACTGTGTCTGTATATTCAATCGGCTCTCCGTCGTCAAGCGGATTTCCCAGTGCGTCGATTATTCTTCCTATCAGCTTGTCGCCGACTCTTACATTCAGCTTGTCGCCTGTGTTGTCAACTATACTGCCGGGACCTATGCCCTCAAGGTCGGTATACGGCATAAGCAGTACCTTATGCTCGTTGAATCCCACCACTTCGGCAGGGATATGCGACTTCATATCCTTTGTGTAGATACGGCACACATCGCCTATACTGCACAGCGGTCCGCTCGCCTCGATCGTCATTCCGACTATCTTTTCAATTTTACCCAGATACTTATATGTATCGGTAGTTCTGAGTTCTGTCAGAAATCCGCCGAGATCCATGTTAAAGTCCTTTCAAATAAGGGAGTTATTCGCTTTGTTCTTCGCCGCCGTCATTGTCGGTTTCTGCCTGTGCCGCAGGTTCCTCCTGCTTCTCGGCCTTTTTCCTTGACGGCGCTCTGCGGTACTTTCCTCTGCCCAGCTCCTCTATCATCTTGAGCTGTGTCTGTATTCCGGCATCGGTAATTTCACTGCCGTTGTCAATTATAACAGTACCGCTCGGTGCGTCCTTAAGCACCTCGACCTCCACGTTCTTTACATTTGTGAACAGCTTTTTGAAATAGTCGGTATCCGCCGCCATCTCTTCGCTGACATCGGTCTTTGATAAGGTCAGCTTTACATATTCACTGCCACGGAAGCTCTTTCCCGCTTCCTTTATCGTTTTCTTGACGACCGCCTTGTCCTTCTGACCGAGAGAATTCAGCGTTATGCGGTTTACTATCTCCATTACCGTGTCGAATATCTCGACCTCGTAGCTGTCAAAAAGTTCCGCCTTGTCGCTTACCATCTGCTCGCTGAGCCTTTTGATCTCCGAGAGCATATCACGGCATTTGTCAAGCCCTGCGGCATATCCGTCCTCGTGACCCTTCGCAAAGCCGTCCGACCTGCTTTTTTCAAAGATTGCCTCAGCCTGTGCCTTTGCTTGTGCGGCATAATCCTGCGCCTGCTGTTCGGTTTCGCTGAGTATTTTCTGTGCTTTTTCACGGGCATCGGCAAGTGCCTTTTCACCCTGCTCACGATAATAGCTTGTTATCTTCTCTTTTTCCTGCTCAAGTTCCTGCCTGTGCTTTGCCGATGCTTCATCGGCGACCGCCGTATTTTCTGCGGTGTCGGCCGTCACTGTTTCCTGCAAGGGAGCTTGCGGTGCGACAGGCTTTACTTTTATTGAGTTGTCGATAACAACTGTATCTGTTGTAGGCTGTACGGGATAATAACCGCCCCGACCCGCCTTGAATACGCCTGCCAAAATATATTCCTCGCTTTCGTATTATGCGATGATTTCGTCTTCCTTGCCGCCCTTTGAGATAACGAGAGTACCCTCGTCCTCAAGTCTGCGTATGATGGATACGATCCTCTGCTGAGCCTCCTCAACATCACGCATACGGACATTGTGAAGATACTCAACGTCTGTCTGTACGCTTTCACGCATACGGGTAGACATATTTGCATAGATGCACTCTGCGACCTCGGGAGTAGAGCCCTTGATAGCAACCGCAAGATCCTTTGAATCGACCTCCGGTATAAACGCCTGTATAGCCATATTGTCGAGAGTTACTATATCCTCGAATACGAACATCTTTGAGCGTATATCGTCTGCCAGCTTCGGATCTCTCAGCGTCAGTTCGTCGAATATGTATTTTTCTGTTGCACGGTCTACGTTGTTCATGACCTCCGCAACATAGTCTATACCTCCGACCTCTGTGGTGTCGGCGGTAACAAGATTATCAAACTTCTTTTCAAGCGTGCGCTCTATAGATTTTACGACATCGGGTGATGCCCTGTCCATCTTAGCCATACGCTCGACTACATCTATCCTTGTTTTCTTGGGCAGTTCGCTTAAAATCGCCGATGCCTGATCGCTCCTTGCGTAAGAAAGTATCAGTGCTATTGTCTGCGGATGCTCGTTTTGTACCATTGCAAGCAGGTTTTTATAGTCTGCCTTGCGGACAAATGCAAACGCTTTTGTCTGGAACTGCTTCGTTATCTTTTCAAACAGCGCCTGTGCCGTCTGCGGACCGAATGCCTTTTCAAGTATGTCACGGGCATACTCCACACCACCCTCGGATATTACCTTCTGGGTAAGGCAAAGCTCATAGAACTCGTTAAGAACGCTGTCCACCACTTCCATAGGGTAGTAGTTCATTCTTGCTATTTCAAGCGTGATCTGCTCTACCTCCTCGTCGGAGAAGTGCTTGAATACCTCGGACGCATTTTCCGTACCGATAGAGCTTATGATTATCGCCGCCTTTTGTGCGCTTGTGAGTGCCTCCATATATATCCTTCCTTTATGCTGTCAATATCATTCGCCGTTTTTCATCATAGAACGTATGAGCTGGGCAACGACATCGGGATTTGTGCGTGAGAAATCCTTGATTTCCTTCTTGAGAACCGCACTCTTTGACTCGTCGTCATAGTCGTCAAGGTGCTGTATGTTGAATTCTTCGTCCGGCTGAGGCTGAGGCTCAAAGCTGAGAGCGGCAGATTCCTGCGCCGCCTGTGCCGCCGCTGCCTGTGCGGCAGCCGCCTTGGCTCTTGCTTTTGCACGTTTCTTCTTCTTTGCGTTGCTTGTAAGTATAGCTACGATAAGCAGTGCAAGCACAAGAAGTCCGAGCAGGAGTATGATATAAACCGTCCAGTCAACGCTTCCGCCTCTGTTTATCGTATTGCCGTTGCCGTTAGTGCCGTTGTTGCCGTTTATAACAAACGGGTAGTTTGCAACCGTAACATTTGCAACGTCTGCGCCGATAGCAAACGCAATTACTTCACGGAGCTGTTCCTTGTCCGCTTCAAGCATATTGATCTGATCTACAGTTACAGCCGCCGTTATTTTATCTACCGAATAGCCGTTCTTTTCGAGCTGTCTTATCTCGGTGTTTACAAGACGCTTTACGGTAATACTGTTCTGATAGTAATATTGGTTATCGCCGTCGCCCGTGATAGTCGGATAGTTCGGTGAAATGTCGCTGTTGCTTGTTGTGCCAACAACGCCCGACAGCGAGCCTATACCGCCCCAGCCCTCGTTCTTTGTTGAGCTTTCTATCATACCGCCCGATGTACCGTCCTCTGCTACAGACGGCGTGTAGATGGTATATTCCGACTTTGAGTTATCGTAATTGAGCTTTACGTTTACGTTTATCGTGTAGTCCTTGTACAGCTTTTTCAGCGTATCGTTGAGCTGGCTCTTGAGCAGGCTCTGCATCTGCTCCTGGAAGTTCAGCCTTGACTGGTACAGCACGTCCTCCTCAACGGTCGTGTTCTCACCGCTGAGCAGCTTGCCGTCCGAGTCGAGTATTGATATGTTTTCACGCTCAAGACCCGGCAAAGAGTTCAGCACCAGTGCATAGATACCCTCGACCTGATCGCTCGTAAGCTGTGCGCCGTTTTTCAGATCAAGCTTTACGCTGACTCTCGGTTCTTCGCTGTCCGTGGAGATAACATAGTTGCTGTTCTCCGGCATAGTGATTATAACATAAGAGTTCTTGACCGCACTTATGGTGTTGATGGCTTTCATAAGATGCGTCTGTAACTACTGTATCTGAAGTACCTTCTTTTCGGTGTCGGTCGACCATATACCTATGCCGCTGTTCCATACGTCAAAGTTGAACGTTGACTTGGGGTATCCCTGTATGCTGAGCTGCATTCTTACATTGTCCGCCTGGTCGCTCGGTACAGAGATACTGCCGTCCGTACCCATTTTTACGTCCGTTATTCCAAGCTCGTTTATTGCCGAAACGACCTGCGAGCTTTCCTCGCTGTCAAGTCCGGTATAAATAGCCGTATATCCCTTCTGATTAAGCACTATCGCAAGCACTATTGCGGCAACTATTACTACCGATACCGCAGTTATTATGAATATCCGCAGATTTTTCGCAAGCGAGCTCCATTTATCTTTGAATCCGCTCCAGAAAGCGGAGAGCTTATCCTTCATCTATATATGTATCCTTCCCTTGAAGTGTAGATCAGTATTGATCAGACGGTCATACGCATTATCTCGTTGTATGCGTCAACAGCCTTGTTCTTGACAGTAACAAGCAGATCCACAGCGGTAGCCGCCTTTTCGAGATTTACCTGTATCTGTGCAAGATCGTCCACATCGCCGAGCATAAGATCGACAGAATCCTTCTGTACCTGTGCGTCGGTTTCCTTGACGTTCTTTACAAGCGACTCAAAAACATCAAAGAACGTTGCTTCGCCGTCATCTGTGCTTTCGGTCTGCTTTTTCTGACTCATCGTTTCCATAGGTGTGATACTGCTTGTAAGCGGTACTATAAACATTTATATCAGTTCCTTTCGGGTATCGTTAGTTGTTTCCTATGCTGAGTGCCGTCTGCGCCATTGATTTCACGGCGTTCAGCACAGCGAGGTTAGCTTCATACGAGCGGGTAGCCGCCATAGCGTCCATTTCCTCTTCCGCCACGTCAACGTTCGGCAGATAGTAATAGCCGTTCTCGTCTGCGTCGGGATGTGTCGGGTCATAGACCGGTGTGAGCGGTGTTTCGTCCTCGACTATCTCGGTAACAAGAACGCCCTTGTTTTTAGTCGCAGAAACAGTATTCGCAGGCACTCCCCCTGCTATTTTTTCTTTTCTCTTTGCTATAGTTTCCTCAAGCACAGAGTTGAAACCCTTGTTTTCGCTGAACAGTACGACCTGCCTTCTGTACGGCGTACCGTCCTCCGTTCTGGTGGTTTTTGCGTTCGCAACGTTCTGCGAAATTACATCAAGACGCAGTCTTTCCGCTGCCATGCCTGATGCGGCTATATTAAGCGAACTTAAAAATGCCATGCAAAAAACTCCTTTCTGTATGTCAAAAAAGCGTTGAAATCCGTTTCACTGTATATAATCCATTATTTTAAAGCGTCTGCCTTAAGGCAATACCGCATAATTATTGCTGTGCGATTGCGCAGTCAGATTTTTCGTCAGATTGTATAAATTGAACGCAGGCAGGCTGGCGCCTGTCAAGCGAAATTTGTGCAAGATGGCGGAAAATATGTAAGCTTAGCGTGCGGCAAAGGCGATAGCCGTTAATTGTGCGGTATTGCCTTAAATTACGTTTTCATTGCCGAACGCAGCCTTGTGAACTCTCCGTTCATCTGGTTCTTGAGAGCCTGATAGTGAAGCTGTACCTTCGCAAGCTCGTTTGACTGCGAATCAACGTCTACGTTGTTGCCGTCCGGCTGAGTGTTGGTCGCAGTGTCCTCATACACTCTTGTAGCAAGCTCGACCTGCTTTGAGCCTTCCTTCGCCTTACCTCCGACAACGCTTGTGCTTTCCATTCTGTCCTTGAGTACAGCGTAAAAATCAAGATACTTGCAGTTATATCCGGGAGTATCCTGGTTTGCTATATTCTGTGCGATAATCTGCTGCTTCTGCCACAGAACAGACAGACCCTGTTCGGTAATGCGAAAAGCGTTTGTGTTGAAAAGTGCCATATATCCTCCTTTTCAAGCCGGTCCTTTTCAGAAAATGTTCCCCGAGTCATAAACAGTTAATACGATGAACGATTTCCGTATTTTGTATTTCGGTGTAACAAAGTTACAATATGTAGAAAACCACCTTAAGTTATATTAACATTACATGGTTTTTGGTGCGATTTTAACAAATTTCGAGCTACAGTTCTAGCAACTCAATTGTATATTATACAACATTTTTTACCGTTTTGCAAGGCTGGTAGGAGAAATCTGTTGATTTTTGTACGATTCTCTAAAAGCGGTGACTGACAATATGCAACGGCTGTATTTTTTAGTCAGACTGCACAATAGTATAAGCTACCACTTCCTGTCGAATGTGGGAAGCTCGGTAAACGTTCTTTTCCTTGCCTGCCTGTAGACCATTCTTGTTTTCGGTCTTAAAACGGGCTTTGTTTCGGCGGCTTTCTTTTTCTCGCACCTTAGCTGATACCGCTTCTGAGCGAGCGAGCAGTGTCTGAAAATCGTTTTCTGCTTCGGGAAGCACTGCGGAAGCGTCAGCGAGGATATTTCCCTGAAGCCGTTTTCGTTAAGCCACCAGCTGTCAAATTCAGGCTTGCCCTGCCTTATGTGGTACCCCAGACGGTCAGAGTCGCCCTCATAGCATCTGATTTTCCCCGTAAAGACAAGCCTGCCCTTTTTCACAGACAGCTTCATCTCGTCATACGGTATTATATAAAGCCTGCGTTGTATCCCGCCCGTGTCCGCCGATATTTTACCGCCGTACCTGCTGAGAATGGCGGCGGATTTCTGTATCTCGAAGTAGGTGCATCGTTTTATACGTCTTGACCGTGTTTCGCATATAAAGAACAAAAGGAAGGTGAACGCAAGCCACACGGCAACACATATCGCAGGAACAGCAAGTCCTGCGGCGAGAAACCCCTCCGTCCGCCACTTTCTTGTTTGTATTATCAGCGACATAAGGCTCAGAAGCGCCGGGAGCGCAAGCACAGCTCCGACAGCTACGCTTGCTTTCTCGCAGACAGTGCGAGCTTTCGATGTGTCGGCGTGAAAAAAATTCTGCATTGACCCTGCGGAACAATATTCCGCTACCGCACCTCCCTTACGACAAACTTCTGCTTATACTAATTATATTATAGCCGGCTCACAAAAGTCAACGAGCTTTTCTTAATTAAATTGTATAAAAACAAGCTGTACTTTTTAAACAATTCGCAGAATTTTTAAAAACCGACTAAAAAACTGCTGATTCTGCTTGATTTATTGTTCAATTTATTGTATACTTAATGATAAATGATAATATAGGCGTGTTGGGTGCGGCTGTAATGCCTTTTCCCCGTGTCTTAGGAAAGGGGAGTTGTGCTTTTTGAGCTATAAGAAAGAAGACTTTACTTCTTTTGAGATAACCTCGCTTGACGGTGAGCGGCTGATGTACACCGAGAGCAACTTCGACTTTCCGATAATGTACGACCTTAACGATAATATTATTGACAATATGCTGATGATAAAGGGACGGAAAATGCCCGAGATCGACACATCTCAGTATGTTTACGTCATCGCCAGTATGCGTGACGGCGACCGTTACAGATACAAGACGAACGTATCCGTATCGACCGACCGCCAGCTTAATGTGATATTAAGACCCGACAAGGCGGAGCTTCTTGAAGAACGCAGAAGATATTTCAAGATAAAAACGAATGAAAGAGCGTTTATAACGCTAAGAATGCAGGAGGGCGACGACAAGCCCACCCCGCTTGATCCGCCTGCCGAAATATACATCAAGGATATAAACGTCGGCGGAGTATTTTTCGTCTGCACCGACGCACGCAGGCATTTTGCCAAGGGCGACAAATTGCTGATGATAATCAATCTGTCCGGCTCACGCCTTGAGCTTAACGCAGAGGTGCTCAGAGAACAGACGATAGATTCGCAGGAAACCGATACAGGCTACGGATGCCGTTTCATCGGTGTTTCTCATTCGCAGGAAGAAACTATTTCAAGATATATCTACAAGCTGCAGTTTGAAATGCTGCAGAAGGAACGTGAAAAACGTGATATGTTTTGACAGAATTTAACATAAAATGTGAAGCGGTTGATTGATATTGAATTTAAGGGTTTCGGAGGTTTTATAAAATGCAGTCATTAAAGATTAAAACGACTTTACGCATACTCACTACGGCTTTCGCCGTAATACCGATGCTGATAGTCGGCATAGTGGGATATTTCAGTATGACGGGCTTTGCCGCAAATTCGGTAAGCCAGTTCGCAAGAGCGGCAGGTGCGGCTCAGCAGGAGATAATCAATCAGTACATAAACGAGTGTATATCCGATGTTGCTTATCTTTCATTAAGCAGGCCTGCAGGAACGCTTGCAAAGAGCGGTCAGGGCGATGATGCCAAGTCAATGCTTTCGCTCATTGCCGAGAATATCGCCGACAGAAACAGCGGTTTCAAGAACCTTGTGATAACCGACTCCTCCGGCAATATCGTTTACGAATACGAGGATATACAGGGCATGAAGGAGAGCTTCTTCGGCTTCGAGGAGCTTGAGGGCTATTCCGAAGGCTCGACAAAGATTTCAAAGATCTATATGAACAACGAGGACTACGAAACAAGCGTGTTCTACGTTGCAAAGAGCATAGATGCTGACGGCCTTAACAATATCGACGGATTCGCCATAGAGATTATCGACCTTTCGAAGATAAGCGAAATACTGTCTAAGACGTCATACGGCGAAGGCAAGGGCTATCTTTCCGTAACCGACGGCACAGGATGCGTGCTGAATTACGAGGGTAACGCCGTACAGAAGATAGACGATATCACTGACAGCGGAATAAGAGATGTTATGAAGTCTACAGTTAAGCCCACATCGGCTGAAAATAACATTGACTATAACGTAGGCGGTAAGCTCGGTTGCTACAATTATTTCACAGGTGCGTCCTCATTAAACTGGAAGTGGGTAAGCGTTTACCCTGCAAATATAGCAATGTCGCAGATTGCAGTTCCTCTTGCAATATCGCTCGGTACTATGGTGGTTCTTGCCGTTATATGCGCACTTCTCGGTATTCTCATCACAAAGTCTATCGTAAACCCGATGAACGAGATGGTAAAGGTTGCCCGTGAGATACAGGAGGGCGACCGTGACAAGCGTCTTGATATAAAGGCACACAATGAGTTCAAGGATATTTCCGAGCTGTTCAACAATATGCTCGATGACGTAAGTATGTCTGAGGAGCTTCACAGAACGATCTCCGACATTTCGGACAATATGCTGTTCGAGTGGGATTTCCACAAGGAAACAATGTACGTTTCGGATAACTTCAAGGAGAAGTTCGACATAGACCCGTCAGAAGCTCAGCTTGCAAACGGTAAGTTCCTTGATAAGATAATGACGGAGGATTATGCCGAAATCTATAAGCGTGATATAAGCGCACTGCTCAAGAACAGAACAGGTCACAGCGGCGAGTATCAGATGACCACAAAAAACGGAAGCCTGTTATGGTTCTCTATCCGTGCGCTCTGCGTAACCGACCGTCTTGGCGAACCGCTCCGTGTTATCGGTGTCGTAACCGACATAGACAGCGAAAAGAAGCTTGAGCTTCAGCTTTCCGAGCGTGCAAGCTATGACTTCTTATCACAGCTTTATAACAGAAGCACATTTGAGCGTGAGCTTAAGAGCGAGATTGAGCGTAGCGCACACGCAAAGGTTGCGGTACTCTTTATAGACGTTGACGATTTCAAGTTCATAAACGACCGTTTCGGACATTCCGTAGGTGACGAGGTTATCAAGTATGTTGCCGGCTGTATCAAACAGCGTGTAAAGGGAAGCGGATTTGCCGGACGTTTCGGCGGCGATGAGTTTGTTCTTTGTATCACCGATCCTAAGCAGATTGAGGAGATAGAGAGCCTGTCGCTTGACCTTATAGATGAGCTTTACGAGGGCTACCACTCCGAGCTTGCAAACGTTTCGATAAACGTAAAGGCAAGTATCGGTATAGCGTTCTACCCCGAACACGGCGATGACAGCAACAAGGTAGTTGCCGCCGCTGACGAGGCTATGTACTTCGTAAAGAAGAACGGTAAGGCAAACTACCACATCTATCAGCCCGAAGATTCCGAGATGGAAGATCTTCAGCACACATTGTAATAAAAGTGATCAGAAATATTCATACCCGCTTTTTCGGCGGGTATGATTGCTTTTATCTGTAAATAATTTGAAAACCTAAAATTTAACCCGTTAAGGCAAAGAGAGGAAACACTGTATGGCAGTTGTTATAGCGATAACAAATCAGAAGGGCGGCGTCGGCAAAACCACGACCTGCGCCGCATTCTGCGGAGGACTAACCGAAAGCGGTAAGAGCGTTCTTGCAATAGACCTCGATCCGCAGGGAAATCTCAGCTTCAGCCTTGGCGCTGACGCAGAAGAAAGCTATACTATGTACGATGTATTCAAGGGAAACTGCACCGTAAAAGAGGCAATACAATGCACGGATAACTGCGATGTTATCCCCGCAAACATACTGCTGTCGGGCTGTGAGCTTGAGCTTACCGGTGTTGGCAGAGAGTACCTTCTAAGAGAGGCGCTGTCGGACGTTATGGACGATTATGATTACATAATGATAGACACCCCTCCTGCGCTTTCCATCCTCACGATAAACGCATATACGGCGGCGGACAAGCTGATTATTCCGATGATAGCCGAGATACTCAGCCTGCAGGGAATAGCACAGCTTAAAGAAACGATTTTCGCCGTAAAGAAATATTACAACAAGGATCTGGAGATTACAGGCATATTGCTTAATAAATATAATCCCCGACTTGTGCTTACAAAAGAAGTTGAGGAGCTTGCCGGAATGATAGCCGAACAGCTTGGCACAAAGATACTCAGCTCAAGGATAAGTACAAATGTTTCCCTTGCGGAAGCCCCTGCACACGGCATTTCCATAATGGAATATGCCCCACGCTCCAAGGCAACCGCAGAATACCGCAGTCTTATCAACGAAGTGACCGGTGTGCCGATGAAAAAATCACAGAAAAAGGACAGCAAACGTCCCGTCCGCAGACCCTCAAAGAAACAGTAATTCACGAAAGGAGCGCCTCCTGTGGCAGAAGAATATAAATCAAGCAAGACAAGACAGGTAATGAATCTTATAAATGCAAAGCCCTCAGGTGTCAATCCGTTCTTACCGCCTGCCGAGCAGGAAAGAGAGAAAAGATCGCTTGCCGAAAGCACCGTAGAGGACAAACTGCGTAACTATACGCAGTCAAAGCGAGGCACATTCGCTCCTAAATCTCACACAAAGCATAACCCGATGCTCCATATCCACGAGGACGATGAGCCACAGCAGACGGTTAAAAGCGTAACACGTCACACAGGACAGATAACGATAGACATAAACCGCATAATCATTGACGAGATACTTGACGATGCGTTAAGACGCTTCAACACCTGCCACTGCGAAAAATGCAAGCGGATAATATCCGAAAAGGTGCTTGACCTTGTTCCCGTAAAAATAGTAACGGTAACACAGGATGAGGAGCGTTCGGTAGTAGACGGCTATTGCAGCTATGCCCGAAAGGATATATACTCTGCAATCGTTAAGGTCGTTCTTGAAAACAAACGCAGACCCTTCCACAACGAACGGCTGTGACCCGCATCAAATTCCGACCTTTTTAAAGGTTGGTGCGTTATTGGGGTTAGCAAAACGGTCGGGAATAAACGATGCAATGATTACCGGATAAGCTGTCGGGCGGCAATGTGCCGCATCAAATTCGCCGTTCTATTTGATTGAGCTTTGCCTGACTTTCGTCACCTGCGGTAATAAACGTTAAAAAGAGAAACCAAAAGTTTCGCTTAGTCCTTTTCAAAATAACCGCCGCTCTCATTTCACCGTTGCGGTGCTTGAGTTGAGCGACAATATGAAAGCCACAGCTTTTGCTGTGGCTTCAGACTGTCGATAAACCTATATAATTTTTGAAAATGGGGTCGCAGGGGCGTAGCCCCCGACAGGGTCTAGGGGCGGTAGCCCCAGTAAAATCCCCCTTTCCCGGGGAAAGGGGGCAGGGGGATAGGGGTAGTGAGTTAGAAGTTTGTTTCAAAAACATACTTTTTCTACAAACTGAAAGCCACAGCTTTTGCTGTGGCTTTCAGTTATATACCCCGAAATTTAAATCCTATAGCGCAGAATAAAACAAAAACCCCTCCGCCATAAGCGGAGGGGTTGTATGCTCTTTAATTAAAGCATCGCATCACTTAAAAGTGATTACTTGCTTCTCTTCTTAAGAACGATACCTGTTGTAGCAGCAGCAGCTGCTGCGAGAGCTGCAGGGATAACTGCTACTGCCGCACCTGTAGGAGGGTTAACGGGCTCGCCTGAGCAATCGCCGGGCTTAACAGGATCTGATTCGCCGGGCTTAACAGGATCTGATTCGCCGGGCTTAACAGGATCTGATTCGCCGGGCTTAGTAGGATCTGATTCGCCGGGCTTAGTAGGATCTGATTCGCCGGGCTTTACTGTGATTTCTTCATTGATCTTAATCTGATCGATAGCGATTGTGGGGATAGCATCGCCGTCAGCAGCCTTGAGGTCTGTGCAAACTGAGATGAATGCCACACCATCGATAACCTTGTCAAGGTCGATTGTTACAACATAAGTACCATTACCTGTTACTTCAACGGGAGTGCACTTAGCGTTTGCATTGCGCTCGTCACCTTCGCCCTGGAACTGGCATTCCCACTTGGAGTCAGCCATAGCGATCCAAGCCTTGAAGGGAGTTGTGAAGTTTGTAACTGTAAACTTAACAGAAATCTTGTTAGCACCTGCAAAAGCAGCCTTATCAGCGATTACATCTGCATCGTTGCCGGTCCATTCATTGATGATGTTTGTACGAACAAGACCTGAATCGATAACTGTCCTACCTGAGTTAGCAATTTTAACGTCAGCGGGAGCTACAGGCTCAGCAGGATCTTCAGTCTTACCGGGATCAACAGGAGGATCAACAGGATCAACAGGATCAGGTTCACCGGGCTTTACTGCAGCTTCTTCATCGTTGATTGTTAATGTGTACTGAACGCCTTTATATGCATCCCAGCTTAAGCAGTAGAAATCAACTACAGCACCCTTAACAACGGGGATAGAAAGCTGACCGCCGTCAGCGCCGACAGTGCCTACCCATGTTTCGGTGCCAACGCCGTCTTTAGTATCTCCAACACCATCACCGTTTACATCCCAAGCCCATGCTATGCTTGCACCGCCCCACTGATAGTACTTAACTGTACCGTCGGGGTTCTTAACAGCAACGCCTGCAGAGCAGTAATCGTTCCAACCTGATCCAGCTGCTGCTGCATCAGCTGAAAGTGCAACATCAACCTTAAGCGCATCAATGTCGCCCTTAACTGTGTATGTGTATGACGGAGTTTTACCATCGGTAAATGAAATATCTGCCTTTGTCTGAACAGGCTTAGGCTTAGCGGGATCTGCGGGTTCATTGTTCTTAAGGTTAACCTTCCAGTTGATTGTGTAATCAACGCCGTCGCCCTTGCTTAACATTACACTGAAAGCGGGGAAAATTGTGTTTTCTCCGATTTTCTGTGCAGTGAGAACTGCATCAGTAACTGTAAAAGTGTCAGCAGGAGTCTCAGATGCCTTCCATGTGCTACCTTTCGTTTCATCAGTTACTGTTGTTGAGTTGTAACCGATGAGGAAAGCAGTGTCGCCTGTGAATGTGATTGATTCGACATCTTCGGGCTTGTTGCCTTCCAAAATATCTTCAATCTTTAAGTCCTTCTGTGTCCACCAGACTTTATCACTGAATGTGATAGAACCGGCGAAAGCACTTACTGCAAGTGAAGAAACTGCGATTGCAGCAGCGCAAACACTTGCTAAAGTTTTTGTAAACTTCATTGGTTTTGTCCTCCATAAAATATTTTTTTAAGCTTCTAAGCTTTTCTTAATCATACTATATCGCAGTTTTTTTTACAAGTGTCATTTTGCACAAAAAAGACTTTTTCGTTTTGGTGAAACGATATAAACAGCAATGCAATTTTGTTCCTTTACAGCATTAAATTTGAAAATATCCCAACTTATGTGATAAAAAACCCCTCCGCCATAAGCGGAGGGGTCGTATGCTCTTTAATTCAAAGCGTTAAACCGTTTAAAAGCAATTACTTGCTTCTCTTCTTAAGAACGATACCTGTTGTAGCAACTGCTGCTGCTGCGAGAACTGCAGGGATAACTGCTACTGCAGCACCTGTAGGAGGGTTAACGGGCTCGCCTGAGCATTCGCCGGGGTTAACATCGCCTGAAGATTCACCGGGCTCAGCAGGATCTTCTGTTTCACCGGGCTTAGTAGGCTCTTCAGGTTCACCGGGCTTAGTAGGCTCTTCAGGTTCACCGGGCTCTACTGCAGCTTCTTCATCGTTGATTGTTAATGTGTACTGAACGCCATTATATGTATCCCAGCTTAAGCAGTAGAAATCAACTACAGCACCCTTAACAACGGGGATAGAAAGCTGACCGCCGTCAGCGCCGACAGTGCCTACCCATGTTTCGGTGCCAACGCCGTCTTTAGTATCTCCAACACCATCACCGTTTACATCCCAAGCCCATGCTATGCTTGCACCGCCCCACTGATAGTACTTAACTGTACCGTCGGGGTTCTTAACAGCAACGCCTGCAGAGCAGTAATCGTTCCAACCTGATCCAGCTGCTGCTGCATCAGCTGAAAGTGCAACATCAACCTTAAGCGTATCAATGTCGCCCTTAACTGTGTATGTGTATGACGGAGTTTTCTTATCGGTAAATGAAATATCTGCCTTTGTCTGAATAGGCTTAGGCTCAGCAGGCTTTGTATCTGTGTCAGCAGCTGCGGGATATGTAGCGAGTAAATCGCCGGCCTTATCATAGAAATCAACCTTGTCGATTGTTAATGTAGCAGGAGTCTGATTGCCCTCTTCTCCCAGAGCATTCATCCACCATACTTCTACCTTGAAGTAACCGTTTGACTTACCGTCTGCATCCTTAGTCTGAAGACCGCCGATGCTGTCCCAAACCCATTGATGTGTGCCGGCTTCACTGCTTTCGATCTGGTCTGATGAAGCCCAACCGTTATTGGCAACAGTGTTACCGCCTAAAGCACCGTTAGCATAAGCCTCAGTTGTAATAGTAGCTACTGCCTTATCAACCTTGCCTGCCCATGCTTCAACGCTGTCATCAAAGGGAAGTTCCCATAAATTAACCTGACCTGCATCCTGAGGTTTACTGTTCTCAGGAACAGTCATTGAAACTAATGCGTCTGCTGCAAATGCGCTTACTGCAAGTGATGATACTGCAAGTGAAGCTGCTGCGATTGCAGCTAAAGTTTTTGTAAACTTCATTTTTTTGTCCTCCATAAAATATTTTTTTGCATTTAAGCTATTTTTAATCATACTATATCGCAATTAGATTTGCAAGTGGCATTTTGCACAAAAATACATTTTTGTTTTGGTGAAACAATATAAACATTAATGGGATTTTGTACGTTTACAGCATTAAATCTGAAAATACAACAATTTGTATAACAAAAAACTTAGCATTAAGCGAAGCTCCGGTTCTGTTATTACCTGTTTTTGTAAAATCCGTTTCATTTGTATGTGTTGCAAACGTTACAAACGACACATTTTCTTTATTCTGCTCCGTTTATTATGTTCCCCTTGACTAACCGCCCCGTTTAATGTACAATATAATAGAGGAAATATGCAGACAGCACGCACTTCGTGCCATATATTCTGCTTCCCGGCAGTCAAAAATCAATATATGGTTATACTGCACAAAAAACATTCTTATTTTTTTACTTATCCGATACACAGAATTTTCATTTCGAGTGAAACTTTTTCTGAAATTCAGCCTACTACAAAGTAGGTGACAAAGTGAGGTGAGCCGATGGGCGCAGAGATTCACGGAGGTCACGAGAATAACGAAGAATATTTCAACCGTGTCTACAACGAAACCTGCAGATCCGTTTCCCGTTTTGTAGTCAGCAAATGCGGAAACAGAGAAGATGCGGAAGATATTATTCAGAACGTCTATACACGTTTCTTCAAGCGCATAAGCGAAAAAGGACACGAGGACATCGAAAGCCCCGAGGCTTTCCTTATAAATATAGCGAAGTTTGAATGCCGCACCTATTTTTCGGGCAGGAAGAAGGATGACAAGGTTTCCTCCTTTTCCGACTATACCGAAGAAGAAATGGTCGCTATCGAACGGGAGATGTCCAAGCCTCAGCAACGGCTTGAGGATGTTATCAGCAACAAGATTGTTGCAAAGCAGATTTTCGATGACATAATGAAGACCGATGAACTGACAGGTCAGATATTCTATCTTCATTTTGCGTGCGATATGAAGCTGGAGGATGTAGCGAAGGCGCTTGACGTCAAGCTGTCTACCGTTAAAAACAAGCTCTATCGCACAATAGAAAGACAAAAGAAAAAATTCAAATTATAACGACTTACGGAAGGGGGCTTTCAGATGAATACAAACGATTTTTACAAAGAACTGATGAGCGAGTATTCGTTTGATTACGAGAAGATAAGAAAAGCCGCTATGGGTAAGTCTGTACAGGCTAAAAAGAGCAGGCTGAAAACGGTTTGGCTTTCTGTGGCAGGTGCCGCAGCCGCCGTAGCTATCACATTTTCAAGCGTCGCCCTGCTGAATTCCGGCAGTCCTGTTGTTGTTTCACCGACAACCTCGATAAGTGCGGAAGATCGTTTCAGAATGGCTATGGAGGCATACAGCAAGGCGGAAGAGAACACCGAAGATGTTTTCCTTTACGTTACCTTCAGAAATTCAGTAACGCCCGAAGAAATGCAGAGCATTTTAGCTAAGGCAGACAGCAAGGGCAACATCCGTGTTACAGAGGTTTATCTTTCCGATAACACAAAGGTAAAGGGCAGCGAGGCTATCGCCGCATTATTCGAGGAGAACGCTAAGGATATTACAGCAGTAAAGGTATATTGCCCCGGCAACTTCCTTATAAAGCTGACAGCGCTTGACGGTGTTTACCTTGTTGAAACAGAAGATTCCTTCTCAAAAGATGATTTTTCTGCGATAGATACAAGCAGCGAGTACGATTACTACCCCGACTACAGCACAACCGAGCCGGTCACACCGCCCGATGCTGTTCCCGGAGATACGACTAACGTAGCCGAGTAAAAATTTCTCCTATTATATTATAATAGTATACCGCCCGTAAGACTTAACGGTTTTACAGGCGGTTTTTTACATTCTGCAAACGCCGTGTAATCGTTTTAACAAAATTAGCGGATAAGTCTGTTTGGCTATTGACTTTTTCCGTGAAAACCATTACAATATGATTGACACAAGAAAAAACGGCTGTCAGCATATCAAAAAAACGGCAGTCAAGGAAAGAAAGGTATCTATGAAGAAAAGAATGCTCGCCGCAATTTTAAGCGGCATAATGGTGATAACGGGAATTTCCGCTTGCTCGGCATACAGCAAGGCGGAAGAGAACACCGAAGATGTTTTCCTTTACGTTACCTTCAGAAATTCAGTAACGCCCGAAGAAATGCAGAGCATTTTAGCTAAGGCAGACAGCAAGGGCAACATCCGTGTTACAGAGGTTTATCTTTCCGATAACACAAAGGTAAAGGGCAGCGAGGCTATCGCCGCATTATTCGAGGAGAACGCTAAGGATATTACAGCAGTAAAGGTATATTGCCCCGGCAACTTCCTTATAAAGCTGACAGCGCTTGACGGTGTTTACCTTGTTGAAACAGAAGATTCCTTCTCAAAAGATGATTTTTCTGCGATAGATACAAGCAGCGAGTACGATTACTACCCCGACTACAGCACAACCGAGCCGGTCACACCGCCCGATGCTGTTCCCGGAGATACGACTAACGTAGCCGAGTAAAAATTTCTCCTATTATATTATAATAGTATACCGCCCGTAAGACTTAACGGTTTTACAGGCGGTTTTTTACATTCTGCAAACGCCGTGTAATCGTTTTAACAAAATTAGCGGATAAGTCTGTTTGGCTATTGACTTTTTCCGTGAAAACCATTACAATATGATTGACACAAGAAAAAACGGCTGTCAGCATATCAAAAAAACGGCAGTCAAGGAAAGAAAGGTATCTATGAAGAAAAGAATGCTCGCCGCAATTTTAAGCGGCATAATGGTGATAACGGGAATTTCCGCTTGCTCGGGAAATGCCGCAACATCATCTGAAAACAGTTCGGCTTCAACAACAACAACTACCACAACAAAGGCGGAAACGACAACCACGACCGCCGCAACCACTACAACCACAACGACCGCAACACAGAATCCGGAACCTGCACCTGCCGAAACAAAAGGTGACTCTGTTCAGTTCTCGCAGAACTTAATGCCCGGCTGGAACCTCGGTAATCAGCTTGAGTCAAACTCCGACGGAACACCGAGCGAAACAGCGTGGGGCAACCCCGTAATTACCGAAAATCTCATCAAGCAGGTAAAGGCACAGGGATTCAAGTCTATCCGTATCCCCGTATCATATCTTTCGAATATAGGTGCAGGCCCCGACTACACTATCGACTCAAAGTGGCTCGACAGAGTGCAGGAAGTAGTCGATATGTGCATTGATAACGGACTTTACGCTATAATCAACGTTCACGGCGACGGCTACTACAGCATAAAAGGCGGCTGGCTTCTCTGCGGCGAACCCGCTTCCGAGCAGGAGACTATAAAAGCAAAGTACGAAAAGGTCTGGGAGCAGATAGCAAATCGCTTCAAGAACTATGACGATCACCTCGTGTTCGAGTCAATGAATGAAGTGTTTGACGGATCATACGGCAACCCCAATCCCGAATACTACAACAACATCAACGCATACAATCAGATTTTCGTTGATACGGTAAGAAAAGCAGGCGGCAATAACAACAGCCGTTATCTGCTTATCCCCGGCTGGAACACAGATATAAACTTCACAACAGGCGACTGCGATACATATACAATGGAAGCAAAGTTAGTTATCCCGAATGACAGCAGGATAATGGTTTCCGTCCACTACTACACCCCGTGGGAATTCTGCGTAGACGAAGGCAAAGATACCTTCTATAAATGGGGCGACTCGGTCAAGAAATTTGTAAAGCGCAGACAGAGTGAAACGCTCGTAAACAGACAGTTCGATAAGCTCTACAATGCGTTTATCAAGAACGGTTACGGCGTTGTAATAGGCGAGTACGGCGCAAACGACAAGACCTCAAAGGATAAGAGCAATACTACATATCGTGCTTATTTCGCAGAGTATGTGAATTATGCCGCTCATCAGAGAAATATCGTTACTGTTTACTGGGATAACGGCTATAACGGTAATCACGGCTTCGGCTTATTCGACCGCACAGAGTGCACAGTAACCCAGCCCGAAATAATCAAGGGCATCATAAACGGCGCCAAGGCGACAACAGCACCCGCCGCACCTACAGAATAAACTTAGCCGAAGACTGAAAAAATTTGTATAATTTTCCGCTTGCTTTTTCGGAAGAAATGTAGTATAGTAGTCTTTGCAAAAAGAAGAAAGGAATGATACTTATTATGAAGAAATTAACCTCTGCGGTTACAGCCGCAGCAATGTCGATATTACTGGGTATTACCTGCTTTGCCGAAGAAATCGGCGCAAGCACAGTAGTCGGAGCAAGCAGCGGCAACACAAACACAGGTGTGACTTTTGATATGACAGCGATCATTATCTGCGTTGTCGCACTGGTAGTTTTAGTTGCAGTCGGTGTTATTACATTCATCATCAGCAAGAAGAAAAAGAATAAGTAATTTCTTTGCGAGCCTCCCACACAGGAGGCTCGTTTTTTCTATGTCACATATTATAATATGTGCTGTATAAATAAATTTTCGCAGACACCGCCGAAAACAATTTCCGTGCCGATAAGGAGTTAATATTTTCGTGAGTACATCATTACAACTGCACTGACATTGACCTTTCAAAAAAACGCCACTAACCTGAGATATATGTACTAACCTGCGGACGTGTAGCGTTAAGCGTCCCCGCATTAACAGGACATACAATGTTCGGGTGATTATTCGAGTTTGTCCAACACCCCAGCGGGGTACGGGTGTGGGTAAGGAAAGAGGGAGCCACGAGGGAGAAAACCTAAGGGATAGGGTTAGGGGCGGCAGTCCCTCACCCTAGTCCCTTTGGTTGTCTCCCTCGTGAATAGTAGCAACGTTATTAAATGGAATAGCGAACCCGAGAAGTGTTATCTGACAAAAAGAACTATCGGTAGCTTGCTATTATAGGCAAAGCTGAATGATATAACAGAAGCATATCCAAATAAAAGACTTTTCCCACAATCTGCGAGCCTCCCACACGGGAGGCTCGTTCTTCTTTTCACAATATCAACATAAACTTTCAGCAAAGCTACACCATATCCCCCTGTTTATCAGCATAAAATGGAAAATATTCACTTGACTTTTTGTGCTTTTTGGGATATACTATATTGTGTACAAAGAAACAACAGTACATCTCAGACGACAGCAGTACAGCGTTATTCTACTGTCGCACGGAGGGTAAAAATGAAAAGATACGCAGTCACTTTGTTTATTGCGGCGCTTGCTTTAGCTTTGGTGCCGGCTTTAAGCGGATGCGGCTCGGATAACACATCATCGGACAATTCAACACCAGACATAACATCAACAACACCGCAGAGTACCGACTCAGAACCTTCGTCACAGCAGACAACGGTATCGGATATAATATCGCTCCCGGAAAGCTCTGATAACAGCAGTACAATAAATGACCTTCGCACTCAGATAGTGTCAACCGCTGAGGCTCTTGTCGGAGTCGATTATGTCAGCGGTATGGCAACGCCTGAGCAGGGCTTCGATAATTCGGGACTTATATACTATGTCCTTCGTGAAAACGGCTTTATCAATTGTCCGAGAGGAACAGCCGCACAGAAAGAAATGGGTACGACCGTAGCGCTCAGCGAGATTGAGCCGGGCGACATCCTTTTCTTTACCGATAAAGATTCAGAAACAGGCGAGATGATTGACTTCGCCGGAATATATACAGGCAACGGCCAGCTTATTTACAGCCCTTATCCGGGTGAAAAGGTAAAGTTTGCCGACCTTAACAGCTCTTATTGGCAAAACTGCTTCAGCCGTGCTGTAAGAGTTGCTTAAAACCGATTATGACATTGTCCTTCATATAAAACTACAGGAATGCCGTCTGCTTTGCAGACGGTGTTTTTGTATATTTTGGGGAATAACTGCGAAAAGAATCGATTTTGTCACCTTTTTGTCACCGTTGTAACCGTTTTGTAACCATTTGTAACCAAATTGTTACCATATTGTAACCGAATTTTAATTGAATTTCGGATTTTTTGTGATATACTTAAATCAAGGACAGAGAACAATATAAAACGATAAAGCAAAGGTCGTGATATTATGAAAAAGAAACTATCGTTAATCTTGGCAATGTTTACAGTTTTGGCTTTGGCTTCACTTACCGCTTGTTCCGGAAACAATTCTCCGTCCTATGAAAGCGGAAATGATCCGCAGAACGGCACTCAGAGTTCCGTAGGGGAAAGCTCTGACAGCTCTTCCGACAACACATCGAGTGAGGATAACTCCTCTGATGATACGTCAAGCGAAGACAACTCTTCCGACAACACATCGAGTGAGGATAACTCCTCTGATGATACGTCAAGCGAA